>Ga0268262_10002468_pt1 | contig 21329 bp, 22 predicted proteins | sample TergutNc150P3_FD_190354 | JGI IMG/M metagenome (GOLD analysis project Ga0268262, IMG submission 190354) | Nasutitermes corniger P3 segment gut microbial community from laboratory colony in Florida, USA - Nc150 P3 (SPAdes) (version 2) | ecosystem: Host-associated > Arthropoda: Insects >... | reverse complement strand
GAGCAGTTGAAGGTTGCCAGCCATGTGACCCAGCAAAAAAAGCACCAGAGCACAACCAGTAGCACCCATAATCTGCTTCTTTCCTATGGAAGAAGTGATGTATGTTAAAAGCCATTTCATTTGTAAAATCTCCTAAAAACTAATAATCGGAAGTAAATATAGTAAATGTCTAGCAGGCATAACCGCTTTTTTCTACTTCTAGAGCTAGTTCCGAGCCTCCACTCCTAGCTATTTTGCCATTTATCAAAATATGCACAAATTGCGGCTTTGCATAATCCAACAGGCGCTGATAGTGCGTAATTAAAACAACTGAACGTTCTGCATTCATCAAATTATTTATCCCGTTTGCCACAATTTTAAGAGCATCTATATCCAGTCCGGAATCCGTTTCGTCTAAAAATGCCAGTGCTGGCTCTAAAATTGCCATTTGCAAAATTTCGTTTCTCTTTTTTTCACCACCGCTAAAACCCTCATTTAAACCACGCTCCTTGTAGCGAGAGTCCATTTTCAAAAGTTGCATGGCACTATCCATTTTTTCTTTGAACTGGCTTTCGCTGAGTTTTGGTAAATTGAGAGCCTTGTGCTTTGCATCTATAGCCGCACGCAAAAACTCTTCGTTGCCAAGCCCAGCTATTTCCAGAGGGTACTGGAAACCTATAAAGAACCCCAAATTTGCCCGCTCCGAAACGGAAAGCTCAAGTAAATTTTTGCCAAAAAATTCCACGCTGCCACTCGTGACCTTGTAGCCAGGATGCCCAGCTATGACCTTTGAAAGAGTACTTTTGCCCGCACCGTTTGGACCCATAATAGCGTGGATTTCTCCTTTGCCAATAGACAAGTTCAATCCTTTCAGAATCTCCGTGCCCTCTGCCAAAGAAGCGTGCAAATTTTTTATTTGAAACATTGGGTTGAAAAGTAGAAAATTTTGCCGATAAATGATATGTTAAAAAAAATGGAAAAACTTAACATATTCCAAGGATATGTTAAGTTTTTATACATATTCCCAGAATATGTTAAAAAAAACGAAAAAACTTAACATAAAATATCTAATTTATCTGGTATGCTTCAAAATTCCGCTCCAAATAACGATTTGGCTCTTTTACCGCCATCTTCGGATATTGAAACAAAAGCCATTTTAAGAAAAGCCATTGCTGCAAATCGTGCCTTGGCAGGCCTTAAAAACAAAGCTGACCTTTTAACCAATCAAGATATTTTAATTTCTAGCATAGTTTTGGCAGAAGCTCGCGATAGTTCGGAAATTGAAAATATTGTAACAACCGCCGATTCACTGTACAAAGCCAACGTAACCCCAGAAACTCAGTTAGATGCTAATACCAAGGAAGTTCGCAGTTACAACCGAGCCTTGTGGCGAGGTATGAAAATGATAAGCGAGCGCCCTCTTTCTACAAATATTTTCATAAATGTTGTGCAAGAAATTAAACAAGATACGGCTGGAATTCGTGCTATTCCAGGTACTGTTCTGAAAAATCCAGCTACTGGAGAAATTGTTTATACTCCGCCAAGCGGAGAAAATGTTATTCGCGACAAATTGAAAAATCTGGAAGATTTTTTGTATTTACCGCAATACGCCGAGATTGACCCCTTGATAAAGTTAGCTGTTATGCACTATCAATTTGAAGCTATACATCCGTTTGCAGACGGTAATGGGCGCACAGGGCGCATTATAAATATTCTTTGGCTGGTACAGGAAAAATTGCTGAATCGCCCTATTTTATTCTTGTCAAAATATTTTCTGGGTCACAAGGAGGAATATTATAATGGTTTGAGAAAAGTCACTTCGGATGGCGAATGGGAAAAATGGATTTTGTATGTACTGGATGCGGTGGAACAAACGGCTCGCGATACTGGTGAACTGATAGATAAAATAATAGCTGCGCGCATGGTATGCAAAGATGAATTGCAAACTTATTTTCCGAAGATATATTCCTTAGATTTGGTAGAAACAATTTTTTCCGCTCCGTATTTCAGGATGGAAGATTATTTGAGGAAAAATCCGACAATCAGTCGCCAAACGGCATCAAATCATTTACACCAGCTTTGCAGCCCTTATAAGCGAACAGACAATATAACAGCACAAATGCTAAAAATATACCGCCAAGGCAGAGAGAATATATTTTTCAACAAAGCGATGTTTGAGATTTTGAGTGATAGGTAATTTTCTACATTACCCCCAATATGAGTTCTTCTGCAAATATGAAGTATAGCGAGGCTGTTAAAAGGCTAGAAGAAATATTGGAAAACGTTGACCGCTCCAATGTGGGCATAGACGAGCTTGCAGATTTGGTGAAAGAGGCTTCTGATTTAATAAAAACCTGCCGCAGCATACTCACAAGCACAGAACGCAATGTGCAGGAATCTCTAGAAGATTTAGAAACAACTACTTAAAAATTACTAAATTACTTTACTTGCTTATGCGAATATTTACGCTGTTTGTGCTTCTATTCTTTGTTTCTTCTTATGCTTATTTTGGAAGGAAGAACGAAGCGCAAGATGTTTTTGGATGGGCTATGCTTTTGCAAAGCCCTCGCACTGTGGCATTTGAAGGTGCTGGCTCTGCTCTTCAAACACAGGATTTTGGAGCGGCTATAATGAACCCAGCCTTATTGCAAGGCAGTGGCTATGGAGCAGGAATCTCTGGGCAAAGCGGAGATTTGGCAGACTGGCAGGGAATAGCGGTGTTTTCGCACCCATTTTCAATAGGCGAAGCAAATGGAAGAATGCAGCATACTTATGGCGTTGTTGATAACGGCGATGTTGAAAATCTAAACTCAGAAGCCGAGCCAATGGGTACTAGCCATCCTATTGCCCAATATTATGCAATAACAGCAGCTTTTCCGCTCACGCATTTCAAGTTTGGCATAACAGGCAGGTTTTTATGGCAGAGGCTATCGGAAACTCACGATGCGCAAACAGGAATGGGACTTGGAATGGACTGGGGATTTTTATGGAATTCAAATTCTGCGCGTTATGGTCTTGCGTTTATGGGGCGGCATTTGGGGCGGCAAATTCGCCCATTCGTGAAAGACGGAGTTAATGGCTATGCCCTTGCCTCTGAACTTGCAGTTAGCACATTCTGGCGTTTAAATCAAAACTTTGTATGGCTTTTGGAATGCACTGCTCCACGCTATTCACCAGCAGCCGGAAAACTCGGACTGGAATACCGCTTTTCGGAAGCCGTGTTTGCAAGAGCTGGCATGCAAAGAGATATTATAGATGTCACCCGCTTTGCGCGTTCTATTTTTGATAAAAGTGAAAGTTCGCCCAAAGCAGGTTACTACCGCTTATTTTCAGCAGGTGCTGGTTACAGATTTTCTGATTTTGCCTTGGATTATTCTTACAGCCTGTTAATTGAAGGTCAGGGAAGTGAACACAGAATTGGACTAAGTGGAGCGTTTTAGCAAATGTATTCAGATTTTTACAACGAAAAAAACGAGTACCTTTCAATAATAACTGCTTCGCTTTTATTCCATTTTGCTATTGCGGTAGCTTTGCTAATAGCTATATGGCTTAGACCAGCAAAAGAAAATCCGCCTCCAATACCTTTTTTTGAAATGGTGAATGTAGCACCGCCAGCTCCATCAAAGCCTACTCCCAAGCCTCCAGAACCAGTTCCCGAACCTGTTGCAGAACCTGAGCCTGTTCCTACAAAGCCAGACTTAAAACCAGAACCAAAACCAACGCCTATTGCTAAACCGGAACCAAAACCTAAGCATGAAAATAAGCTAGAGCCAAAACCAGTTCCAGCAGAGCCTTCGTCTTCAATGGATATGCCTATGGATTTGCCTTCAGACATAAAAAGAAAAGATATGGATATGCCAGCTTTGACAGTCCTAGGCGATGTGACTATGGATCCTATACTACAAGAGTATGTCAGCAGAGTTATACGACTTATAAAACAAAATTTCAATCCACCGGCTGGAACAGAAATTTCCAAAGACACAAAATCTACCGTAGTATTTCAAATAGCCAGGAATGGTGAAATTAGCGAGATTAGTTTGAATTCATCTTCTGGGAATAGAGTATGGGATAGGCTTGCGGTAAGGGCAGTTCAAATAACAAAAGCGCCACCGTTTCCTTCTAGTCTCACATACGAAAAATTGGTTTTTAGATTTAATGCTAAGGAGGAGTAAAATAAATTTGCTAGATTTATGTAAGCGTTATGCAGCAAATAAACGTTAAATCCGTGAAAGACGGCATGATTTTGGCGGAGCCTTTGAAAAATGCTCACGGGGGCATTGTATTGGGCAAAGGAACTGTTTTAACAGAAGCTTTCGCTAACAGACTTTCTCGCATGGGTTTTTATTCTGTTTGCGTAGAAGGAGAGCAAACAGAGACAGCAGAGAATGCATCTGAGCAAGCAGGCGATATTCAAAGAATACCCCTAGAAAAGCTATTTGAAGGAAAAATTGAAAGTGATTTTATGAAAGAAATTTACAACGCTTTGCTGAGGTATAAACAATCAAGTGGCAGATAATAAACGAATAGAATTTTTGATAAAGAATATGGGTGAACTGCCCACTATTCCCAGCGTGTTTATAACAGTGAACAAAATGCTGTCTGACCCGCACACTTCGGCTATTGATGTTGGTCAGGTGGTATCTAGCGACCAGGTTATAGCTGCTAAAATTTTGAAACTCGCAAACAGCGCATTTTACGGATTTGCAGGCAGGGTAAACACGGTTCCGCACGCCATTGCGGTTCTCGGTTTTAATGCAACAAAAAATGTGGTGCTCACAACTGGTGTTTTATCTGCCTTGAAATTGAAAACACCCATAGACGGATTTAATCTCTCTGCTTTTTGGAAACATTCGGCCGCGGTAGGAGCAATAGCAAGGCTCGTAGCCGAGGAATTTTATGCTCAAAGAAAAGAAGAAGCCTTTGTAGCTGGTATTTTGCACGATATTGGCAAGCTCATTTTGGCTATTTGCTCCCCAGAAGATTTTGCAAATTGCATGAACCTAGCCACAAGCAAAGGCTGCCTATTTTTAGATGCAGAAAGAGAGGTGCTAGGGATTTGCCACACAGACATAGCCGACTGGGTAAACAAGAGATGGAACCTCCCAAGAGAAATTGCTGCGGTGATGATAAATCATCATAGGAACATCAATGTATTGAGCGAGCATACCAGAATGATTGCCATTGTTAAGCTGGCGGATGTTTTGGCAAGAGGCTTGCAACTTGGGCATCCCTGCGATTATTCCATGCCTATTTTGGAACCTGATGTTTCTTCTTTGCTGAAAGTGACTCCAAAAAAATTAGACTCTATTTTAGCGGCCAGTTATGGAGCGATTCAAAGCTCAATGGATTTTTTAAACGCAACCTAAGGGGATTTTTTGAAGCAAATTGTTATGATGGGCATTGACCCGGGCAGCTATGCAACTGGTTTTGCTTTTTTAAGTTTAACTGGCAACAAGGTTGATGTTTTGGACTATGGAGTTATTCGCCCAAAAAAAGATGCGGAACTCATTTTTAGAATAGGGCATATAATCAAGGAACTTGAAAACTTAATTGAAAAATACAAGCCCATCGCTTTTTGCATGGAAAAAGCATTTTTTGCAAAAAATGCAAACAGCGCACTCATTTTGGGGCATATACGCGGAGCGATTATGTCTCTCGGTTTTAAATACGATTTGGTATTTTCGGAAAAAAGCCCACGCGAAATTAAAAAGGCAGTTACAGGCAATGGAGCAGCGAGCAAAGAGCAGGTTGCAAATATGATGAGCAGGCTGCTCGGCGTTCAAACTCAAAATTCCGCTCTTGATGCAAGCGATGCTTTGGCTATAGCGTGGACTGGTTTAGGAAGTCCGTGAGCGGGCTGCTGGCAACCGCATTCTCTGCCTGCAAAGGCAAACCGCTTTCGTAAGCCATTCTGCCGCTTTCAACCGCTAGCTTAAAGCATTTTGCTATAACCGCAGGGTTTGGTGCAACTGCAATGGCGGTGTTCACCAAAACAGCATCCGCTCCCATTTCCATAGCGAGACAAGCGTGAGATGGCGCACCTATGCCCGCATCTATCACAACGGGAACCTTGCTCTGAGCGATTATTATTTTGAGCATCGCCTCTGTTTGCAAACCTCTGTTTGTGCCTATTGGCGAACCGAGCGGCATAACAGCTGCAGAGCCGCAGTCTTCCAGCCTTTTGCACAGAACAGGGTCTGCCTGAATGTATGGCAAAACCACAAAGCCATCTTTTGCAAGTTCTGCGGCTGCGCTCAATGTTTCAATTGGGTCAGGGAGCAAATATTTTTGGTCGGGATGAATTTCCAGTTTCACCCAATTTGTGCCGAGTGCTTCTCTTGCCATTTGCGCGGCAAACACAGCTTCTTTCGCAGTTCGTGCCCCAGAGGTATTTGGCAAAATTTGCCCTTTGAAATCTTTCAATGCGCTCAAAATAGAATCTTCTTTTTGATTTTTGCCAATTCGTTTTAAAGCAACGGTGAGCATTTCGCTCTGCGATTCTTGCAAAGCGACAACCATTTCTTGCGGTGAGGCAAACTTGCCGCTTCCCAAAAAAAGCCGCGAGCTGAATGTTCTGTTTGAGATTTTGAGCATTTGAAAAAATAATGTAGAAATTACTAAATTAATTAAATATGCACGACATTCTAGTTATAGGCGCAGGCATTGCGGGCTTAACTGTTGCTTTGAAAGCGGCGGAAAGCGGCAAGAGCGTTTTGCTTTTAACTAAGGGTGCTAGTCCAGACGGTTCAACAAATTATGCGCAAGGGGGCATTGCATCTGTAACATCGCCAGAAGATTCTTTTGAAAGCCATATTGCAGATACTTTGGAAGCTGGAGATGGATTGTGCAAAAAAAGACAGGTGGAAATTTTAACAAAAAATGCGCCAAAAGCCATAGAGCAATTATTAAAATGGGGAGTTAATTTCACAACATCAAAAAATGATGAAAATACTTTTGATTTGCATTTGGAAGGCGGACACAGTTTTAGACGAATTTTACACACGGCGGATTTAACAGGCAAAGAAATAATGAGGGCTTTGCTTGCAGAATTAAAACATCGCTCGCAAGGAATAGATTTTATTGAACACAGCACGGTTTTGGATTTGATAACGAAAAAATCGCGTTGTGTTGGGGCAATCGTGACAAGTAGGGGCAGATCTACGTGTCTGCCCCTACTTGCCAAAACCGTTGTGCTTGCAACCGGAGGCGCAGGGCAGCTTTGGTTGCATTCAACCAACCCGCCAGATGCTTGCGGAGAAGGAATTTCCATAGCTTACCGTGCTGGTGCGGCTCTTCAAGATTTGGAATTTATGCAGTTCCACCCCACAAGCCTCTATGCCCCGCAGCTCAAAAAAACATTTTTAATATCCGAGGCTTTGCGCGGATTTGGCGGAATACTAAAAAATCACAAGGGCGAAGAATTCATGAACAATGTTCACCCGCTTCGCTCGCTTGCGCCTCGCGATATTGTGGCACGGGCAATTCTCAGCGAGATGCAGCGCACAGGCAAAAGCTATATGTACTTGGATGTCACTCACCGCAAGGCAAAAGACATAAAAACTCATTTCCCAAACATATACGCAAAATGCCTTGAGTGCAAAATAGACATCGCAAAAGATTGGATACCCATTGTTCCAGCAGCGCATTATATGTGCGGGGGCGTGCTTGTGGATTCTTTTAGCAGAACAACCATAGAAGGTCTTTACGCCTGCGGAGAAATTGCGGCAACAGGCGTTCACGGGGCGAATCGCTTGGCATCTAACTCTCTGTTGGAAAGCGTGGTTTTTGCTTTGAGGGCTTGTGAGGATATAAATAAGAAGGTGGCTCGTGAGGAGCGACTAGTGGCTAGTGGAAAGCAAATTAAATTAAATAATTTTAACTGTCAAAAATTAAAGAAGCAGGTTCAGACTATTATGTGGGAGTATTGCGGAATTGTGCGTTCTATTAAGGGTTTGAAAACGGGGCTAAAAAAATTGAAAGAACTTGAAAATTCCTCCTTTGTCTCTTTTGAATTTCGCAATTTTGTGCAAAGCGCAAGGCTTATTGTGGAAAGCACCCTAAAACGAAAGGAATCTAGGGGTTTGCAATGCCTAACTGACTATCCACAGAAAAATTCAAGGTATTTGAAGCATTTTACTTTGGTAAAAGATATTTAACTATATTTACTATTAATGAAGTTCCTATTTCTAATGTTTTTTACATTCTGTTTTTCCATAGCAATCGCTCAGGAAAGGATTTTAAATATAGATGATAATGATAGCGAGCTTGAGTTGTTGCCTCCAGCTGCGTTCAAAAATGAGGTTTTGCGCAGGGAACTTGCATTGCAAGGAAGCGAAAACACAAAAGATGCTTTTTCAAAAGAACTTTTAAATGCCGCAGTGTTTTATTATGAAAAAAAATGGGACAGTGCCTACGCAGCCTATATGCCCATTTTGGAAAAAGCACCCGACCTTTTATACGGGCCGCTTGTGATGAGAATTGCCAAATGCGAACTTGAAAGAGGCAATATTCAAGAGAGCAGAAAAATTTTGACTGATATAAAGAGCATAAAGAACAACAAGTATTCGTGGGAACAAGTGGATCAGATATTGATGGAAGGCGTTTTTTTGGATACGGCAATTACGCAAAGCGCAAAAAAAGATTCGCTGCTGAAAAGGCTCAAATCCAAGCCGAGCGCAAGTTATGAACGTGTTTTAAGACAAAGACTCGCAAAAATGCAAGAACAAGAAAAAGATATAAATGGAGCAATAGAATCTTATTTCATACTTTTGAAAGGTGGCCCGCCATATCAGGATTCCGCTTTTTGGGCTTTGCAAAGGCTTGCGCCGAACTCCGAGGATTACGACTATACAGCAATTTTATGCAAAAAAGGACATAACGAAAAATGTGTTGAAAAAGCGGGTGCCATTTTGTCTAAAAACCCAAAATTAGATTCTGCAAAAAAAATCAACCTCATGGTATCGCGGGCAGAAGCCCTAAAACATTTGGGCAAAACAGATTTGGCAATAGCACAGTACAAAAAACTATTAGACAGCATAGATTACAATTCCTCGTGGATGCAAAGTTTGATGAGAATAGTGAGAAATGCCGGACATAAAGCTGAGTCCAAGAAATTGGATTCAATTTTTCAAGCAAAATTTCCATTCAGTGCAGAAAATGCAAACAATCTATGGGTAAAGGCATTGGAATACGAGCAGGCAAAAGATTACGTAAAAGCAATAGAAACTTACAAACGATTATACGATTCAAAATTTGGAAAGCATAGAGCAAGGCAGTGGGCTAAATTCAGAGTTGGGTTCATAAATTTTAAAGAGGGAAAATATGCAGAAGCTGCAAATATATTTGCAGGAGCTGCGAGTGAAAATCTTGGCATAATGCCTAGGAGTGCCTCTCTTTATTTTTATGCCGAATGCCAAAAAATGCTTGGATATAGGGAGAACTCGGCAATTGCCTATTCTGCGGTTATAGCGGATTTTCCGCTTGGATATTATTCATGGCGGTCAAAACATAATTTGAGTGAATTTAAACTTTTAGAAAAAATTTCCAAAATTGGAATTGACGTGTCGGACTCTGTGGCTGTGTCTTGGGTGAGAGCTTTGCAAAAAAAAGATGCGGGCGAAAAAGATTCCGTTGTTAGCTCGGAACGTTTGGAACAAATTGGTATTTTGCTCAGAAGCGGTTTTGAAAAAGAAGCCTACTCGCTTTACGACGAATCTTTAAAACTTCATAAGAACAGACCTGAGTTTTATTACAGATATGGTCTTATGTTTATGCAAAATGGTGAATATGCTTTGGCTTACAAAATGGCACGTAATTTTATTGAGATAGTTCCAAAAGAAAAAATGATTGGAGTTCCAAATCAAATTCTCAAATTTCTTTACCCGCTCCCCCACGAGAGAAAGGTGAAAAAGCACGCAAGGATAGACCCCTACCTTGTTTATTCCGTTATGCGGCAAGAGAGTATGTTCGATGCTCAAATCACATCTCCTGTTGGTGCCAGAGGACTGTTGCAAATTATGCCTGCAACAGGAGATTTTTTATCTAAGTCAGAAAAAATTGAGAAGTTTGACAAAGATTTATTGTATAACGCGTATATGAATATTCGTTTGGGAGTTAGATATTTAAACGATTTGTACGATGAGTACAAAGGAGATTACATAGGTATTTTAGGAAATTATAACGCGGGGCCCGCCCCTGCTGTCCGTTGGATTGCAAATCACGGCTCCTTGCCTTGGGATATAAGGGTAGAAGAAGTGAGCTATTGGGAAACAAGGGATTATGTGAAGCGAGTGCTCGGAAATTATTGGACTTATATAGAAATTTATAATTAGGCTATGTTTTTTTTATTAACACTTAGTTCTGCGGTGGGGTTGGCTTTTGGGAACATTCTTGAAAGCAAGGGTTTGCGTGCTGCAAATTCCGTTAAGTCTTTGGCTAAAAATAAATTTTGGCTTGGCGGGTTGCTTTTGAGCATTGTAGCTACTTTGCTTTATTACGCGGCAATGGATAAATACAATATAAGTTTGGTTCAACCCTTTATGGCTTTGAACCCTGCACTAACGGCAATTTTGGGATGGAAAATTTTAGGCGAAAAAATAAGCAAAAAAATTGTCATTGCAATAGCTTTGATTTTTTGCGGAATTTTAATAGACGGAACTTTGGCAGGAGAGGTTTCTGGCGGGTTGTATTTTGAAAAAATACTTTGGATTTATGCCGGAGCAACTCTCGCTTTGCTCGCTGTTGCTTGCCTTGTTTTTCGCAAAGCAGAAATAGTGGATTCCCTATGTGCGGGTACGGGTTTTGGGCTTTCTGCGGTTTTTTACAAAAGCATTTCTTTAGACGGTTTGTTTCCGCCTCCCATTGATTTACGCATTTTTGTTTTTACCATTCTTTACATAGCGGCATTTTTTTGCTCGCAGGCAGGACTTCGCAGAGGCAGGGCTTTATTTGTTATTCCGCTTTCTGCTGCCATTGGCTTGGTTGTGCCTGTTCTTGGCGGGCTTGTGGTTTTTGGAGAGCCATTTCCGCCTCAAAAAATAATTGTAATGGTTTTGGTTTTGGTGGGTTCGGTTTTGTTCGTTAGGGATTAGCTTTTCTAAATTACCCATTATGAACAATATTTCTGCATTTTTGATTTTTGGGGCACCAGGTTCTGGCAAAGGAACAGTGGGAGCAAAATTGGCTGCTGTTGCAACAGGTATAAAACACCTCTCAACAGGCGACATATTCAGAGGGCTTTCTCCTGCCAGCGAAAACGGCAAGTTATTCGCAAGCTATGCAAATGCAGGCAAACTTGTTCCAGACGAGGTCACCATTCAAATTTTTTCACGCTATGTTGGTGGCTTAATAGACACAAATAAATTTGACCCAGCAAAACAATCATTTCTTTTAGACGGCATTCCGCGTACAGTGGAGCAGGTAGAACTCATAAAAAACACAGTTAACGTAAAGCATATTTTTGTGCTTGAAATTTCAAATCATTCTGTTATAATAGAGCGTTTGCTAAAAAGAGCCGCGGTTGAAGGCCGCAAAGATGATATACACGAATCTGTTGTTCGTGCCCGCATAGACGAATACGAAAACAAAACGGCCGCTGTTTTAAATGCTTACGGTCCTTCTCTAATAACAAAAATAAACGGAGCAGGGACTCCAGACGAAGTGTTTAGAGATGTATTGGATGCATATATAAAATTTAACACAAAAAGCTAGAAATCTCTTTTAGATCCATTCCTTTTCTGCGTGCATAATCTGCAAGTTGGTCTTCGCCTATTTTGCCGAGCTTAAAGTAGCAACTCCCAGGATTTGCGGCAAAATATCCACATTCAGAGGCTGTGGGATTCATAACATAGCTTTCTGTTAGAGAAACTCCTATGTTTTTTTCTGGAGAGAGCAATTTCCAAATCGTGGCTTTTTCCGTGTGGTCTGGGCTTGCAGGGTATCCTGGGGCAGCTCTAATTCCCACACCGCTCAAAAGGTCTCTGTGGAGTTTTTCGGTTAGTGCCTCCGCGAGGCGGTCTGCCAAAAGCCCAAGCATTATTGCAGAATAATCGTCATTGTTTTTTATGAATTTTTGTTCCGCTTCTTTTGCGCCCAAGCCTGCGGTGGTGGCAAAAAGCCCAATAAAATCCTTTTCTCTAGGGTTGAAAAAATCTGCCATACTCAGGTAAATTCCATTTTCATTTGCTTTTTGCTGCCTCAAAAAATGGAGTTTAGCTATCTCTTTGGAATTATTGTCCAAAACCAAAAGAGAATCCTCCACTCTTTGAACTTCAAAAAAACCCACAACGGCTGCGGCTCTCAGCAATTTTTTGTCTATAATCTCTTTCAATAATTCACGTGAGTCCTGTTCCAGATTTTTATGCATTTCGGTATATTGAGAGGGCCTTAAATCCCAAGCGCAAAAATACATCTTCCAATCAATCAAAGGAATTATGGAATTCAAGTCAGTATCGTTAAAAATTTTTAGCCCTAAAAAAGGCGGCATAATTTCTATTCCATATCTCTTTCTTTTTTCTGGAAATTATTCAGCATAGTCCAAGAAAGCTTTAAGCCACCAAATATCTTATCGGTGTTTATATCTTTATAGTTTATGTCGTCCCAGTCGTGCCGCTCAACCTTATAACCTCCGTACAGACCTGCCGAAAACTGCGAAAATTGCAAGCGAATCTCTAATTCCATATTAAGGGCTGGCCCAAGGGAACTCATAACCTCTTCTGTTGGACCCATACGAATATTCAGCAGTCCAAAGCCAGGACCAATTGAGGGAATTATATTAAAAGTGGCGTTTTGTGCCCGTAATTTATAGCCCCACATCCAAGTGATTCCATAAGTGTACCATTCTGTGTCGCCTCTTGTTTGGGTTATAGGCATAAAATCAACATCCATCCAAGTGCGTAATTGATTGTATTCGCCACCTATTTCTACATGACCGCAATAATATTCCTTAACATAGCTTTTTCCAGTAACCTTATTTATAAGTCTAACGCCATTTTCTGTCCACTGGCTGCGTAAATCACCTTTGAAGCCTAAAAAACCGCGCACTAAGTCGCGATCGTAAATAATATCGGCAAATGCAGTTTGCGCCAAAAAGGCAAACAATACCATCGGCAAAATTTTGGAAAAAATGCGCATATAGGGGTAATATAGTAAAAAAAAACATCAATTTACCGAAATAACCACCCCCTGAAACGCCTTCAACTCAATTTTATCCCCATCAATGATGGTTTTTCCAGAATGCGTGCTGAAAACCACCTTTGCCCTCTCCAAATTCCCTGCTAAATGCACTTCTTTTTTGGTAAAACTGAAATTCAAAAATATTCGCAAGCTCTCGCCTTCCCACCAACGCTCATAAGCCAGTATATTTCCATACCCTTTAAGTATAAAATCGATATTGCCGAGTTGCAAGGCTTTGTGTTTTTTTCTGAGTTCAATAAGCTGCTTATGCACCGAAAAAACGGAATCGCTTTTGCCCCTTTGGTTTTCAACATTTATTTTGTTGTAATTGGGATGCACAGGGAGCCAGGGTTCTGCGGTGCTGAATCCGGCATTGGTGCTGTTGTCCCAGTGCATTGGAGTGCGAAAACCATCGCGCCCTTTGAAAAATGGATGAAAGAGTTTTCCATACAAATCGCGGATATGCTCTTTTTTTATATCCGCATTTTCCATTCCTATTTCATCGCCGTAATAAATAAAGGGCGTGCCTTTAAGCGTCATTAAAAGCAAGGCTCGCAACTTTACCTTGTGATATTTGAAAAGGGTAAGTCCAAAACCAAAACGCTTGGTGCTGCGACCCACATCGTGGTTGGAAAAAAAGAAACAGGGCCAGCCTTTTTTTGGCAATTTGCGATAAACATTTATAATGGTTTTGTAATAGGAAGAGGCTTTCCACCTTGTAAAAACAAAGGAAAAATCAAATGCCAAATGCAACATATCTGTGCCAGAGCCTAAAAAACTGGAAGCGAGTTTTGTGTCGCCTGGCGGGTTTGCGTATATTTCGCCCACGCTTGCTTTGTCGGGGTATTTGTCGAGTAGCAACCTGAATTCTTTTAGCATTTCATATACGCTACCACGATTGCGGTTAAACACTTTGCTATTCAATATAAAATTACTTATGGGATTATTGCGTAATTTTTTGTCTTTGTAAAGCATATTGATAACATCAAGCCTAAAACCATCAACGCCTTGTTCAAGCCAAAACTCAACAACCTCAAACATTGCTTTTTTCACTTCGGGGTTTCGCCAATTCAAATCGGGCTGCTCGTAAAAAAACGAGTGATAATAATACTCGCCTGTGGTCTGGTCAAATTTCCAAGCCTTTTTCCCAAAATTAGTGCGCCAATTATTCGGAGGAATTTTTTTGTCTTTAGGAGCCTGCCAAATATACCAATTGCGTTTAGGATTATCCCTTGAACTCCGCGACTCCAAAAACCAAGGGTGCTGGTCTGATGTATGGTTCAACACCAAATCTAATATAACACGAATTCCCTTTTGGTGTGCAGTTTCAAGCAACTGCTTAAAATCGTTCATATCGCCGTAAATCGGATTTATGCCTTTATGGTCGGTTATATCATAACCGCCGTCTATCAAAGGCGAGGGGTAAATGGGCGATAGCCATATAGCCTCAATGCCGAGTTCGGCGAGGTAGTCCAATTTTTTGATTATGCCCTGCAAATCCCCAATGCCATCACCATTGGAGTCGCAAAAACTCTGCGGATATATGTGATAAATAACACCGTGCTTCCACCAACAAAAGTTTTCATTCATCATTTTTTATCCCCACCACACGCAACAACTCGTTTATAATGCTATCTGCATTATACGCTTTTGCGCGTTCAATGGCTGAGTTGCGGAATTCGGTTGCATTGCCGTTAGACAAAAATTCTATGGCAGCTTGTTGCATTTCTTGCTGCGTTTCAACCAGAAAACCGCATTGTTTATGCTTTATAATATCCTTTGGACCTTTTGTGTTGTAGGCAACCACAGGCAAACCGCAACTGAGTGCTTCCAGCACCACCATTGCAAAAGTATCAAAACGCGAGGGAAGTACCAATATATCTGCCGAGGTGTAAAGAATGGGGAGTTTGTCCTGCGCTATCCAATTGAAAAATATAGCATCGGGATTTTCGCGTTGCAGTTGTTCCATAGCGGGTCCCTTGCCAACCACAACCAATTTTACATTGTCAAATTTTTTCTTCGCTTCACTGTAAAGGTCAGTTAATTCAAGAACTCCTTTTTCCTTGCTCACACGACCAACATAAAGAATTACGCGGCAGTTATCGTCTAATTTAAATGCTTCCCATTTATCGGGTTTATGCGGCTTAAAGCGTTCATTTACCCAGTGAGCCGTTTGATGTACGCTCTCAGGATTCAAATTCATTTGCGTTCCCGAAAGCCATTTTTTCTGGTCGGAATTTAGCACCAGCACTTTGTCAAAAGCGTTGTAAAAAACACGCAGCAAACGGCGCACTCTGCTTAAATTGTGCCCTTCTATATTCAGCACCTTGCGAGCAAACATAAGCCAGTCGGTGTGCAAATAGAACGAGGCTTCAACTGTGTATGCGTGTTTGAGATAAATCCCGAACAAGCCCATAATTCCCTCGGTTGAACAGATAATGCGGTCGTAGCTGCCGGCAGCAAATAAATTGTGCAACTCCACAAACATAGGAATTCTAAAACTGTAATCGGGATATGCCGAAAGCGAAAATTCCTTTACGGGTTTTAGCACAATTAAATTATCGTCTGGCTTAACGGTTGAGCTGCAAACCACCATATCTATTGGCAAACCGAGTCTTTTTATTTCGGTGTGCATTTCTTTGAGGAATGTGGAAACTCCGTTGGGGTCGCCAAAGGTATCTGTGAGCCACATTATGCGTTTTGGATGTTCATATTTTTTCAGTTGTTTTGAAAATTCGCGCAAAACAGGTCTTGCATTGAACAGGGTTTTGGTGCTTGCAAAATGCGCTGCCAACAAAAGCGTGGAACCAAAAAATGGAAAAGACAAACCATCTAAAAATTCAGACAAATTCAAATCGGATTTCTGCTCCGAACCGCTAGAACCCAAGTAGCTTCTCAAAGATGCAGGCAATTCCAATTTCTCTATCAATTCATTTATGGATAAATTTTTAAATTTATTTTCAAAATTTGCATCACTCAATTTTTTATCCAAACGAGATGTCAGAATATCGTAAAAGCGATTGTTTATATTCATAATTGAGTTGTAGTAATCTTTTACCAAATTTTCATCGCCTCGTTTATGAGTTTTTGATATATCCTCCGCTTCTTTGAATATGGGTTTGTAAGCCGAATTTATCAACAGCTTTTTCAAAAGAGGAGGCTTCTCGCCCATCATGCAGTTTTGGAAAATTCTTATAAACGATGTGGTGACATTGTGCCGCTTCACTTCGCTGAGCAAATTGGAAATCATAAAGCCTATGATTTTATCGTTGGTGCTGCCTTTGTGCAACAAGATTCGTACCAAACCTGGGTCTTGGGCATTGAGAGCTAGTTGGCAGGCATAGTTGAGCAAAGCGATTGTCATTTTTTCGGTATGCTGATATAGCCCATAAGGAGCCATTTCTCCGTTTCGTATAGCTTCCAGCACAAGTTGCGATTTTGGTTGCGTTTTCAATTTTTCCGCTAGGTTTGACACGTGCAGATAAGTTCCGGTTGATCCTGCAAACATACCCATGTGGCAATCCGAACCACCAGACATATATTTGTTGTAAGGATTAACGCAATAATTTTTTGGGTCAATGGAAAATTCCTTGGCATATCTATCTATTGCTTCTGGCGACATTTGCTTTATCCACTCTTTCACCAAAATATTTTGCCAAGTATCTCTTTGCCCGTTTAGCACTTCAAAGCGTTCAAAGAGGAGCATCATTTTGTTGAAAAAAGCCTGCGGAGGCAGTTGCCTAGCTGCATAATGATAAAGAGGGTGCGCCCATATTGTTGGCAAATTTTGCTGCCTTGCATATTCCAAAAAAGAATAAATATTTTTGCGCAATTTGTCCAGCTTTGTTTCTTGCTCTGGCGTGAAGCCATAAGTGAGCACGTGTATGCCTATGCCAAAATCTGGAACGCGGCAACTGAACTCCGCCGCCGTAAGCACATCAAGCCCTTTGTCTTGCATTTGGTAGCAGGAGCGAGCGTTGTTGTGGTTTGTGATTGTGAAAGCATTGCACCCATTTCGCACAAGCCCATCTATCAGGGTTTGGCTTGGAAGCCAAGTTTCGGGTACATTCAAAATACGTCCGAGCAATTCGTCAGGCTCATCGCTGTTGAAATCGTGGCAATGGAGGTCAATTTTTAAAGTTTCTGTCTCTGGAAACCTATTTCGCTGTTCAGCGAGAAACTGCTGCTGCTCCTCTCTCAAAGTCCGCTGGAAATCGCTACTCATATAATAGGTAGAATGTAGAAAATTATGAACAACAGTATTTATGCCCTGAGAACTTTAACGCATACCGTCAAAAAATTGTAAAGGCAAGTATTCTGCCATTCTCATAAAATGTTTATCTGTCGTTAAAAGTTTTAAATCATTTTGAATGCAGTTTTGGGCTATCATAATATCTGTAAGGGGAACTTTGTTATTTCCGTTTTGCAAATTTATAGATTGAATGTTTCTCAATTGTGGCCAGTCTATTTCCATATCGAATTTTCGTACCTGTCTCATAAGTTTTATTAGATTTTCTTCTTTTTTTACTCTCATAGATGGTAATAATTCTGTTAAAACAACTTCATTGGTACAAGCCAAACCCGCTAACAAAATACCTGAAATAAAAGCTACCTTTTCATTTCCTTTGAAAAAGTCTATCCATACTGACGAGTCTATTAAAACGTAAGATTTATGTTCATTCATTATCTAGACCTTGTAGCTTTAAGGTCAATCTCTAAATCTACTTTGCCAAAATATGCCGCTAGCTGTTCTTTCCAATTTTTTCTGAAAGAACGTATTTTACCACCAACAGCAATTTTGTGGGAAAATTTGCTCGTTTTTAAATTTGTTGCTACCGCTGTGGACATTTTTCAATACCTCCAAGAAACATTAATAAAGATAGAAAATATCAAACTAACACAACACGCTAGTCCTGTACGCACCGAACACTGGACAGGGGTATTTACCGTGTAGATCCAGAGTTTTATTGGCAAAGCTTTTGGACAGGCACGGATTTTTTTTTACTCACCCTGCCATTTTCACTTCGTGGGCAGGGTTCGCCCTTCGGGCTGTCCTGCGGACATTAAAAAATCTCTATTTATGCCTTTATAGGCACGAGATTTTTTTCTACATTACACCCTGATACCTATCTCAATCGGAGGTTTTTGTGAAGAAAATATTATTTATAGCGATGCTTGCGGCTTTTGTGGTCTCGTGTGCGTCTAGAAGAGCGGCTCTTGTGGATTCTACCATAACGGAAGCTAAAACACTTCAGGCACTAGCAAAAGCGAACAATTTGGTGGTTCCGGCCAACATAGATTCTTTAGTCGTGGCTGCCGAAAAGCAACAGGAAGAACGCCAAACGGAAAAGGCTTATGTTTTGGCAGACGAAGCAGTCCTTCAAATACAAATTTTCCTGCTAAAACAGGAACAAGACTCTCTTAGCACTCAGAGAGCAGAGGCCGAAAACCATTTGGCAGTGACCAAAGAATATTTGGATATTCACCATAACGTTCTGAAAGTCCGTAGAAATACACCCAAAGAGCATATCATAAATTAAGGAGGTTTTATGAAAATTCGAGCACTAGTTTTTTTAGCCGCTACCGCAAGCTTGTTTGCGCAAGATGCTTCTATCCCTTGCAGAGCTTCTTTTGATGCTTTAAAAAATGTTTTTCCACGTGATGCTGCTGCAGAGCGTTCTTACGCTTCAACAGAAGCGAGAATTCGCAGTTTGGAAGCCGTAGCAAAAGACGACCGCAAAGGCGATATTTACGAAGCGGAATTGAAAAACTGCAACTTGGCAGTGGAGCATTTTAAAATACAGCTTTCAAATGTCGCACTCCGCAAAGACATAGATTCCTTAACAAAAAGCAATTTGGCTGCTAATAAAAGTCTTTCTGCAGTAAAAGATTCTCTTATTGAATTGTGGAGTAGCGATGCCCACGGAGCCAAGTCGCTGAATGCGGCTTTAAACGAGGAGCGCCACCGCCTTGAAAAGCTGAATAGGGAAAAGATGTTAGAGCTTGCCGCAAAGCAAAAAGCCATTGAAGATGCGCAAAGAGCCCTTGCAACAAAAGATTCTCTGCTTGCGGTTCAGAGAGCCGAGGCGCAAAAAAAGCTGGATGCTTTGAGCAGCAAAGCCATAAGCGTTTACAGAGATGCCAGAGGCACAATTCTCTCTATGAGCGATATCCTGTTTGAGTCTGGAAAAGCAGACTTAAAGCATGAATTAAGGGAAAACTTATCGGCAATAGGCGCAATTCTCCAGAGCTTGCTAACAGAATCCAAAGTTATAGTAGAAGGTCATACCGATGATGTTGGTTCTGCTGAATTCAATCAAAAGTTGAGCGAGCAAAGAGCCCACGCCGTTATGAAATATTTAATTGAAAGAGGCGTTGCTGCAAATCGTTTGCACGCTGTTGGCTATGGACTTACAAAACCCGTGGCAGACAACAAAACCGAAGACGGTCGTGCAAGAAATCGCAGGGTTGAACTTGTGATAAAAGATTAAGCAAATGTTTCACGCAGAATTCAAAAGCATAAGCGGCAGCGACAAATACCCTTTGTCGCAGGTTGTTTACAGAGGCGAAGATGGCTCTCTTTTAGAAGTGAGCCATAACCGCGATGCTTGGAAAACTCGCTCACCAGAAGAATGGAAAAATTTGTTCACCAACCGCCGCACAAGTTTTGCACCTGCGGACTTAAGCGGTGTGTGGAGCAAGCGCGAACTCGTTTTGCCCGAACTCCCCGCTCAAGATATAGTGACGCTTCAAGAGGGTTTTACACCTCTTTTCAATGCGCAAAAACTTGCACAAGAGATAAAGGTGAAAAGCCTGCACGTGAAGTTGTGCGGAAATTCGCACACAGGAAGTTTCAAAGATTTGGGCATGACAGTTTTGGTTAGCCAAGTTAATCATTTGATAAAGAACAATGCTAAAATAAAAGCCGTTGCCTGCGCAAGCACGGGAGATACTTCTGCGGCTCTTTCTGCATATTGCGCAAGGGCAGGTATTCCGAGCATTGTGTTTTTGCCAGCCGGAAAAATTTCCGTTGCGCAACTCGTGCAGCCAATTTCAAACGGTAGCCTTGTTTTAGCCTTAGATACAGATTTTGACGGTTGCATGAAAATTGTTCAAGAAGTGACCGCAGACAAAAGCATATACCTGGCAAATTCAATGAACAGCCTCCGCATAGAAGGGCAAAAGACAATTAGCTACGAACTTTGCCAAGAAATGGGCTGGCAGCTTCCCGATGTGATAATTATTCCAGGCGGCAATTTGGGCAATGTGAGCGCTCTCGCAAAAGGCATAGACGATTTGCTGGAGCTTGGTTTAGTAAACAAAAAACCTCGCATAATAGTCGCCCAAGCAGAGAATGCAAATCCATTTTACTTGGCATATAAAAAAGGTTTCAATAAACTTGAGCCTGTTCAAGCCAAAAAAACTTTGGCAAGCGCAATTCAAATAGGCAACCCCGTGAGCTACCCCAAAGCCGAGCAAGCTATAAAAAACTACAATGGAATTGTAGAGCAAATTTCCGAACAAGAACTCTCCGATGCTGCCCACCGAGCAGATAAAATAGGTCTTTACACTTGCCCGCACACAGGCGTTGCCTTGGGTGCATTGTTCAAGCTGCGCGAAAAAAACATTATTTCAAGCGAAGAAAGCGTTGTTGTTATCAGCACCGCTCATGGCTTAAAATTCTCCGAATTCAAAGCGGGCTATCACGAGAAAAAACTAGAAGGTATTTCCCCAAAATACGCAAACTCAATACACCGGCTCCCAGCTAATGCAGGTGCCGTACAAAAAGTGATAAACGATTATGTTCTTTAAAATTTTAGCTTTTACTTTAACTCACCTGCCTAGCTTTCTTGAAATTGTGGTGTTTGAATTATTTTACCCTATTTATTTAATAGAGTTTGGAAAAGAAAAAAAATACGTAGCGGAGCGGTTAAAATCGGCGAATTTGCAGATAAAGCCAAAAGCGGTGTATAAAAATCTTTTTCTCAACGGGGTGGATAGTTTAAGGTTTTTGCAAAATAAAGAAATTCCTATGAAATTTGAAAACGCGTATTTAGTTAAAAATGAAATAGGCAAAAATCCCATTGTTTTTATGAGCATCCACTTAGGGGCTTTTGAAATGCTGCACAGGAGTTTAGAGCATTTAACCACCAGCACGGTTAATCTAGTGGTTTCTG
>Ga0268262_10002467_pt1 | contig 21333 bp, 28 predicted proteins | sample TergutNc150P3_FD_190354 | JGI IMG/M metagenome (GOLD analysis project Ga0268262, IMG submission 190354) | Nasutitermes corniger P3 segment gut microbial community from laboratory colony in Florida, USA - Nc150 P3 (SPAdes) (version 2) | ecosystem: Host-associated > Arthropoda: Insects >... | reverse complement strand
ATGTCGAATGGGTAAAGGGTAATGCGATAGAGCGAATAATATCGGAAACATATAAAATAAAGACCGATTTACTTTTTAACAATTTACCAATGCAATTAGCATCTTCGCATAAATGTAAAGATTGCAAGCATATCCAGAAATGGCAATGCGGAGGTTCGTTTTTCTTTTACTGCGGCGTAACGAAGGATCGTAAAACACATAACGGATTAAAAAAAGTAAAATGCAAAACGCTATCATGTTGCTTATTCGAAGCTAAAAATTAAGGCCCATAAGCGAGCATTATGTGCCATTTTTACCAGATTACTACATCTACATTTAGTAGTTTCGGAAAAAAAATGCAGATTTCTCGAAACATTCCCGACAATTCGCTTGTTTAACTATCGCGCTGGCGCGATAATAAGAATATAAGCTGATAAAGCAAAGGAGAGAAACGATGGCAAAGAATAACGAAAAAGCCCTGTCAAACTTTATAGGAAAGATTGGGGAAATCCACGACAGGCTTGAGCTTCTGCGGTGGTATGCAGACAACCACATGGATTGCCAACCCGAAGAGGTAAATTGGAGCCATGTAGGAAGTGCCGCCCATATCGTGAACCAGCTCAATGAGCTGATTGAATTCTTGGGAATCACCAAGTTTACAGAAAATTAGGCGACAGCCAAAGGAGAGAAAAAATGAAAACGAAAGGTCAAAAGGTTCAGGAAATTTTTAGCGAATCGGAACTAGGCATTCTGGAAAAATTGTTAAAAGACAAAATTACGGAATTAAGTAATAAAAGAGCGCAGGCAAAGAAAAAACACGGCGTTGATTTTGAGGTAAGCAGTCTAGAAAAAATGATTGAGCAACACGAGACGCTTTTGAATTTGTTTTTATAATCGCCCTGACGATGGCGCAGGCGGCCCCTGCGCCGAAACCGCCACTAGGCGGTCGGCGAAAGCCAAAGGAGAGAAACGATGGAAAAAATTAATCAGGAGCTTGCAAGCATTCAGGAAATCAGCCACGCATTGGCTGACATGAAAGGTCTTAGCAAAGCTCAGAGATCGCAAATAGCCGCATGGATTTCAAGCGCGATTGTAAACGGCTATAAAATTGCCGGGCAGGAAAACGGCGAAGAGGTTCTTGAGTTGGCTACTTGGAACCTTACAGGCTTTTGATAAAAGGAGACGCAATGAAATTTTACATCGCGGACTGGAAAGGCAATCAGAAAAAAATAGGCATGGAAGAAGCGGCTGTTATTGTCGGAACGGAACGTTTTAAGCAAATGATTGCCGAAGCGAAAAAGGCCTATGAGGACGATCCAGATTCCCTCATTGAGTACATGGTTAATGATGGCCGTTTGGCTATTGAATTTTAATGCAAGGAGAAAGGAACATGAAAACCAGAAAAGAAATTGAAAACAGGATCGCTGAGTTGGACGCTATCATCGCCGATGATGAAAAAATCTCAGACGAAAATAGAGCGCTGTATTATGAAGCGCATCGCAAGCTGGAAGCGGAGCTGACTGGTTACCTAAAAGATGCCGGGTACCCGGTCGATGAGCGCACGATGGTTGATACCAGAATGATGTATGATACCAAAACCGCTTATGTTAGCTTTAAAACCAAAGGCAGTGCCGAGTTTAACATAACTTTCAAGGACAAAAAAGTTACGGACGCTAGCGCAACCGGAATAAGCAGTCGCGGCGCGACGCCTGAAGACTTGGCTGAAATGGGGAGCTACTACAAAATAGTAGCCCAGGTAATGGAAAAAATTAATTCGGACATGGGCTTGAGTTTGTTTTTTGAGGCAATTGAAAAATTTACCGAACCCAAATTCAGGGTTGGCGTGGACAACATATACAACATTAAAACCGAAAGAAAAGATCTGGAAAACCAGCTCAAGGTTTTAAGCCTCGAATTGGAAGTGGGAAAAACCGTTGAGGTTTACTTTGAAGGAACCCGGCGCTCCGGCTCACGCTGGCGGGAAGCTACCATCGAAAGGCTGACTGAAAAAATGGTTTATGTAAATTGCCACGCCTATGGAACCAAAGCCATCAACCGCAACGACGTGTTATACGAAATCCGCAACATAGCGGTCGCGGGATAAGGAGAAAAAAATGACAAAGAAAGAAATCGTGGATACCATCCTGTCATCGATGAAGGATACCCAAGCCCCAGTAGACGGCGCGGTTTTTGAAAAGGAAGTCGAAACGGACTTAGCGACATTCTGCGCCTTTATCCTCACGCAATACGAAAACGTGACAATGGAAACCAAAGTAGGCGACGGTCACACGTGCCATTTGTTTTACGATGGGCCGAATGCAACCGACCATATCGCGACCTATATCATTAACCCATCGTGGAAAAAACCGCATGGGGTTTTCGGCGGCATAAGGATAGGCTCAAATAATCCGTGCCTAAACCCCGGCGATCCGGCGGTAAAGAATCCCTTTAAGGAGCGAACATGAAATTTCTGAATGGGAAAGCCCTCGACAATGATGGGGAAGAATTAATAAGAGTCTGTTCTAAAATGTTTCCGGCTAATAACAGATTCAGCGTTTTTATCGGAAAGGATTTTTTAGGGGCCTATGAAACCGAAAGTCAGGCCTTGGACGTTAAAAAATCCATAGACAAGGCCCTTTTTATTGCCCATGGTTCCGTGGCAGAATAGAGACGCAATGGAGTTTTTATCTACCGACGACGTGGTCAAACAGGAAGGATGCGCCCCTTCGACCGCCCGCAAATGGGCGGCGGAGAACGGTGTCCAGTCTATAGGCCAGAGTACCCATAAACAGTTTTTGTGGACTCAAGACGACATAGCTAGGTTCCAGAAGCGCGAGAAGCCGGGCCGCCGGTGGCCAAAAAAGAAGAAGAAATGACAGGAATTTACGATGGCCATAAAAGAGTCTGGCTCGACACCTGCAATAAATGTTCTAATTTTATAATTGACTTACATAAAAACAAGCATTTCCCCCATTGCTGGTGCGCTACTTTTGGTAATTATTGTTTTCGGGCATGGAAAAAATGTAAAGGAAAAAGCCTTACTCCCTTTCGTTGACCTTATTTAACGAAAATAATTTATTCAAATATTTTATTCAAATATTTTCCTAAAATATTTTATTAAAATATTTTTCTCAAATATTTTATTTGAAAATTTTAATCCCCCTAATTTATCCTCGTGGTGTATATGATGCGGCGGGAAGTCTTTTCTTTCTTCATCTTCCCGCCATTTTTATCAGGAGGGTACATGAAAAATATCAAAGCAGTCCAAGTTTTCTGGCTCATCCTCGCGACGCTGTTTGTGGCGGGGATCGTGTGGTTCGTGAAAGATTCCATTACGGTAACCGCGATATCCGGTGCGTTCACCGGGGTGCTGGGCATTTTTCTTGGCGTGGACATCATGACAATGATCCATAAAACGAAAGAGCTGGCATCCGGGTGTTACAAGAATATGAATATGCACCGCTACATTATTTCCTTGTTTATATTCGCGGCTTTGCTTGTGGAAGCGTTTGTGATTTCCGGCCTTTACAGCCGGGAAATGAATTCCCTTTACCTTTGTTTCGGCGTGGGCTTTTTGATTGTGATCGGTGGCCTCATCAGTGGAATTGAAGGCAATAAAATCGCTACCAGCGAAGGGCCGGATAAACAGTGACACAATTTTTAGCAATCGCCCTGCTGGTCATGGCTCTTTTCTGCGCGGCGGCTGTCTGCATCGCCGCGATGCAGAGCAAGCGAGCCAAAAAAGCGGAGGCGGATAACAAAGCCCTGCACGAAGCGTTTTGGCAGGTAAAAGAAAAAAACGAGCGCCTACAGAAAGCCCTCGGAGAAACGTCAAAGGTTGAGGAGGCCGCAAATGCGGAACGAAAGGAACTTGCACAGACTGCTGACAGCGATCTTGCTAATCGCGCTAACGGCCTTTTTAAGTAGCTGTAAGTCAACGCAAATTACGCCTGCCGAAATCCAAGCGACGCTTGAGGCCATCGCCCCTCCAATGCCGGTTCCGCCTGAAATGGAGCCGGTAATTTTCGAGGATCGTGACGGCGGCCTTTGGCTTTCGTATAACGGCTATCGCGCCCTTGAACGGAATGTAATTGCAATGCGCGAGTACGCCGAACGGCTGGAAATTGTTTGCAAATTTTACCGGGAGGGACGATGAGTACTCATCAGCTTATTTTTTCGATAATAGCCGCCAGTATTTCGCTGGGAAGCATATTTATAGCGATAGGTGTTCTTAAGGGGAGAATTAATCAAAACACGGAAACAAACAAAACCCAAGACGAACAAATAAAAACCCTAGCGACAAAAGACGATCTGGCGAAGGCAATTAAGCGGTCTGACGAGATGCTGGAAATAATGTCCAAAAGGGCGGAAGAGGATCGCCTAAAAGGGCAGGGGCAATGGCGGGAGTTTCACGAGATTATTGCCAGGCACTCAGAAAAGATTGGCATACTCGAAAACAAGCATGACAGCTTAATGAAGTCGTTAGACGAAATCAAAGGCGACATAAAAAGCGGCTTCCGGCAGTTGCAGGAAGATCTCAAGGAATTAAGGAAAGGTCACTAATGGCTTTGACTGACAAGCGGGAAGAAGCCGAGCGCCTCTATGTCCGTGAAGATATGCCCTGCCCCTCGATAGCCAAGGAGTTGGGAGTTAATGCCGGAACCGTATATAGGTGGAAAGAAGATGCGGCGGCAAAGGGCGAGGCATTGGATTGGGATGTCCAGCGCCGGATTTATCACATGAGTCCGCGAGAGCTTATGGCAATTTACGCAGAGAGCGTCAAGGCATGGATGATAAAAATTAAAGCCAACCCTGAATTGCTTTCCGATTCGAAAATTGCGGACGCGATATCGAAGCACATCAGCGTTATGCAAAAAATAGACATTCGGGGGCAATACCTGGGCGTTGCAATAGATTTGATAAAAGTAATCAACATCTGGCTTAACGAGCACGAGCCGGAACTAAAAGGGCAGATGGAGCCGCATTGGGATCAGATTTATGAGGCCCTTAAAGCTTACACGACCACGAAGGGGATTTTTTAATTGCCAGTTATCAGGACGGTAAAACAGTTAGAAGCCGCATGGAACGATCTTAAAGAAGAAATCCTCTCAAGGCCCCTGTTTTTGGACAACTCCGATAAAGCAAAGCAGGAACGGAAAAAGCAATGCAAAAACAATATTGAAGAATTTGCGCGGACATATTTTCCAGAGTACGTCACGAAAAAATCTGCGAAGTTTCATTTGCGTTGGGAGGGAATCCGGCAAATGACTAACGAGCTGGTTTTGCTTCAGGCATTTCGCGGAAGCGGCAAATCCACGTTTTTCACATTGCTCGATCCGATCCACGAGATAGCTTACGGCAACCGAAATTTTATGATTTTCTCCTCATACAACGATGACAAAAGCGCGGTATTTACCGGGCGCATCCTTTTGGAGCTTATGTATAACCAGCGGCTCTGCAATGATTTTGGCAGTTTTTTTCTTCCTAACCAGCATCCCGGAATAAAAAAATTCACCGCCTACGTCCCCGGCCCCGGCAATAAAAAAATAGGAGTGCGCTCCGTTTCTATAGGCCAAGACCCTCGCGGCTTTGTCCATGGGCCGAACCGCCCGGATTATGTGCGGTGCGACGATATCCAAAGCCGGAAAAGAGCCAAGAGCCGCAAATTTGTGAAAGAAACAATTGAGTGGATTACGCAGGATTTATTGCCCGCGCTTGCCGAAAATTATTCGGCGATTATTGTCGCCACTCCCCTCAATACGCAGTGCGTTGCCAGCACCCTTGAAAAAGGGACTGACGATATAAAGCCGGTTAAGACATTTAAATTCCCGGCGGAGTCAAAGGGAAAGCCGACATGGAATGATGAATTCCCGGCGGCGCGGCTTGCGAGAATAAAAAGCACAATCGGCACCATGGCGTATAACCAAGAGTTCCTGTTAATTCCCATTGCGCTTGACGAGCGCATTTTCAAAGAAGAGCACATAAAGGGCTATGCGGAAGAGGAACTGATCGGAACCCGCTTTGCATATATTTTCAGTTGGACAGATCCATCGATTAAAGCAGAAGAAAAACACTGCTACAAGGCGACCGTCTGCGCGGGGATAACCAATGAGAGCGCTATCTATGTCCTCAAAGCGCGTGTCAGGAAAGAATCAATAACCCGAATGGTTGACGGTATGTACCTTATCTACGAAGGCTACAATCCCTCGTGGATGTATTACGAAGACAACGGCGGGCAAGCCCTGCTGTCAGAAATATTCGACCTCAAAGCCGAACGCGAGGGATACCACATTCCATACAAAGCGGAAACCAACTCAATAAATAAGCTAACCCGAATTGAGGGAACGCTTTCCGCGCCCATCGAGAATGGCGTTATACGCTTCCTAAAAACAGACAAAGACCAAAAAGAGTTAATCGATCAGCTCCTGCAATTCCCGGACGGTACATATGTTGACGGCCCCGATGCGCTGGAGGGCGTAGTGCGGAAACTGCTGGAGTATGCCCGCAAACGCCGGGCAGGAATGCCGAAATCAAGCCAATCAAGAGAAGCGGCGCGTGTGCTGGAGGGGTATTGATGAGAAAAAAAGTGATAGGCGATTGCACCCTCTACCTTGGCATGATGGAAGATACCATCGGCAACATTGAGCGTGTTGATCATATCCTTACCGATCCGCCGTACCAATATATCAAAACCCATTCCTTTGACAAAGAATTTAATGAACGATTCTTTTTTGAAAACGCCAGACGGCTTCTTCTCGATAATGGCTTTATCGCTTTGTTTGGCAGGGGTACTTCTTTTTACCGCTGGAATACCCGCCTTGCCGATCTGGGATTTATTTTCAAAGAGGAGATTGTCTGGGATAAGCGGTATACGACCGCGCCTTGTATAGCATTATCAAGAGTACATGAAACCGTATCTTTACACACAAAGAAAACCGGAAAAATCCGCCGTTCAAAAGTGCCGTATGTGGAACAAAAACAATTCGACATCGAAAGCGTTGTCAATGACATTAAGCGGATTAAAAGCGCGATAAAAACAGAAATTGGTTTAAGTAAAATATTAGATTTTTTGAGTGGTGTGAGGATATATGAACATGATATGGCTATCAAACACCATATATCACAACGGCCTGTAAAAATTCCTGATAGGACGGTTGCTACTATTGATTCCGTAAAGAATGGCATGAGGGAAAAGTCAATTATGAGCATCGGTAGATCAGGAGAGTTATACAAATACAAATTATCGCACCCCACCGAAAAGCCAGTCCGCCTTGCCGAGCGTATCCTTGCCCTCATATCAGACCCTGGCGACACCATTTACGATCCGTTCATGGGTTCGGGTAGTTTCGGCGTAGCGTGTATCAGAACCGGAAGGAAATATATCGGCTCCGAAATGAACCCTGAATATTTTGAAATAGCTTGTAAGCGCATTAAAGAAATAACTCCAGTGCTGGAGGGGTATTGATATGCAGGGCAAAAAATATTCATCGGTGCCGGAAACAATAAGGCACATTCTACAAGTCGGCGAATTTATAAATAAAATCGCAATGCTCTTAATCAGCAGAATTTACGAACATGACAAGTCTAAGTTAGAGGAACCGGAACTACGTTATTTTGACGCTCATTCGCAGAGGCTTGCAGGTTTAAAGTATGGAAGCAATGAGTACAAACAATCTTTAAAAGAACTTGAACCGGCATTAAAGCACCATTATGCGGTTAACAGGCACCACCCTGAACATTTTGAAAACGGAATAAGGGGAATGACCTTGATCGATATCGTTGAAATGTTCTGCGATTGGTATGCGTCTACAAAACGCTCTGATGGCGGCAATATCATGCGGTCAATCGAAATGTGCCAAGAAAGGTTTGACTATTCGGACGATCTGAAAGCCATTTTTGAAAATACCTATAACGAAATTTTTGCGGAGGGGCCGAATGTCCAAGCGAAACCATAATAAACAGAAATGGGCGCCCAATACTAAAATAGATTCTGAAAAAAGAACTGTCACCGACACTCCCGATGTGAATATTTCTGGCGGCGATCACTTTGCTACCAGACTCCGCGCAAACGACTTTGTGCGGCTGATGAAGAGCCTACCCGATCCCGATCCAATCTTAAAAAAAATGGGCAGGGGAATTACTGCCCTGCAAGAGCTTGCAAATGACAGCCACCTCGAAAGCGTATGGAGCGTAAGATGCTCCGCCACATCCGGCGCGGAATGGTTTATGGCTCCCGGCGACGACAGTTCAGGCGCGCAGGAAATAGCGGACGCATTCGCCGAAGAGCTTAAGGACATGGACATCCCGCGAATCATCGAAGAGATGATGGATGGCGTTGCCTATGGCTATTCCCCGCTGGAAGTGCTTTGGACTGCGGATGAGGGGCGCTGGGGAATATCTAACATCGTGGGGAAACCGCCGCAATGGTTTGAGTTCAATCAAGAAAATAAGCTGGTGCTAAAAACCGGAGCCATCGGCACGGAGGAACTGCCGGAGAACCGCTTCCTGCTTGTCCAGCACCGCCCAAGCTACGCGAACCCTTATGGCGTCAAAGTCTTTTCAAAATGTTTTTGGCCGGTAACGTTCAAAAAAAATGGGTTCCGTTGGTGGACTGTCTTTGTCGAGAAATACGGCGGCGCGTTTATGTTCGGGAAATACCCGGCAAATGCCGGGGAGAAAATAAAAAACGAACTCCTTGAGGCCTTGGTACAGATGGTTGCCAATGCGGTTGCAGTCGCGCCGGAGGGTTCGGAAATAACAATCCAATCCGCATCCGGCAAAGCTGGCAGTTCGGACGTGCATTCGGCGTATATACAAATGTCGAATAACGAAATATCGAAAGCAGTGCTGGGGCAAACCCTTACAACGGAAATAGGAGAAAAGGGAAGCTATGCCGCCGCTACCGCGCATAATTTAGTGCGCGAAGATATCGCCGCCGCAGACCGCCGCCGCATCGGCGCGGCATTTAACCGGCTGGCGGCTGTCTATGCTTTTTATAATTTCGGCGCGGATGCCCCTCCGCCGCTTTTCCAATTTGTCAAAGACGAAGACCTCCAAACAGCCCGGGCAGACCGTGACGTGAAACTGCATCAAATAGGCTGGAGGCCAAAGAAAGAATATTTTATCAGGGAATTCGGGATGCAGGAGGAGGACTTCGATCTTAAAGAAGAGGAATCCGGCGGCGATTCGTTTCCCGGCTTCGACCGCATTGTCCCTGACAAAAAGCATCCTGAAAACTGCCCATGCGGTTGCGGGAGCGCAAATAAAAAGCATTCCCTTTTTCACAGGCTGGCCATGCTCTTCGCGTCCAAAGAAGAAAAGGAGCTTGAGAAGGATGCCGATCTCATGGATCGCTTCGATACAGCCATCCTAAAAGCCGCGCAGGAAGAAACCAACCAAACAGTAGATTCTTTTGTTGACGCTATGGGAATGGCTCAAAATTTCGATGATGCGATTGACGCTGTTATGTCAGCTTATGATCGATCTTCCCCTGCGAAGTGCGCGGCTCTTATTAATGAGGTTCGGTATGCCGCCAGCCAGATAGGAGCCAAGGCCGGAGGAAAAGGAGGGCGGCACAATGGCTGACCGCATCCCTGTTCCTGTCGAAGCGAAAAAATACCTCTCGCGGAAATCCATCGTGGAAACGGAAGATTGGGATGACCTAAAACATGGTGAATTTGCCCATGCGTTCACGGTCGCGCATTCGCGGAATGCGGCGGTGCTGAACGATATTTTCGGCTTGATCAATAAAGCAAATGACAATGGCGAAAGCTTCAACACGTTCAAGAAAGGGATGCACAGCCTCATGGAAGATAAAGGCTGGTATGGGCGGAGCGACAAAGGGCCGAATGATAAAGGCTACATCAACTGGCGGATTGGTCTCATGTATCACATCAATATGAAAACCGCTTACGAGGCCGGGCGGTATCGACAGCAAGTGCGCGGCGCGGAGATGCGCCCTATATGGGAATACATTTCCAAACTCGTTGGCAAGAACCGGAGGGAAGATCACATTGCCCTGCACGGCAAAGCCTTTCGCTTTGACGATCCGTTCTGGAACGAAAACAGGCCGCCTAACGGCTGGGGCTGTGAATGCTCTGTGGTTACGTTGAGCGAGTCAGGCGCGGATCGTGAAGGCGTGGAGATACTGAAGTCTGACGCTGACGGAAACCCTCCGGCTCTCGTTGACCAAAACGGCAATGCCGTTGACTGGAATAAATTTGCGCCGCCGGAATGGAAATACAATCCGGGCCGGGAATCTCTGGCTCCTAATTTTAGCGGTTATTCAAACCTTGTAAATTACCGCATGGATGACGGCAAAACCGCTTTAGAACACGTTATCAAAAATTACCGGCAGGACATGGACAATACAAAAATGACCCCCGGCGAATTCGATGTGCTAATCCGCCGGATGGATAAAAAAGAATATTTCCCGCTGGGAATACTTTACCAAGTCGGGAACCTCGAAGCATCAAAACATGAAGCGATGATTCGCGCAGGGGTTATCGATTCCAAAATCATGGCGCAGGACACGGACTTGCATCATGGGACGGCAGTTAAAGTAAATACGCAAAGAATCCCAGATCGGCTTTTCGGCGACCTGTATCAGACCATACAAAAGCCGGATCGGATATACGAGGAAGAACTCGATCCACAGCATAAAAAACAAGGGCGCGTGTTTCATTTTGTAAAAAGCACAAATGACGGAAAGGTGTTGAAGATAGTTTTAGGCCAGCGACAAAAAACGCTGGCTCTGAAAATTAAAACGCTTGCTTGGGTGGAGGATCATTACAATGACAAAATTTTTACAGAAATACGGTGACCGCCCGGAGGGATTCGAACCCTCTGCCGTCCAGACCGGAAATATCCGACAAGGCTCTGCTACCAATATTCGAGTCCTAAGCGGTAACCATATCAAATATAGCTTCGCTTCGGAGCGGAGTCAAGGAGGATGGTTCGATTGAGAATAAGTGAAAATCTTTTGACGATGGGAAAGCTCAACCGCCCGGGTGAAAAAATTATTGAATTAAGGGCAGTTGTGTTGCATTGGCTGGCCGCGCCGAACCAGCTCCCGATTAACACGCGCTCTTGGTTCGAAGGCGGAGGGGCGCAAGGTTCCGCCCATTACATCATTGGCACGGACGGCGCTGTACTGCGGGTTTTGCCGGAAGACGAAATTGGTTACCACATCGGCTCAAGCCAGATCGATCCAAAATCAAAAAGAGTTTACACAGACAAAGCGCGGGCGCTATTCGCAAATACTGACGCTTTTTCCGGCAAGCGGATAAGGCCGGACGGGCCTTTTATCACGCCGAACTTTTACGCTGTTGGAATAGAGATGAGCCACCTTAATATGACCCCGGGCGATTTTTCGGAGGCGACCCTCCAGTCCGCCGTCGAGCTTTGCGCTGACATTTTGGTGCGGCATGGCAAGCCGGTGGACATAGTAACAACGCATCACGAAATCGTAGGTTGGAAGGATTGCCCCCGCTTGTGGGCAAACAATCCCGCATTATTCGAGGAATTCAAAAGGCGCGTCAGCCAGTACCTGGGAGCGACATGAAAAACGCAAAAAAAGCCCCAGGGCGCGTCCGAATCGGAAATTGGTATCAATCTGCCATGTTCGGCTGGCAAATTAAATTTAAACGGCTTTTAAAGCCATTTAAAGCGGGTGTTTTCGGCAGTGCCGGAGGCGAATTTATAGGATTGAAGGGGGTATAGGGAATGCCGGAACTTTTTGTTTTTAGTGCGGGTAAATACCCGCAGGGAGATTGGCCTGTCGAGAGGGTTAAAAAGTTAGTGGATGCCTACGATCCGGTCAATAACCTTGAAGCCCCTGCGGTGATAGGGCATAGGTCGTTTACCATGCGGGATGCCGATCAGTTTGCCCACGGCTGGGTAGAGAGCGTGAGAATGGACACGGATGGCAAAGTCTATGCCGTTGTAAATGATTTTTCGCTTGAGGCCCGCCATGCCATCGCGGAAAAAAAGCTCCGCTATATTTCTGTCGAGATTTTTGAATTTGACAAAATCAACAAAGACGATCCGCCGTATCTGCGAGCAGTGGCCTTGCTTGGCAGGGACACGCCCGCAGTGATAGGGACAAAAATCCCCGCCATGTTCTCAAAACTTTTTTCAGGGGGCGTTGTCAACGCCGCCGACGAAGACAATCACATTTCGACGTTCAGCCGGAAGCTGACCGCCGAAGATATCCAAACCCTGTCCGCGAACGAGGGACAGAAAAACCAACAGGAGGATTTTGCTATGGGCAAAACCGCTGAAGAGCTTGAAAAGGAACTGGAGAAAAGCAAAGCGGAAACGGCGGCTTTTCAAAAGGAGCTTGCTGAAATGAAAAACGCTGGCAGGAAAACGGATGCCGAGGCGTTTTTCGGGAAACTTCGGGACGGGGGGAAATTGCCCCCCGCCATATTTGACAAAGCCGTAGCGTTAGATGCAAGGCTACCAGGCGAAGAGGAACGGAAAGAATTCCGCGCCTTGTTCTCCGCGCTGGATGTAAAAGTCGATCTGTCCGGCAAGCATGTGGCCGACAAAAAAAACGCACCGGCTCCAGCGGCTGGCAGTGCCGATTTGACCGCAAAGATCAAAGCCTTCAAAAAAGAAAAAAATCTGGCAAGCTTCGCCGATGCCGCCTCCGCCTTGTTTGCGGAAAAGCCCGAGCTTTTTGAAGAGGAGGGTTCCCATGATTAACAGAAGGCCCTATATCGCCGAGTCGGCGATAAAGCCCGGAACTGCCGTCGTGCAGGGAAGCGCTGACAACAAAGTCAAAGCCCCCGGGAACAACGGTGCCGGTGATTTCATCGGCGCATATTCATTCGAAGCCAACGAAGAGAAAAAGGCTAACGAGGAAATCGGTATCGTGTTGCACGGCATTGCCAAAATGGTCGCTGGCGGAAATGTTGCCGCCGGAAAAAAAGCGATCCTGAAGTCCGATACGTCAGGCACTCTTGTAGTTCTGCCTACAGCGGCGGGGGATTATAGCATCGTCGGGACGTTCCTAGAGGGCGGTTCTGCTGGCGAATACGTTGACGTGCTGATCGAGCGCGGCAATATCACGATCTAAGGCTAGGAGGTTTTATTATGGCCAGAAAATACGGTTATACCGATCCGCTGCTTTCCAACCTCGCGGTGGACTATTCGCAAAGAGTAAGAGAAGGCTTGGTTGGGCCGATCCTTTTCCCGCGCATCCCGGTTCCCAAGCCGTCCGGCAAATACGCGAAGTTTGACAAAGAGGCCGCTTACAAAGTCCCTGACACAACTATGGCAGGGGAGAGGAGCCAAGCAAACGAATTCCACGCTTCCGCGAAAACAGTAAATTATGCGACAACTCCCCACGGCCTCAAAACTTTTATTGACAGCGCCGACCTCGAGTTTATGGACGGCCCCTTCAAGGCTTGGGAAAAGCGGATGACCGAGCTTTTGGTAAGCAAAATGGAACTCGATCAGGAAAAAAGGATCGCCAATACGGTTCTCAATCTTTCAGGGCGCTCCACCAGCCTCGCTGGCGTCGGCACTGCGAAAACAAACAAATGGGCGAACGGCAAAGGCGATCCCTTCCAAGCCATCAAAGATGGCATCGGCCAATTGTTCTGGAAGCCCAATGTACTGCTTTTTAACGAGGCGGTCTTTGATGTCCTTGAGTACCACCCAGTACTCATTGAAAAGCTTGGCGAAGCAAACATGATAAAAAAAGTCGACGAGTCAACGCTCGCGAAACTTTTTAGGGTCGACCGGGTGATCATCGCCAAGGGCCGCGCCGATTATGGGAAGCGGAATCAGGGGGAAAGCGTTAACCCTCAAAGCATTTGGGGCGATGCGGTTGTCCTTGCCCACACCAACGATCAGTGGGATCAGCCCTGCGCCGGAAAAACTTTCTGCCTCCAATACAAAGAAGCCGACAGCGAAGGCTATATTGTCCGGACGTGGGACGAGGATGACGGCGGCATGCTCGGCGGCGAATATATTTTTGTCGGCCACGAAACCGACGAAGTAGTGGTGTGCGAAGACCTGATTTACACCATTAAAGAAGTGCTTTAATCGGGCCGTTGGCCCGAAAAATAAATTTGTGGAGGGGAGTACATGAAAAAAATCTTAATTGTACTGCTGTTGGTTTTGGCGCTGGTCGCGCCGGTATTTGCCGGAATAGCGAGTAACGCCAAAGGGTATTTTGAACCGGAGGTTACTATGGGGTATTGCACACGCGACGATCTGGAAGCGGCCTACGGCGAAGACAGGATCGCAGGGTGGAGCCGCGGGGAATCCAGTGCTGTCGATCGGGCTATAAAAAACGCCAGCGCGGAAATAGACGGCTATTTAATTTCAGGAGGCTACCCTGTTCCGCTATCTGGGCCGCCAGAAAATTTACGCAAGTATTGCATTGACATAGCTTCTGCAAACCTCGTTATAAGCGCAGGGGTATTAGAGAACGATCCCGGCGGCAAGGCTGTAATCGATGAAGCGAAAAACGCCCGGCAGTTTTTGACAAAAGTAGCGGAAGGAAAATTCAAGATACCAGGCTACGCAAAAGAAGACGAGGTATCGGAACCGCCCGGCGGAGTAAAAGTTTCTGCCATGCCGCGAATGGATTTTAAGGGGTTCTAAATGGCAGGGACTGGCATAGTTTACGCCGCATACGACAATGCAGAATTTCAGGCGATAATTGACGCGCTTTCCAAAGCCGCCATGCCAGACCTGAAAGCTATTGCGGATTTCGCGGGCGGCGACCTTGCCAGAATAAGCGAAAAAGCTTTTGAAAAAGAAAAAGACCCAGTTACGGAAATAAGGTGGGAAGAATTAAAGCGCCCTAATAAGAGCGGGAAAATTTTGCAAGGGAAACCCTACCACCTTAAACGTACTTTAATCTGGGAATCGTTCCCTGATGGGTCTGTGATTTTCGGATCGAACATGGAATATGCGCGGATACACCAAAAGGGAGGGCAAGCCGGAAGGGATTTGAAATCCAAAATTCCGGCGCGGCCTTATATGGGAGTGCCGAAAGATTTTGACCGCCGAATCCTGAACGATCCTGCGGTTCTGAAACTTCTGGGGCTGGGGGCCTGACGTGATACGGGAAGCAAAAACCCTGCTAAAGGGAATTATAGAAAAAACTGTGCCGGGCATCACCGTGGTCAAATCAGCCGCAGAAGAGAGCCGCTTAATAATGGCTCGGAAATTGCCATTCGTAGCTTTGATTACCAACCCCGGAACTTTCGACGAATCGGAAGCGAGGACAGTTAGGTACTTCGAAGGAGAGCCAAAGCAGTACCGTGAACGGTATGTGCGCGGGCACCGCAACTTGCCGATCCTGATTAGGTGCTGGGCAGACGGCGAAGACAATGCGGACGCGCTGTCAAGCGACATCATTCCTGAAATACCCAGCCAATGGGAATATGACGGCTTTGGAAGCCATGTGCGGATAGAAGCCGAAGAGCATTCCGATCATGCGAGCAATACGAACAAATTGTACGTTTCAGTAATCGTGGCGACATTTGCCGCAACCGCCGCGCGGAAGCCGGATGCCGTTCCCTTCTTCGAAAAGGTGGAACTGGTTGACGGCGAAATTATCAGCCACCAATAAGGTTAAGGAGAATATATGGCCAAAGCGAAAGATGACGACAAGCCGGAAGAAAATCCAAGCGATCCCGGCTTAGGCGGACAGAACCCGGCAGACCAGAAAGTGCCGCCGGGCAATAACGATGATCAGAAAGCTGGTCAGAAAAAAGATCAGAAGGATGATCAGGAAAAAGAAAAAACGGAAATTGCAACAATCGAGGAGCACAAAAAAAACATGAATATTTCCGCGCCTGTTTTTGCGGCCGTCATCCAAATGAAAGGATGGGCAAGCGGGAAAAAGGTTCCTGAAGCTGTCTTCGAGGAAGCTGTAAAAGAATTTCTGGGCGCTCCTATGGATGGCGTGCAGGAAAATATTCAGACCATTGAGGAGCATCAGAAAAAACTAAATATTGACGCTCCTGCCCTTGAAGCTGTCATTAAGGCCAAAGGGTGGATGCTAAAAAGCAAAGTGCCGGAAGCGGCCTTAAAAAAGGCTGTCGAAGAGCATTTGAATGCCCGTAAAAAAGGAGGCGAATAATGTTACCCGGCATTAAAAATGACATTCTGGATTTCGCGATGGGCGTCCAAGGCGCACAGGCGGACGGCAGGTTTGCCGCCATCGGCGTTGCCGAAAAATTCGGGCAGGGAATTATAACGCTCAACGCTCCGGATCAAGTGGAGAAAAAAATAGGCGACGGGCCGTTGCGCGACCTGTTAGTCAGCTCGCTTTCTATCGCGAGGACTGCGGTGTCGGTAATTGCCATCGAGGGCAGTTTGCCCGGAGCCGTTTCCGAAGTGGCAATAGGCGGAGAGAACGAAGGGACTGGATCGATTGCCGTTACCGGCAACCCCCGCAACGAATATGACATCAGCGTTGCCATAGAAACAAGCGGCAGCATCAACGAAGCTACCTTTCGCCTAACGGTTGACGGCTTGCCCGGCAAGCAGATCACCGTCCCCGATGGGGAGGCAAAATACGAGATACCCGGAACCGGCCTTACGATCCAGTTTGCCCCCGGGGAAAGCGGCTTTGTCGAAGGGGATGCTTTCAGCTTCAAAACCACGGAACCGCGAGCGACAAACGGCGATATCCTTGCCGCGATAAACCAAATCTTCGAAGCAAAGCTTTCTATTGAGTTCATAGCGATCGCCGGTGCTTGCGCCGCGCCCATGTGGGCCGCCCTTGCAATGAAAGCAAACGAAGCCTCCGAGATTTACCAGTATCTTTTCTTTGTGGCGCAGGCGCGTTTCCTGAATAATGGGGAAACAACGGATCAATGGAAAACCGCGCTGTGCGGGACGGAGCGCGGCAACACCGCTTCCACCCGCTTGCAGGTTTGCGCCGGGTGGATCGAAGAGGCCGATGCCAACGGGCAAGTTGACGTGCGCGGAATCATCGGGGTTTACTGCGGGAGCCTTGCCGCCCGGAAAGTGATGGACGGCCCTGACGCCGTAAAGTTCGGCGGCATATCTGCGGCTGTCAGCATCAAACCTGACGACCTAAACGACGGGCACATCGAAGACCTTAAAAACGCCGGGTATGTAACGGTGCGTAAATATGCCGGGCGCAAAGGCATATTCTTCGCTTCTGGCCAAATGATGAGCGAGGAAGGCAGCGATTTTAATTTGGTGGAACGCCGCCGTGTCATGGACAAAGCCTGTCGCAATCTTTACATTGCACAGCTTCCGTCAGTCAACGATACCGTAAGGATTGGAAAAGACGGGTCTCCTGAAGGCCTCGAAATGTTCTTGGCGTTAAGCCAGTCGCCGCTTGACACAATGAAGCTCAACAAAGAAATTTCTGACGGCTATGTGTTTATCCCGCCGGGGCAGAATATCCTCGCTGACAAAAAACTCCGAACCAAAGTGCGGATCGTCCCGCTTGGCAAGATGAGCTTTATTGAAAACGAAATCGCCTATAAGAATCCGGCACTGGGGGTGCAAGAATGATTAACGGAATTATCTATGACTTCGAATCGACAAAACTTTTATTGCCATCTGGCTTAACCCTTACCCTTGAAAAAATTACTTACAAGGACAAAAAAGACGACGAAGTGGTCACCGGAACTAACGGGGTTCCGATCGGCGTCGGGCGCGGCGAATATTCAGGCGACGTTGAAGTCGAAATGAGCCGCTCTGAATATGACCAGCTGGACGCATACGCCGAGTCTTCTTCTGGCGGGTTTTACAATATGCCCCCGATACCAATCGTGAGCAGTTACGGCCATAACGGACAGCCTAAAGTAACCGACGAAATGCAAGTGCATTTCACGAATCGTGATTTTGGCGGTTCTAAGGGCGATAAAAACCTCAAAGTAAACCTTAAAGGCGCGATGACCGCGCCGCTCAAAACAAACGGCCGCCCGGCTTATGTCCCGGACCTTAATTAAGGAGCTTATATGAACAAAGCAACTAAAGAAAAAATCGAAGAGCTAAAAGCGAAACACCCGGAAGGAATTTACCAAGGGGAAATCGGCTTTAACGATCCCGACAATGTATTCCACACGGTGGAATTTATCTACCGCAAGCCAACCACTGCGGATATTGAGGCGCACGTCAAAGCCGGGCAAAAAAATCCCATTGTCGCAAACCTAAACCTCGTCCAGTCGCTGATAATCGATCCCGAGCCGGGGCCGGTTATCAATTCAATCCGGGATTACCCGGGGGCTTACGGCAGGTTCGTTGAAGAGGCGATCAACCCTTTTTTCGGGGCGAACGTCGCAATCAAAACGACGAAGCTTTAAATTCTATCGCCCGGATTCGCCTGTTTGTCAGGCGTTTTCTGGGCGAAGACGTTTCAAGCATGGGCTTTGACAAGCTCATGGAAAAATACGAAGAAGCCCGAATTGTACGGGAATTTGAAGTGGGCATCGTTCACGATGCAATAGTAGGGGCATTAGGCGGCAAATAGTGGATTTTGTAAGTTCGATTACGCTGGCATTCAAAGACGCTTTCTCTTCGGGTTTTAACGACGCTCAAACCAGCATCGCAGGGATGCGGGGCGCGCTCGATGAGATTAGCGGCAACCAGTCAATGAACCGCCTTGCCGCAGATATGGCCATGATGACAAGCATGACCGATCCGATGCGGAAAGCTCTGTCCGACGCAATGGATCAGCCGTCCCGGATTGCAGGGACGCTTGACACGTCGTTTAGGAAAATACAAGTCGCCGCCGGTTTATCAAATGAAGAAATGGGGCTGATGCGGAGCGAGCTTCTTGCCATTGGAGGCCGGGCGATTGCCGGGCCGGAAGCTGTCGCCAGCGCATTCGCTAATGTAGCAGGAGGCATAGACGACGCTTCCAAGTGCATGGCGGTGATGAGCGCGGCGGTGTCGCTTGCCGAAGCGAATCAAGCCGATCTTGCCAAGTCCACCGATGCCATGATCAACGTGATGAACGCATGGAACCTTTCCGCAGATCAAGCCGCTATAGCCGCCGATGTTTTAACGCAGACATCTTTAATGGGCGTTGGCAACCTTGACGATTTTGCGGGAAGCATCAGCCATATATCAGCCCTTGCCGCAGGCGCGGGAATCGGGCTTGACGAGCTTGGCGCGTCGTTTGCTTACGTTACTACCAAAGGCTTAGATGCCGGGCAAGCGCAAAAACAATTCAAAAGCATTATTTCAACGCTGGTAAGCCCGGGCGAAAATTTATCGAAGCTTTACGCATCCCTGGGAATCGAATCGGGGCAAGCGATGCTCCAGCAGTACGGGCTGGCGGAATCCCTCGTAATCTTAAAGGACGCTTTGGGAGGCGACGAGCAAGCCTTCGGAAGCCTTATAGGTTCGGCGGAAGCGGCAACTGTTGCCGCATACATGACCGAGGACGCTTATGCAACCTTTGCCGGTTCCTTTGCGGAAGGGATGGGAAAAGTTACGGAAGCGGCTCGCGGCGTCCAGCTTGAATCTATAGAAGCGAAAATGGCGCGGCTGGACGCCGCCTCCAGATCGCTTCAGGCGCAGGTCGGGCAGGACATCAACGGAATCAAGGGCTTTTTTATCGATATGAAATTCGGCTTCCTGTCGAATGTGGTCAGCCCGATTATGACTTCCCCGGTAGGCGGCGCGATTTCTAAAATTGCGGCGGTGACCGGAATGGGCGCAAAGACCATTCTGGACATGGGTTCGGGCGCCTTAAGCGCCGCCTCGCAGATGACCACGTTAGCGGCCAACATACATAACGCTGGCGGAATAGCAAAGATGTTCCATTCCGGCATAAGCCTTGCCGGAAGCGGAGTTAAAATGCTTGCTACCCCGCTTCGCGTCGCTGGCGGCGGCATACTTAGCTTGGGAAAATCTATCGTCGGCGCGTTGCCCGCAATGGGCAGTTACATCGCGTCCATGTGGGCTTCTGTAGCTCCAACGCTTGCCGCGACATGGCCAATACTAGCGATTATCGCGGGCGTTGCCGCGCTTGCCGCTGGCGTATACCTCCTTATAAAAAATTGGGATAAGGTCGCCGGGTTTTTCTCCGGGCTATGGGATAAAGTGACGGGGGCGTTTTCCGCTGCATGGGACTGGATTAAAAATTTAATTTTCGGAGCGTCCGATTGGGTGCTCGGCGCAGTCGCGGTTTTTTTCCCCTTTATCGGAATCCCCGCGCTTATCATAAAACACTGGGACGCTATAAAAGGATTTTTCTCCGGGCTTTGGGACGGGGTCAAAGGCATGGCATCTAACGCATGGAACGGCATGAAAGGCATGGCTGGCCAGTGGCTCGATAACATGAAACAGGACTGGGCATTGTTTAAAGATGTCGCTGGCAAAGCGTGGGACGGGGTTAAAGGCCTAGCGTCTGGCGCATTGGACGGCATAAAAGGTTTTGGAAGCCAATTTGTTGACAACTGGAAGCAAAACTTTGCAGTGGTTGGAGACATTGCCGGCAAAGCGTGGGACGGGATTAAAGGCCTAGCGTCTAGTGCATTGGACGGCATAAAAGGCTGTTGGGAAGGAATAAAGCAATTTTTTGCAAATTTGTGGAACGATCCCAAAGCGACCATTACAGGGTTTATCGATTGGGTTAGCGGCAAGCTGGAAGCATTTACAGCCCCATTCAAGGCAATCGGAAATATTGTTAGCGGCGTGTTTGATGGGATCGGCGGGTTCTTTAAAGGCATTGTCGGAGGCGGCAAAAAATCTGGAGCCGCGCTCGATGATGCCTTTGCAAGCGGTATCCAGAGCAACGCATCAGCGCCCGGGACGGCATTCGGAACTTCGTTGCAGACCGTTAGCCGCCAGATGCCCCATTCGGACGCGCAGGAAGGGCCGCTATCAAGCCTTACAGATTCAGGGCGCGCACTGACGGAAACATTCGCATCCGGCATGGACGGCTCTGTCATTGAACAAAAATCGGAAACAGTTTTTTCGCATGTTTTGCCTAGCGCAAACCAGAAGATAAATATTGCCGGGGATACCTCGCTGGAACAGAACGCCTCACTTGCCTATAGCGCGTCGCCTGTGGATGCGGCGGCCTTGTCGGGGCTTGCTTCCCAAGGGAGCGCCCTGACTGACACGCTCACTTCCGGCATCGGCGACATCGCCCTTGACCGCAACGCCTCGCTTGCATACAGCGCGTCGCCTGTGGATGCGGCGGCCTTGTCGGGGCTTGCTTCCCAAGGGAGCGCCCTGACTGACACGCTCACTTCCGGCATCGGCGACATCGCCCTTGACCGCAACGCCTCGCTTGCATACAGCGCGTCGCCTGTGGATGCGGCGGCCTTGTCGGGGCTTGCTTCCCAAGGGAGCGCCCTGACTGACACGCTCACTTCCGGCATCGGCGAC
>Ga0268262_10002466_pt1 | contig 21358 bp, 22 predicted proteins | sample TergutNc150P3_FD_190354 | JGI IMG/M metagenome (GOLD analysis project Ga0268262, IMG submission 190354) | Nasutitermes corniger P3 segment gut microbial community from laboratory colony in Florida, USA - Nc150 P3 (SPAdes) (version 2) | ecosystem: Host-associated > Arthropoda: Insects >... | reverse complement strand
GCCAGAGACAGCGGAAGCTCGGGAGCAGACGTGTAGTGGGGTTTTGCAATTACATCAAACATTACGTATAACTCTGATTTGAATGGCTATAATTACATCTCCCTCATGCCAAACTATTAAAAGGAGGTTGTATGCCCTTTCTTCCGCCGAGTGACCTGTCTGAGTTGGAGCACTTTGAACACCCGCTGGCCAGCCGCTATGCCAGCAAGGCGATGGTGCGCTTGTTTTCGCCTCTTTACAGGATGCGCGTTTGGCGCAGGCTTTGGACTGCTCTGGCCGAGTGTGAGATGGAGATGGGGTTACCTGTGTCGCCTGAGCAAATTTCTGAAATGAAGTCAACCCAGGACAATGTGGATTTAAACGCTATCGCGGTTTATGAATCCGGCCTGCGCCACGATGTAATGGCTGCCATCCACGCCTGGGGCGATCAGGCTCCCGGCGCAAGGCCGATCATTCACCTTGGCGCTACCAGTTGTTTTGTCACAGATAACGGGGATTTGCTCATAGCTCATGAAGCACTTCAACTGCTGCGCCAGCGTCTTCAGGACGTCATTGCGGCGCTGGCTTCATTTGCCGACAAATGGAAATCTCAGCCTGCTTTAGGTTTCACGCATTTTCAGCCCGCGCAGCCAACGACCGTCGGAAAGCGGGCAACGCTCTGGATTCAGGATCTGCTGCTGGATTTGGCCGATTTGAATCACGTAATAGAAACCACGCCAATTCGCGGTATAAAGGGAACTACAGGTACACAGGCCAGTTTCCTTGAACTTTTTGAGGGCAATGGCAGTGCGGTTGACGCGCTGGAAAAGCGTTTTTGCAAAGCTGTTGGTTTTCCGGCCATTCCTGTTTCAGGACAAACCGCGACACGCAAGCTGGAGGATCGCATAGGCCAGGTAATCTGCGGAATTGCCGCCAGCGCAAGCAAATTTGCGTGCGACTTGAGACTATTGCAACACCTTAAAGAGGTCGAAGAGCCGTTTGAAAAAAAACAAATAGGCTCAAGCGCCATGCCCTACAAGCGTAACCCCATGCGCTCCGAGCGGATTAACAGCCTTGCCCGATTTGTACTGGGGCTGATGCCATCCAGTTACCAGACCTCCGCCACACAATGGATGGAGCGCACACTTGATGATTCCGCGCATCGCCGCTTGATCGTCAGTCAAGGTTTTTTGGCCGTGGACGCTATTCTTGTCCTGTACAGAAATGTTGCTTCCGGTCTGGTTGTATATCCAAAGATGATTGAAGCGCGCCTCGGCCAGGAACTTCCGTTCATGGCGGCCGAGGTGCTCCTGATGGAGGCCGTGAAGCGGGGCGGAGATCGTCAGGATTTACATGAAAAATTCCGTATGGCGGCATTGGAGGCCGGCAGGGCGATAAAAGAATACGGCCGCCCAAATCCGCTGATTGCTATTTTGGCAAGAGACATCGCTTGGCGGATGACAGAAGATGAATTGACAGATCTTCTTGACGCGAAACGCTTCACAGGCAAAGCAGCGGATCAAGTTGAGACTTTTCTGGATGGCTTGGTGAAAGAAGCGTTAAAAGATCATAAAGACGGCGGCGCAGCCGAGGTTAGGGTCTGACTTTTTACAGGTTGAATGAAATGTTGTGCAAAAGTTTGCAGGCTAAAATTGCTGTATTTGTAGCGAGCTATCACTGCAATACAGCCGCTATAGCTATTTCCATAATTGGCTGCTCGGGATCATCCAGTTCCAAAACCAATAATTCGCGATAAGCTCCGGCCTTTGCCATAGCGGACATTACAATATCAAATTTATGTTCCACAGAGCGTTCATTCGTAAGGCAGGATGCGGTTATGTACGGCGAGCTGGACTTGGCGCTCAAAATCGTGAATGGCTTGCCTTCAATGTGATTTAATTGCAGTGATGTTTTAATTTCCTTGCCGGCGATGTCATACCATGTAATGCGTTTAGGTGTTGCGATAATTACTGGCTGTATTTCCCATTGGATTTCAAAATTCAGCATAGGTTCTTTTTTACTGGTAGTGTACACAACAAGGTTTCCCGTGCCACGGTTACTTTTTATTGGCAGCATTTTACTATCAATAGCTATATGCAATACGACATCATTGCCTTCTTGCTGGGGGTTACATGACAGGTAAGACGCCTTTGGTATTTTAGTGTCAGTTACAACAACCGGTTGTTCATTCCATGACTGGAGGCGGATCGTTTTGGTAATTGCAGGGCCGGTGCGGGAAATGTCATTAAAAAGAAGTGATGTGGCGCTGGGCATTATTTCCCGCATCACACCGGCTTCAAATGTCAAAAGTGTTTCAGGATTTTTCGGGTCATTTGAAAGCACGGATACAGATTTGTGAACATTGCCTATCAAATCTTTGGGATTGAATTGGACTTCAATGAAAGCCTCCCCGCCGGATGCAAGCCGCCGCTGTCCCACGACTACAGAAGTACAGCCGCAGGCCGGTCTGATTTCTCTTATCTGGAGAGGCGCGGTTCCTTTGTTGAGCAGCCTGTACCTATGGGATACTTTTTGGTCATTCAATATTTTGCCAAAGTTATGATGAGTATTATCAAAGGAGATAACAGGCTCCTGAGCTTGAGCTATGCAGTTAAAAAGAGCCAGGAATATGTAGAGAGCCATCCGCATTTGAATTCCCATAGTTGAAACCCCTCGCAAAAACCCCAAGTCTTCTGAGGCGGCGGTAAAATGTACAGACTAGGCTGAAGAACATGGTATTTTGTGGTTTTTCGAGGACAACAGAATACCCGCAACTTCAGCCTATACAACGGTAATCAGTAATGATGCTCTGACAGAGGTGCAGTGCCAATTTTATTTGGTATCAGAGGCTTTTTTATCTTTTTGCTCCTCTGCAATGCGATTTTTAAACTGGTTTTCAAACTCCTTGAGCTGTTTTTCGACTGGCTTGAGCAAGTTTTCTACCTCTGCCATTAGCTGATTTTTTACCTCCACGCTGATCTGGTTGTTTTCTACCTCCACCTGGAGCTGGTTTTCTAGCTCTGATTTGAGGCTACTGATGGAAAAATCCGCAATTCCATTTCTAAACCGTTTTTCTACCACAGCCTTAATCAGGTTGTCAGCCATTTCTCTAAGTGTAGCGGGGGAGAAATCCGCGCTTCTATTTTTGAGTTGCCTTTCGACCTCCGATGTAATTGTATTCAGTATGGGGGCAGTACTTACGGATCCATCGGGCATGGGACGCCAAATATCATTCTTGCCTTCATCCCTTAAATTTGAACCGCCTACAGGAGGCTCTTTCAGCTTTTCAACTTCCCCCGTTTCGGGATTAAGTCTATACCAAACGATAAAAGGGCTTCTATTTACAAATTCCCTGTGCATGGGGACGTAAAGTTTCTCCATAACATCTTCATCAGACATGCGGCGATAAGGTTCTATGTTAATAAGTTTATTATATTCTTGCCAAAAATTCCTGGTTTCGGTTGTAAAAAAGGCTTCTTCCTGTGCGGCTATCAAAAGCGTTCCCTGTTTTTCAGGGTTGGCGCATAGAATTGGGCTGTTGGTAAAACCACCTTCGCCAATCATTTTGGCTGTTTCTTCTTTAAAAATGTTGCCGGCTTTTAGAAGCGACGCGTTTTCCAATGAAAAAATCCAGTAAAGGCCAGTATCTTTACTAAGAAGCGTGGCGTGGCGGTCTGTCATAATAATGTCGCTCTTATAAGCCAACTCAAAATAGTTTGGACGCGCTATGCGCAAGGCTTCCTGGCCGTGGTCTATGGACTCATCAATACTGAACTCCGTTTTGTCGGGATGGAGGGACATCAGATGAAAGGGTGTCATTTTTGATCTGCTTTTAGGGTCCATACCCTTATTGCGAAGAAAAATAACAATAAAACGGTCATTATCACAAGGTATAATTTTTAATAAATTATCACCGGACTCCATTTTGTAATAGCCTAAAGAATGCCATTTGTCATTCTGGTACTTTGCAAAAGTCCAGCGTTCAAATCCTGACTTATCTTTATTTTTTTCCATACTGCCTAAGTCAGTCACATATAAGGCAGCATTATACCAGTTTGGATAGTTGAAAAAACTTTCGCGTTTTTGCTTAAAAAAGTCTTTCTCTAATTTAATATCTGGAATGATTTTATGAATCTTATTATTTTCATCAATGAGGGCCGATGATCTTTTAAAAGAATTTGTGTAGCAACTCACATGGTATAGATCACCTACCCATTGACCAGGGCTATCCTGTGTAAACGCTACAGTGCCTGCAAGTAACAGACAGATTTGAAATATTGTTGATAGCATAAAACGGTACGTTAACATTTGTATTCTCCTTGTTGTACTAAGCTAATAGGCATCCAAACCAATCAAAAAAACCAAAACCGACAGACATACAATTTTGATTTTTCCATGTATTCACATCTACTTCTGAACCTTGATATCTTTCACAGGAACCATTCGGATATGTATAATGTTTAATAACCCACATTGTTTCATTATTTGCAGGCCCCAGCTTACTTGGCGAACCGCACACTTGATTTTTGCCCCCACAAATCACTGTGGCTAAGGCAATATTAAGCATACGTGCTGAAGGGTCAATTCGTTGTTGAACAACTTGTGTAACGTCTTGCCCTTTTTCCCTATCCGCGCCGCTTGCGCCGAGCAACGGTAGCAATGAGGCCGCTACCGAAAGTAAATTGAAACCAGACATAATTTTCTCCTCTCAGAAAGGAACGTGTCAACGGAATGTGTGACACAGTTGCTTAAGAAATCAGCATGTTCTCTTCATTACTAACATGTCAACATTTTTTTTGAAAAAAATGAGACAGTTGTAAAACCATTATGAACCGCTGTAGTTTTAAACAAGGTTTTATTGCAACGTGGGATGGACGGGGTCGGAACCGTATTTGACTTCCAGGCGGTCAAATGGGGTCTCAATAATAATTTTGTCTTTTGGGGATATATTGTTCGGCAGCCTAAGTATTGGCGCGGGTAGCAGAAATACCTCCGCCGCGCGTAGCGGCGGCGGTTCCAGGTCTGCCCAGATGTCGGCTGGCGTTGAGTTTTTATAGGCTCCGATTTCTATGGAAATACCGCATTGGGGCAGTTGACCAATGTACAGCCAAGCGCCGAGTATGGGGCCGAGCGGGCTGTTGGCGGCAATACAACAGCCGGCGTATTTTCCATCGTTGGAACCGACAATGGCGATAGTTGGTTCCGATATGGCAGGTAATACAGCCCCCGGCCCATGAATGCTCAAGCGATCCCAAAAATGCCCAAGGCTTGTCCTGAGCGCGAGCGGCCTGGGAAGGCATGGCAGTAATTTGTACGAACCCAGAGCGGGTGCGTATTCCTCCGGCAAACCGTTTTTTTGATTCCATTTATCAGCGTATGCAAGCGTTTGCGCCGCTCTATGAATACCGAGCGGGCCGCTCTCAAGTAATTGGCGCAGGCTGGTGGGAACCAGAACATCAGCCAGAGATTCAGCGCGGCCCTCTCCGAGTTTAGCCAGGCGGATTCTCTCAACACGATTGAGGTCAACAACGCGGCTCGTATCGCCCGGCAGCCGCGCAACCAGTGTGCGGCGTTCAGAAAACCCCTCTTTCCAGACGGCGGTGCCTAATTTGATCCCATGCGTTTGTATCGGCATAGACAACAGAGTATAGCAGTTCTACAAAGGGTTGCACTGCCATACATTCGAGCCACTTGCAAAATGTTAGTTTTGCAAGTCCAACGGAGTTGGCAGACTGCGCCCGACCGGAGCAGGCTCTGGCGCAAAACATTGTCAGCAAACAAGTTACGAAATACAGCCGGAGACAGCGGAAGGCCGGGAGCAGACGTGCAGCTGGGTTTTGCAATTAACTCATTCATTTGACAGGTAGCGCGGCAATATGTCTTCCTGAACTGAGCTTTGTTTTTTTTGACATCAAAAAATGCCGCATTTCGTCAAGCTCAACAGCCACACTGCCCTCCAGCGTTGGTTTCTCATACACCTTGAGTGCGAAGTTCTTTACCCAATAAAGCACTGTGGATGGTTCAACATTTAAGATCCGAGCTATCGCGTTCATTGAAAGCCCAAATACATAAAAGTACAGAGCGCGTACCCTTTTTTCGGCGTTTTTGTTTTCGGTTTGTGTGAACTGCCGCCCACAGTTTTTGCACTTATAGCGCTGTTTACCATGATTGAAACCCGCTTTTACATAGTTTTCGCTTCCGCATTTTCCACATCTCATGATAATCACCTATAGTAATTTTTACTCGTATGGCAGTTTACTAAGAACAAATTGAACTGCTTTATTTGACGCCAGCGCGTAAAAGGGCGACCGCTTCAGTTAGTTTGCTCAAATCCTTGAATTTACCTTGGAATTGCCTGCCTGATCCACCGCCTTTTCCATTCAATACAGAGGCGATTTCGCGGCCTAGTTTTGGTATGTCGGCTTCGCAATTGCTTCCGGCGGCAAGGTTGAAAAAGGCATTGCCATCTTTTTCAGAGCTTACAAAGACTATGCGGTTATTATCAAGTTCAAGCAGCGGACGAATGATTTTTTGCAAAAATCCGGTGTCTTTGTTTTCAAAGTGACGGACTGCTAAAGTTCCAGACTCCGCAGCCATGAATTTAGCGTACAGAGCGGCCAGTTCACCCTCCGTATGGCGCAGGGAACGCTCCAAGTCCTTTTCGCGGGCGATGTGCTGCTCTACAGATGCAACCAGGGTATCGTCGGGATGTCCCAAAATAGTCCTCAGTTGATGTCCCCGTTGTTCGTGGGCTTCCATGCGGTCGCGGAGCCTCTTGCCAAAAATGAAAAACAGCCGTGTTCCGCCGCGAATCGGTTCTGTATTGAGCAACTTCAGGCACTCAAGTTCCGCTGTTGACGTAAGGTGTGTACCGCCGCATGTATTTACGTCCAGGCCCTGTATCTCCACAAGGCGGACATCGCCCTGATGTCCATCGGGCAGAGCGCGTGAGCGCACATTGAGCGTTTTGTACTCATCCTGAGTCACCCAGGATGCGCTGATGTTTCTTGCGGCAATAATTTCTACGATGACGGATTCTTCCAATTCATTACGCTGACGTTGTGTAATTTGTGGAGTGTCAAGTTCGATATCACAGATGTCAGCGCCCAGATGAAAAGCTGTCGTAGCCCATCCGAATTGAGTCTGCGCGACAGCGGTGAGCAGGTGCTGGCCTGTGTGCTGCTGCATGTGGTCAAAGCGGCGCTCCCAGTCCAAGCGGACTACTGTTGGCCCAGGTTCCAGTATGCTGTCAACAATGTGTATATCCTCGCGTGTGTCCCCATCATGCCCATGAATTACGTCCAGCACATTGGCGTTGCCTATGCGTCCGCGGTCGCTTGGCTGCCCTCCGCCTTCTGGAAACAGTATTGAATCTTCAAGGACAACGCAATAGCGCCCTTTGTTTTCAAAGGCTTTAAGTATGCTGGTCTTTAGCTCCCTGGCGTATGCGTTGGTTTCATAAGTCTTATGCGCGCTCATGTAAAAACCGTATCACATGGAATCGCAGTAAAGATAATCTGACAAATGTTTGGCTACTCTTTCGGCGGCTCCAGGCTTGCCAAGGCGACCTTTGAACAGTTCAAGCTCTTTGCGTATGGCCTTTGAATTATCTGTGTCGAGCAACCTTATAAGTTCGCGGCTCAATCCATCGGGCGATACTTCTTTCTGCAATAGCTCTCTGGCTACTTCCCTGCCAGCGACCAGGTTGGCTAGTCCGAAATGTTTGATTTTTACCAGCCGTTTGGCTATGGCGAGTGTACATGGATTCATTCGGTAAAGAATGGCAAAGGGTGTACCCAATATGGCTGTCTCAAGAGTAGCTGTACCGGAGCAGACCAGAGCGGCGTCTGCGTATGCCCTTGACGCATAGCTCCTGCCCTCGACAATTTTTATTGGCAGGCCGCCAATGGCTGCTCTGACTTCATCGGCGCGAAGCGTGGGTGCGACCGGCATTACCCATTGAACAGATGGGGCAGGGTACCCGGCGCACTCTGTCTGGCCCCATTGTCTGACCAGACCCAGCATTGCCGGTAACAGGCGTTTTAATTCGCCCACTCTGCTGCCGGGCAGGAGTGCCACCATTGGCCTGTCTGGACGCAGCCCGGTTTCCCGGAAAAATGTCTCTTTGTCCGTTTCGGGCCTGACCAGATCAACCAGCGGATGTCCCGTGCAAATGGCTTCTATGGGCTGGTCTTTAAATAGGGTAGGCTCAAAGTCAAAGAGACAGTAAAGCGCGTCCAGCACAGCGCCCAGTACCGGGATGCGGCCTGACTTCCACGCCCAGACCTGCGGACAGACGTACTGGTGCAAGCGCATTGAGGGACGCTGTTTACGCAGGGCCTTTGCCAGGCGCAGATTGAAGCTCTGATAGTCAATCAGCAGCGCCGCGCTCGCGTTTTCTTCAGCCGCTATTTTCAGGATGCTCTTTTCAAGTTTGAGTATTTGCGGCAGATGCTTTACTACTTCAAAAAAACCGACCACGCCTAAATCTGAAACATCGGCCAGCTTTTTATCCAGAAAAGGCTCCATCTTTGCGCCGCCAACGCCAATAATGCGAAGGTCAGGACGCATCTTTTTGAGCGCCGACAGTATTTCCGCGCCGTGCAAGTCACCGCTGGCCTCTCCCGCCACTGTCAGCAAGGTTGTCATTGAATGTCCGCCGCTCCTAAAGTCATATAGCCATTTCGCTCTGTCTCTATATTATTCTAGAACACACAATCCCAATGTGATTTCAAGTTTCAGAGATGTATAATTATGGTTACTTCAGTTTAATATGGGTAATTTAGGGCAGACGTAATCTTCTCTCTTTACCAAAACATCAATCATGCAATCGCGCCAGCGTCCAAAGTATTCAAAACCTCACTCTTTCCGTGATTCTGTGCTGAGAATCGTGGCTCTTGTCCCTGCGGGGAGCGTGGTTTCCTACGGTCAGGTTGCCATGATGGCGGGCTATCCACGCGCCGCCAGACAGGTGGGGTGGGTGCTGCACGGATTGCCGCAGGGAAGCAAAATCCCTTGGCAGCGCGTTATAAACACAAACGGCTACATCCCCAGCAGAGGTCGGGAAATTGAAGCCATGAAACAGATCGCGCTGTTGAGGGGCGAAGGTATAGACGTTGACGACGATGGGAAACTGGATATTGAACGCTACAGATGGGACGGTGTTTTGAGGAAACGCGGTGTTTCCAAAAAACCTTAAAAGTTATACCGGCTTGCGATCAAAAGATTGCAAGCCGGTATCAATGTCAATCAAACGCAACCTGGTATTAAAATACCTCGCCCACGGGTTGCTGCCAGGCTTGCGGCTCTTTGCAGACGGGGCAGACTGTGGGGGCGGATGTCGCCTCTATGATGTTGCCGCAGTCCATGCAGCGCCACAGAATTTTTTCGGGACGTGTGAAAAAAGTGCCGTTAGTGACTCTATCCAACAGGCGTTTAAAACGATCTCCGTGTTCTTTTTCTATCTTGGCTATCAGTTCAAATGTTTTGGCGGCATCATCGAAGCCTTCTTCTTTGGCGATTTTGGCAAAATCAGGATATATGTGTTCCCATTCTTCCTGTTCGCCATTGACGGCGGCGGTCAAGTGGGCTTTCAGATCACCGGCGACTATCGGATAATCGGCGTGAATTTCCAGTCCTGCTGGGGCCAGAGGCGCTAGGTGGGCGTAAAAGAGCTTCGCGTGTTCTTTTTCGTTGAGAGCGGTCTCTTCAAAAATTGCCGCTATGTATTGAAAGCCTTCCTTACGGGCGGCCTTTGCTGAAAATGCGTAGCGATTCCTGGCCTGGCTCTCGCCGGCAAAGGCTTTGAGCAGATTTTGAGCGGTTTTGCTGGTGGCTAAGTCCATGATTTCTCCTTAAAGTTAATAAAACCTAATCTTAGCATAATATTGAGTCATTTGCAAAACGTCATTTTTTGCAATTCATCGGAGGAACTGGGCTTATATCAATTTGCATTCGCAGGGATGCAAATTGGTATAAGGCAACGGGAACCGATGCCCGCATAATGAAGTTGAACATTCAATCTGGTCAAAGAGTAAAAGAATGTTGACATTTTCAGCAAGCCACAACGGAGCGGCCTTAGGTATTCGATGTTACATCGGACACCCAAGAGATTTTTGAAAAGCTGGGTTTCCTTGGCGGATGCGGCATCGCAAGTGCTCCAAATGTTTTTCAAAAACTTTGGCGTAGAGCGTTCGATGTCAATCGAACGCAAATTGGTATCAAAATAATGTCTGGCTATTGCGCCATTGCTAGTGTGCCTGTCAAAATACATTTGAGGCATGAATGACGAAGTCATACTACGCGGGAATGGAAATTGACGCCCCATGCGGCAGGTGCAAGATGGAAACCAGGCACCGCATTTTGTCAATAACAGAAAACACACCGGAAAAGTTAATCTGCGTCACATGCAGTTCAGTTCACAAATTCAAGCTGGAGCGAGACGATAGGTCGGCAAATATTAAGGCCGCTCGCCCTTTAAGGGTTAGGCAACCAGCTCCAAAGCGATCATCTTCATCATCAACTTCCTCACCTTCGCACTTCCAGAATTTAATGATCACGGAGCGGGCGGGTACAATCGCAAAGCCATACGGCCAGGGAATAGCCTGGGAGACAGGAATGTGGATGGATCATTCCACATTTGGCCTTGGGAAAGTTCAGTATAAATCAGGCCGCAAAATTGACGTGCTGTTTCAAACCGGTCTAAAGACTTTGATGGCGCTGTAACTAGGGCGGTTCAACCTACTCATACCAAGTTGCGTTCGATTGACATCGAACGCTCTACGCCAAAGTTTTTGAAAAACTGGGAAACCCAGCTTTTTCAAAAACTTGCGGGCATCGGTTCCGCCGCCTCATACCAATTTGCATTCCGATTAATGCAAATTGGTATGATTCCATTTTAAATTCATACCAAGTTGCGTTCGATGTCAATCAAACGCAGCTTGATATAAATGCCTCAACTTGAAAAGCTGCAAAATTATCCCCGCAGGATACCGCCGTGCGGTTTGGCGGCTTTGACGGCGGCTTGTACCCAGGACTCTACTTCCTGACCTGTCAAAGTCCTTTCAAATGATTGAAACTTCAACCTGACCAGCCATGCTTGTCTGCCTTCCGCGATAAGTTTGTTGTCTTTAAATACGTCAACGCATCTGATGTCCTGCAATGGCACAGAGTCCATCGCGCCTTTGATAGAACTTTCAAGCTCTCCGTAACTGAGATCAATGGGAACCAAGAGGGACAAATCTCTGGTAACTATTGGATAGCGGCTGAATGGCTGGAATGTCGGTATGACTTTTTCTGTTGATTTAACGAGTTCGCTCAATGGAATTTCCAGGCCAAAAGCGTTTTGAGCAAAGTCAATAACATTTACAGTGCCTGTAAAACCGAGGTCTTTTGCGATGGCGATCAAGTCCGCTATCATGACAGGGCGAATGGGCGTAAGCGGGTCTTCACCCCCAATGGAACCAGCCCAGACTATGCCCAGAACGCTTATTTCAACAGGCCCGTCGGAAGTGCTTTTATAGACAGGAGCTATTTCAAATAGCCGAATGTCTTTTGCTCCATGGTGCTGGTTAGCTTCCGCCACATTCCAAAGGCTGGATAAAAGAGAACCGCGCATGACGCTGTAATCAAGGCCTAATGGGTTGAGCAACGTACGGCCTTCCTGAGAATCTGTGGAATACTTCGCGTCGGCTTCGGGGCTGATAAAACCTAATGTGACTGTCTGGAAAAATCCCAGTTGTGTTAAGCGGCGCGACAGGGTTCTCCTTTGTTGATAGGAATAGGGCAGGGGTTCCGGCGCGCCTTCAAGTGGAGGCAGGGCGGCGTCTATATGTCCATAGCCTCTTATACGCAAAATATCTTCCGCATAGTCCTCCGCGATATTTAAATCATGGCGCCATGATGGCGGCCTGACATTCAATCCGCCACGGAGTGATTCAACTTGGCATCCAAGCCTTATGAGTATCGCTTTGGCTTCGTCTAATTGGATGGGTTCACCCGCAATGCGATCTAATACATTTTTGGAAATAACCGTACCGGACGGTTTTGAGTCGCAGTGTCCGACAGTCCAGGCTCCAAGCAGTTCCGCTCCGGCCCATGATATTAGCCTGTCAACTAAGAGGTCTCTGGCTGTTTTGACAAAAGCCGTGTCAGCCCCTCTCCCGAATCTGATGGAAGCGTCTGTATGAAGGCCATGACGGCGCGCTGATGCCCGAACTATCTGAGGCGAGAAGTACGCGCTCTCTAAAAACACCCGCTTTGTATTTTCCGTAACCTTTGTAGAATTGCCGCCTATAACACCCGCAAGGGCTATAGGGCCGGAATCGTCGGCGATTACCATGTCATTGGTGTCTAAGTTTCTATGTACGCCATCCAGCGTGAGCAGCGTTTCACCCGCTTTTGCCCAGCGCACACAAATGCCGCCTTTGAGTTTGTCAGCATCAAAAGCGTGTGTTGGGTGTCCGTATCTGTACAAAAGCTCGTTCGAAGCGTCCACCGGAGCAAGGCCTTTGGCGTTTGAACCCATTGCCACCAGGAAAGCTTGCGCGTCCGCCGGTGTTTGGTTTGCCGATGTGCAGTCCAGTTTCAATATGGCTGTTGAATAAATCGGGCAGGAATCTGTTTTTAGGCTGACCGAGAGCAGGGCTTCAGATTCGGTGTTTGGCGCTATTGGAATTTGGGATAGTTGCACGTCTAGTTTGGCCGCAAGGTCTCTGGCAAGGCCCCTGTGCGAGAGCGCATCGCCACGATTGGCTGTGACGTCAACATCCAAAACTATAGCGGCGGCCTGCGTGTCTGTGCTATCTACAGGAAAACCAATCATGGCAAGGCATCCAGAAAGGTCATGTGCATTTATGCCGGCAATTGCCGGAATTTCTCTTTGAAGCGTTCCAAGTTCAATGCGCATTAGTCCATTCCCCCCATTGCGGCTAAGAACCGCTGATCATTTTCAAAGAATAGACGAAGGTCTGGTGTCTGGCTGACCATCATCGCAATGCGCTCCACCCCCATGCCAAAGGCAAAACCACTCCAGACTTCAGGATCAATGCCGGCAAATTTCAGTACATTTGGATGCACTAAGCCGGCTCCAAGAATTTCTACCCAACCAGAGCTTTTACAGACACGGCAGCCTGTACCCCCGCACAGAGGGCAACGTACGTCCACCTCGCAACCTGGTTCCACAAATGGGAAATAACTTGGTCTGAAGCGTGTGTCAGCGCCAGGTCCAAAAAGTGCCTTCATCGCGTAATCCAATGTGCCTTTCAGGTGGTGCATACCAATGCCGTGCCCCACCAACATGCCTTCTACTTGATGGAACATGGGGCTGTGAGTCGGATCAATCTCATCCTTGCGATATACGCGGCCGGGCGCTAAGAAGCGGATACCGCCCTTTTGCTCTATAATCGGCGCAAGCCTTTTGATGACACGGACTTGTACCGGGCTGGTGTGAGTCCGCAAAAGTAAATCCGGGTGCTTTTGAAAGAAAAAAGTATCCGCGCTGCCCCTGGCAGGGTGATCTTCAGGAATATTTAAACCATCGAAGTTGTGAGCCTCAGTTTCAGCTTCGGGTCCTTCTTCAATGTGATAGCCGAGCGGTCTGAATACATCAATCAATCTGTCAATCAGGCGTGTCAACGGGTGCAGCGCCCCTTTTGAAGGCAGAGGCGGGGGTAGCGTCACATCCCAGAGCATACTTTTAGCTATCCGCTGCTTGCGCAAGTCTTCCAGATCGGACTGGCGCGATCTGATAGCCGCTTCCCATTGGTTTTTCATTGTGTTTATAACAAGGCCCAACTCTTTCTTCTGTTCTTTTGGGGATGCTTTTAGAATATCCATCATTTTGGCGGCAAAACTGTCCTCTCGTCCCAGATAGGCCCCTTTTAAACGCAAGACGGCGTCCATGTCTGTACAAGAATCTAAATGACCGGCAAAGTCGTTGTGCGCCTTTTCTATTTCTGGCGGTAGTGATCGCAAATCCATCAATGACCCCTTAAAAATAAAAGACCGCGATTGGGCGGCCTTTTATTGTTGATGCGAACTTTAACTTCAGGATTCGCTTCAGCCTTTGGCCACAGCCACCAACTGAGTAAACGCTTCGGGTTTGCGAACGGCTATATCAGCCAAGACCTTGCGATCCAAATCAACTTTGGCCTTCTTCAGTCCGCCCATAAAGCGGCTGTAACTAATGCCGTTCAAATTACACGCGGCATTTATGCGGACGATCCAAAGGCTTCTGAAATCACGCTTACGGATTTTGCGGCCTTTGTAAGCGTACTTTAATGCCCGGTCAACAGCTTCCTTGGCGGAACGGTAGAGCCTGGATTTGGCTCCATAAAAGCCTTTGGCGAATTTGAGCATTCGCTTGCGGCGTTGAACACGTTTGAAACCACGTTTTACACGAGTCATTTTTTATTTCCTTTCCTTGTGGCAGCTCGCAGAGCTTTTGTGGAGCCACGTCGGGGGTGACAAGTCACCGGTTAAAAATACAGAATTGCTTCAGTTCCTGTCTGTGTCAGGCGTATGGAAGCATGTCATTGACACGAGCCAAATCGGATTTGTCAACCATGCGCCCCATGTCCAACTGACGTTTACGCTTGCTGGCTTTTTTGGTCAGGATGTGGCGCTGGTGAGAGCATCCACGCTTGAACGCGCCGCTTCCGGTTTTTTTAAACCGCTTGGCTGCGCCTTTGTGTGTCTTGAGCTTCAACATGAGAAACCTCTTTCTTACTGAATTGATGGATTACGTTGCGGCATCTTCTGGTTCTGCTTTAGGTGTTTTCGCCTTTTTATGATCCGTAGGACGAGGAGCAATTATAGCATGCATATCACGTCCCTCAATACTGGCTGATTTTTCAACAACACAGAAATCCGCCACACGTTCAAGGACTTCATCAATGATTTTGAAGCCAATGTCTCTGTGGACGACTTCACGCCCGCGGAACATGACGACAACTTTTACTTTGTCTCCATCGCCGAGAAAACGAAGGATGTGTTTGACCTTGAAATCAAAGTCATGGTCATCTGTGCGGGGTCTGAACTTGACCTCTTTGACCACTATGATTTTTTGTTTCGCACGGGCAGCATGCTCCCGCTTGGCTTCCATGAACTTGTACTTGCCATAATCCATAATCCGGCAAACCGGCGGATTGGCAGCGGGGGAAACTTCCACCAGATCCAAACCCTTTTCAGCGGCAATTCTGATTGCTTCAGTGGGGCTTAGGATTCCGAGCTGCCTGCCATCTTCATCAATGACACGTACTTCCGTTGCTCGGATGCCATCGTTAATGCGAGTTTCTGTGGACCGAATAGATATCCTCCTACATACAAGAACAACAATATTACCAACGAAACATCCAACTTGAGAAGATTTTTTTTCTCAAGCGCGATGTTTTATTTCCGACTGCAATTCTTCAAAAAAGACTTCAAAGGTCTTAACTCCTTGATCCCCAAAACTCCTGTGCCTGACAGAGACGGTTTTGTCCGCCGCTTCCCTGTCGCCTATGACCAGCATGTAGGGAATTTTTTGCATTTGCGCGTCCCTGATCTTGGCGTTCACTTTTTCATTTTTCAAATCCAACTCACAGCGCAATCCTTTTTCACACGCGCGTTTTTGTAATTCGTTAGCGTAATCATGAACCCTGTCTGTGATAGGTAAGATGATCACTTGAACAGGCGCCAGCCAGGTTGGGAAAGCACCGCCGCAGTGTTCTATTAAAATGCCCATGAAGCGTTCAAGGCTACCCAATATGGCCCTGTGTAACATGACCGGTGTGGCTTCAGTGTTATCGGACTTCACGTATATCAGCCCAAAGCGTTCCGGCATTGAATAATCCACTTGTAATGTACCCAGCTGCCATGGCCTACGCAGGGCGTCTAATATCTGAAATTCGACCTTGGGGCCATAGAAAGCGCCTTCGCCAGGATTGATATGGAATTTAAAACCTGCTTCATTCAATGCTTCGGCCAACGCTTTTTCCGAGTGATCCCAGATTTCATCGCTGCCCAATCGTTTTTCGGGTCTTGTTGCCAATGCGACACGAACTTCTTTAAAATCAAAAACATCATAAACTTTTTGGACAAAACTGAGCAGCTTGGCCATTTCTTCTTTCATCTGCTCGGGAGCGCAAAATATATGTCCATCATCCTGACAGAAAGTTCGCACACGCGTCAATCCGTGGCTCACGCCTGAGCGTTCGTGGCGGTGAAGTCTGCCAAAATCAGCCATGCGTATTGGCAATTCACGATAACTATGGCGCTCTGTACCGTAAATCAGGCAGTGACCGGGGCAATTCATTGGCTTTAAAGCAAAGCTCCTATCCTCCACATCTGTAAAAAACATGCTCTCGCGGAAGTTATCGTAGTGACCGCTGGTCTTCCACATAGAAACATCAAGAACCTGCGGCGTGATTACCTCCTTGTAGCCCTCAGCTAAATACATCTCACGCATAAAGTTCACTAACTCGTTATAGACAACTGTACCCTTGGGATGAAAGAAAGGACTGGCCGGAGCTTCGGTGTGAAAACTGAATAATCCCAGCTCTTTGCCCAGTTTCCTGTGATCTCTGGCTTTGGCTTCTTCGAGATGTTTTAAATGCTCGTCCAACTCTTTTTGAGTATTAAAGGCTGTGCCATGTATTCTGCACATTGAAGCGTTCTTTTCATCGCCCCTCCAATATGCCGCTGCCACGCTTAGTAGTTTGAAGGCTTTGAGTTTGCCGGTTTCAGGGACATGGGGGCCGCGGCACAGATCACAGAAATCGCCTTGCTTATATACAGTGATTGTTTCGCTAGCAGGAATTTCCGATATCAGTTCAACCTTAAATAATTCACCCATAGACTTAAATCGAGCCAGTGCCTCATCCCTGGACAGTTCTTCACGTATAACCGGAATATTTTCCGCGGCGATCACTTTCATTTCCGCCTCAATAGCCGTCAGGTCGTCCGGCGTAAAGAACTTTTCAACTAAAATGTCATAGTAGAAGCCATCCTCAATCGCGGGTCCAACGCCAAACTTTACATCGGGGAACAAGCGCCGTACCGCCTGAGCCAACAGGTGTGCTGTGGAATGACGTACAATCCCAAGTGATTCAGGGTCCTTACTGGTGATAACCGAAACAGACTCCCCATTTTTAAGCGGAGCTTTCAAATCTATAAGCCTGCCATCTGATTTCACCGCCAGCGCGGCGTCTGCCAGCCGGGTACCAATGTTGCGCGCGAGTTCCAATCCGGTAGCTCTTTCATCCAAATCGCGCTTGGAACCATCGGGCAAACTGACTGTTATGGACATCAAATCCTCACAAAACAAAGAATTTTTAGATTAACAGATGACTGTGAATCCTGCAAAATTGATAATTTGACTTTTCATTTCATACCAATTTGCATTCCTTTGTGTCTTTTGCAAAATCCCAAAGAGAAATTTTGCCATTCAACACCCATCATCCATTGCAAGCCAATTTTAGGCCCACGCTACCGCAGAGCGGACGGAAACGCCTGCCTTTTCATATTATAGTTTCTGCTGCATACTCATGGTGAGAATCACCATTTTTTCATTTGCCTTTTAACTCCGCCAATACCGAAGTGGAAATCAGCTTGTTCTTGTCGTCATAGGTTTCAGTTTTTACAGTACCAATATTGGGCGCATACCACCCAATGGTTGTACTAACGGTGTCTCTGTTCATGGCGGTGGTGGTGATTTTTTGATTGATTTTGTGGCATTTGAATGTTCCCGCCGGAACTCTTACATCCTCAATGGCCAGGCATTTTCCCTCGGTCTTTACCACTGTATTCATCTTCATAACACCAAGATCCATTGTCATGGTTATCTTGGAATCCTTGAGCGACTGACCGGGCTTCAGGTTGTCCGGCAGCTCCATCGGCGTTCCTGTGATTTTTATTTTTACGCCCTGTTCTTTCATTTGAGCCGGAATCATCTGGTTAATATCCATGATCACTACGTTGTCTTTTATGACAACCTGCAAAATCTGTTCGCCAGGCGCATTTTTCAGCGGTTTACGGTTTTTATCTAGAACATTTGCCACGTAGGTAATGGTCATATTTTTGCCAGAGCCTTTAACATCTTTGATAGTGAGCACCAAATAGCCCTGGATATTTCCTTTGGCATCATTATTCGCATAGGCCAGCACAGTTCCGGCCTTTGATGGAAAAAAACTTTGCGCGTGTAATCCTGAACTAATAGTAAAAAGCGCCGCGGCAAACAACACAAAAATCTTCTTCATTCGTTTCCTCCTTTTAAGGAAAGATGATGATTGACATGTGAACGATCCTAGTCCGAATACGCCATTATTACGCCATAGGCTTACCGCACGCGCCGCAGAATTTTGTACCCTTCTTGTTTTTTGCGCCGCACTCACCGCAGAATATGGGTTTATCCTCACTTACAGGCGCGTTACTAACTGGCGCGGGCTGTATCACTCCCGCCGCGCCTGCCGCCGCAAAAGCAGGTTGTGGAGTCGGCTCTTCCTGCTGTCCCTTGGTAAATAGTTCCTTAAACTTTGATGACCAACCGCAGAGCTTGCCGTACAAGTCAAAAGTGATTTGTGTGGTTGGCGCTTCCTGCATATAGGAAACTATCATCTTCACAAGCACATAGCTGTCTATAAAAGCGGATTTTATCACCGCCGCAACGCAAAAAGCGAGCAGCATCGCCACAGAGACCACCAAATTGTAATATGACATTTTCTTAAACGGAAGGGAGAGAAGGTAGAATAACACGGCTGAAACTATGAAAACGATTGTCAAGAGGAGAATAACCGCCACTGTGGTCATCGCCGCGCTTTTCAAAAGTTTTTTCCAATTCTGCGTGTAAATCACGACGCCGTCCGCCGCGCTCTTAAAAGCGCCCTGCTCCTTTTTGTAAAAGGTGTAGCCCAAACAGCACTCGTCTATGTAGCCAAGCGCGATGGCGATAAACATTTTGAGGATTGCCATTACCCCGCCTATGCCCTGGACGCCGCCCATCAAGCCGCCCACCACTTTTTCCATAGCTTTTTGAAGCTGCCTCACCGCGCCGGACACCAGCTTGTCAAGCACGAAATACACGTTGGAGGTGCCAAAACGCTCTTTTACCATCTGTTTTCCGTATGACACCTGATTATCAGGCACGCTCCCGGTCACAACCGCTTCGGTGATGACCGCAACGTGTCCCGCCTTGACTAAGTAGCCCAAATAATGATTAAGGACAAAATTCACGAGCTTAGTCGCGCCGAGCCAAATAAAGAACATAAGAAAGAATAAGACCTCAATTTTTAACAGCCACGCGATGCCCATCAAGACCGCGAAAAGCACAACGGAAATTACAACTGTCGCAAGCGCGAGCAACAGCTTCGCCCAAACAAAGGGCATTGTTTTGAAATATATTTGACCTGGTTTTAACATTGTTTCTCCTTACTCAAATTTAGCGCCGCACACGCCGCAGAATTTCATGCCTGGTGCAAGTTCCGCTCCGCAGGCGCAGATACGTTTGTCCGCTTCCAGCTTGCCGCCGCACTCAGCGCAGAATTTTGTGCCGGACAGATTTTCCTTGCCGCAGGCAGGGCAGACCGCGCCGCCTGCGGCGGCGGGAGCCGGAGCCGCGGGCGGCGCGGTGTTTTTGGTTTTTATGCGTTCAATTTCCGCCTTTGCTTCAGCTATTGTTGCGTTGTGTGCGTCTATTGCCGTACACAACCCGGCTATGCCCTCGTCGGCGCTTCCCGTTTCGATGTATTTGCTGTAATAAAACTCCCCGATCTGCTTCATAACCGCGTTAATCGCGTTTTGCTCGGAGTTTATTTTTGAGTTCAGCTTTGTTGTTTCAATCGCGTCACTCGCCTTGTCGCCTACACTTTTCGCAAAATCTTTTACATTATCCAAAACGCCCATGATATAAAAACCTTCCTTTCAAAAGAAAATGGTGACTGACACATGGCTTATTAACGGACAAGCTTTAAAATTTGATCCAAGATTGTATCCCCGGCCTCCTTTGGCATACCGCTTTTCCATGATTTAGTGGCGCTACCCTTGGAGAAAGCAACTGACATAAATACATTTGAAGCTACCGGAACTCCCGGATTTTCTTTTGCCTTGGTTTCGGAATCATAAATACTAACCGTAACCATATTAAGAGTGTCACTGCCGGAATATTTTTCAATTTTTGTAGATCGGTCAACTGTCCACATAGGTAAACTTACGCGTCCATCTGAAATACGGCAAAGTTTGTTTTTATCTTTCCCATTTACGCTTTGGTAACCTACGTACGCGATTTTGATGTCACTCAGATTCGTTCCTGCAAGTGCCGCGTACTTTCCATTATATTTTGATGGAATATCCGTTAGGGTGAATCTCCCGCCGCCTATTGAGCCGATACTACAGCCGACAACCGTCATCACGAATACCAGCGCCATCACCAGCATTCCCATCCGAAATTTCTTGTTTGGCATTGTTGATTCCTCTACTTTCGCGCCGCAAGCGTTGCAAAATTCCATGCCGGGTGCAAGACGCTCCGCAGGCGCAGATACGTTTGTCCTAATTCCAGTTTGTTGCCGCACTCGGCACAGAATTTTGTGCCGGATGGATTTTTCTTGCCGCAGGCAGAACAGACCACGCTACCTGCCTCAAGGCTAACGGGAGCGGAAGCTGCGGGGGGGAGCGTCGCCGTAACGGATTTGGGATTTGGACCATACCGGTTATCCCCGGGAGTCCCATCCTGAGCGGCCCAAAACAATAAAATAATTGCCACCGCAATAGAAACAAGAAAAACCAGTCCAGAAATTAATGCAACACAGCCGCCGCCGCGACCATTAAGGGCCACCGCTGCCACTGAACCCGCAAGTGAAAATATTATCCCCAGAAGAGGAGCAATGCCTAAAAATAGCCATTTGCCGCTGCGGTTCGTATCATGGAGACGTCTGACCATTACGGTAATATTGGGAATAAAAGTCAGCAGACCAAAAATAATGTTGATAAATGGAATAAGGCTCAATACAAGACCCAATACCAGATTGCAGAAAAAAAATATCCAGAATTCCCGACGCCGTGCCCGGCCATTAATTACCAAATATTTTTGTAATACGCCAATGTAAGTATCCTTTATAACATCAAAATTGATGTCCTTCGACACATCTGCACTCATAAAAAGCTCCATTTGAATTTAGTGTTGCGTTTTTTGGAGGCCAGACCACAAAAGTGGTCTGGCTATCCACGCATTTTTTTAGGCCAATAATTCAATGCCCGTATTTGCAAGTGGGGCAGGTCACTGCTTTATCAGCGGCAACTAAATTTTCCCCTTCCCATAGCACTTGCTGCAAGTAACTTTCCCCTTGCCATTGCAAGAGCTGCATTCGAATTTTTCTTTCCCTGTACCTCCACACTTCTTGCATCCTTG
>Ga0268262_10002465_pt1 | contig 21358 bp, 18 predicted proteins | sample TergutNc150P3_FD_190354 | JGI IMG/M metagenome (GOLD analysis project Ga0268262, IMG submission 190354) | Nasutitermes corniger P3 segment gut microbial community from laboratory colony in Florida, USA - Nc150 P3 (SPAdes) (version 2) | ecosystem: Host-associated > Arthropoda: Insects >... | reverse complement strand
CCGTGATTTTGACGTTTCCGGGCTTAGGGTAGATTTATTGTTCAACAATGACGCTTTTATAAGAACCATACCCTACGATGAGCTGGATTTTATTATAGGAAAAGCCGTAGTAAACGCGACGTGGAGCGCTCCTATTCCTCCTTCACCTAACGGAACACCTTACAGTTTTGACAACATGTTTTTCGGCATTATAGAGGTTACGGTAAGATATACGGAGCCGTCCAACGGATTAATTATGACCGACACATTTTATGTTTTGGTCAGCGGCATGGGCTATAACCTTGCGAATTTTGGCAAAGTTGTGCATATCTACAACGGGACGACGTCCGCCAATGCCGTAATTCAATCATGGTATGACACTAATAATAACGGGATTGCGCCGGCGATTACCGGGACAACTCCCGAAGAAAAACTTGAACGGCTGTTTACCAACCCTCCGTACGGCATGTCGGTGCTCATTGTGCTTCATGAAAGTTTTAATATTAATGACATGAACCTTAACCCGTCTTTTCCGTCCAACAGTCCGGCGCCTACTTTGTTTTTCTTTATTGCCGGTCCCCGCAGGAACGGGGCGGCGGTTGTAGACGACGATACGACCGTTATAAACGGCACTACGGATGTTGTAATCGGCAGGAAATCCAAGACCACAACAGGTGCCGCTCCCTATATAGTGCAGGGAAACAGCATTATCCAGCAAATTACCAACCCGGCGGGCATGAACGGGCTTATAGCTTATTACTTTGGAGAGTGGCCGTTTAACGGCACCGTCGCCGGAGTTCCCGCAAACACCTACTCCTTTAGAGTTAACACGCGGGGGACTTACGCAAATGTCGGCTCAACCATTGACGATACTCCTCTTGGCACGCCTCCCAATAATTACACGAACAAGATGATTACGGACGGGTTTTTGTGGTGGTCCACCCCCAAAGGAGACGGCGGAATATACAATGTCAAGGTTGGACCGGGCGCGAATATTTTGCCTAAAAAAATAGTCCCCGGATACGGCAGTGATACGATTACGACGTACCCGTTTTTGAACTAAAAGCCGGATAAAGGCTTAAAAAACTCGATTTTCCCGCGTTTTAGTCATTCGCCCGTGATATTTACGCATTAGTTGTCAAATTTAGAAAAAATTGACAAAATTATTAATTGCAGTATAATTAAATATGGGAACCTCTAAAAACCTCGGTTAGGTTTTTAGAGGTTCCACGAAGAAAATCGCTAATTCATTGCAACATAAAGAGTTATTGTAAAGCGATTTTCTTCATAGGTTATGAAAACCTCTAAAAACTGAAGTTTTTAGAGGTTACCATATGTAAGTGATAAACTGTTAGAGGTGTACGCTATTCGTTAATTATTTGGGGGATATTGTTATTAAGAGGCTGGGTTTATTTACAGTTATATTACTCACTCTTTTAATGGCGGCCTGTAATCCGTTTGAATCCGATGAATTAAAAAACGAAGACGAACAATTTACAAATGTAGAGTATTCCGACGACGGAAAATCCGTAACAATATACTTGGACGGCAGCGCGCCGGTTCGTGCGAACCGCAGCCTTAATAAATGGATTGCCCAACTGGGGTATAATTTTTTTGAAGTTACTTTTTGTTATAATGACGGCGGCACAAACAAGATAGTAAGAGCGTCATGGGAACTGGGTGAGCCGGCGGGTATCAGCATTCCCAGAGAGATGAGAGACAACGTTAATTATTACGGTACCAACAAGGTCGGCATACCTGCGACGGGCCAAGGGACGGCGGTTTTATTTGTGGGCGAAAAATCCGATAAAACGCTTCTTGCGGTCGGAACCTTAAGCAAGATTGATAACACCGATATAAATCCGTCGGGAACAAACCTTATCACGTTAGGTACAACAAAGGTTACCTTTGATCTTAACGCGCTGAAAGCCGGCGTGGCAACAACTCTTGGCAGTGACGGTAATTACGGTAGTTTTAATACAATTAACTACACACAGGGAACTATAAGTAATCTACCCGGGCAAATTAGCAATAAAGACTTTCCGTACTTCCATCTGAACCCAAACAGTTCAGTAACAGCCAGATATAAATTTAGTTTTCAAGCGGCGCTTACCCATGATTATTCTTTTTATAGGCCTGCGATTATTTATGCGGGCGGCGCCACCGCTTCGATCATAAGACCCCAATGGATATTTCCGCCAAATATTGAAAAATATGAATCCATATACCCATTTAGTAACACCATCGAGACCACCACCTTTGTTGATGTTACTTACCCTGTTTCAACCGATGTCAACGATGAGTTTACCGGTACAATGCTTTTCACTATAAGAACCGCCGCCGAGCCAAGTCCGGCTATAGCCGCTCTTGTTTTGAGAGTGCCTGTTTACGCGGTTACAAGCACGGATGCCCCTTTAGGTTGGTTTATAAAGCCGGGTTTCGGCAATTATCACAGAGAGCTTGACAACGGTGAACAAGAAATGGGCGGCGCTGTATTACTTGGCATAGGAATAACCGGAGGAAATCCGCCTACCGGAATAGAAATAAAAGGAACTTCGCAGAAATACTATTCCCCCAATTTTACTTTTAATCTTAACGGACTTCAAATCATCTATAGACAAGGCTTAAACCTAACAGATATTACTCCTCCTGACCCTGAAGTGTGGTGGAGTAGGGGTGATTTATCCTTTTTTTATGATAACACTGGTGATAAATTTGATGATTTAAATGAAACGGATGAGCCTCTACCGTCAAATTTTGTGTTTGGTTCAAAATTTTATGGAAAAAAGGTATTGATTCGAGTGGTATATGATACAGGTACTACTACACATGAAACTACCTTTTTGGTTGAGGTTAATAACGTCGCATATACCGAAATACCTTATCAACACCGTGTTTTTCTTGCAAAACCAAATGATTTTCAGCAAGTTGCTAACAGAGTAGTAAACGAAGGCGGCGGCGATTGGCTTTTTGTATTTACTGAAAGCGTTAATATTAGAGACATGACGTTTAATCAGGGAACAGGAGCCGAGGCTGTAATATACATGGTTGCGACTGTGCCGGGTGTTGTAATAGGCAGGGATTCAAGTACGTTCCAAGGTAACCCTAGTTCAGGTAGAATCAGTAATAACGGTACTGCTCTTGTTAAGATATACATTGGAAGCTGGCCGTTTAATGAGCCGGCTTTTGCCGGAGGCGATGTCATAACCAACTACTTTTTCAGTATTAACGCGGGAGGAACATATGATAATTTTGCCGGCGCTCCCACCGCAACAGATTATATGTTTTCAGGTAATTTGACTGTTAACATATTATCCGATATAACCGTTGCCAATAAGAATTGGTTGGTGCCGCCGTAGAAGAATTAAGGAAGATCTTGAAATGAAAAGGCTGGTTTTTTGCAGTATTTTAATTCTCGCTTTTCTTGCCTCGTGTACCCCTGATTCTGACGAAGCGGACATAAATACGCAACCCGCCGGTTCCTCTGACCAGAACATGACAAAAATAACGGTATATCTGGACGGATACGAACCGCCCGCGCATAGCCGCGCGATAAACAAACCTTTTGCCATGATGAGCTGCGATTATTTTGAAGTGGTTTTTGTGGGTAACAATAACAACACTTTTGTTACAGCCAGAGGGCAATGGAGAATCGGGGAGAAGGCCGGGGTAAACGGCGTATACAGGACGCCGGCGGGCGTTAATTACGGCGGTGTTTCTCCTGCTCCGTCTCCTGGTACAGGTTCCGCGTTATTATTGGCGGGCAAATCAGACAAAACTCTTATGGCGATTGGCAAACTGTCGTCCGAGACCAGTTTGATTAAAGACGATACCAAATTTGTTACTTTTGAAGTAGCCGCCGTCAAAAACGGTTTAAACTCTGATCTTAACGATTCAAGTTTTTATACAGCCGCTTTAGGTTCACCGACAAGTTCCTTTGGACAGGTAAATGTTAATAACACAGATATCGACAAAAATTATTCTATTGCGGATATCTATTTTCAGGCATTCAGGCTGCCGCTTAGTAATAGTGATATAAAAGCTACATATGAATTTAAACTTGACGCTTCAAGCGTCAGTTTCAGCACATACGCCGCGGGCATTTTCGTTTCCGGAAATGGCGGGGTACCATATAAAAAGCGGCCCAGTTACACTATGGCAAACGGCTATAACATTACCAGCACCACCGCCGTTCCTATATTGGATATAAGGGATGAAACAACAGTCGTAACTATGTTGAACAATAAGACAGGCGCTTTTGACCCCGTTGTACAGTTTCAATTTAACACCATGAGTGCGGTAGCCGGAAGCGTATTTGCTCTTGTTTTTCAAATACCCATTTATGTCCTTGTGCCGGAGTGTGTCTGGTATGTAAGACCGGGTTACGGCGTTCTTAATTACGAGCTTGACGACGGGACGGGCGGAATGGGCGGCGCGGTGCTTATTAAAACAGGCAATGCTAAAGAACCTGACCCCAGCAGTAATGAATTTAAGATAAAAATTATAACGCCCCCGGCTAAATGGCGGTATCGATGGACCGGAAATAACAACGACCGCCCCAACCCCATTAGCGCCGTATTAAGCGAGGGCAGTAATCCGACGGAAGAATACGACCGTATTTTTCGGATTGGTCCTATCACATCAAGTGGTCCAGGGAGTGTAGGTCTTGAAGTTCAAAAGTTTAATATGCAAGACCAGGCCATGAATGATTTTACTGATGGGTCAGGCAACGCGACAAATATTATCCCATACGATCAATTAACTTTCATTATTGGAGAAAAAGAACTGCCGTCAAATGCGCCCGGCACTTACCCGCTTCCTGATATATTCTACGGCCTTGTAGAAGTTACAGTAAAACATACCAATGCCGCCCTTATATCCGCAACGGATAAATTTTATATTTTGGTAAGCGGGAATTATTATTATAATCTGGCCACGAATGAGAGTAACCATTTAAAAACTTCCCATTATGATTATGCCAACCTTTCCCTTATGGATGGGAGTGCTACTGGAACTCTTAGTCGAAATCCTATTGTTTATAATAACAATAATCTTAATGACGCTTTCAATTCCGGTGATCCTGCTAATCAAATACATATTGTTAGATTAGGTGCAAGTTTTGACATACCCAGTATTACTATACAAACTAACTCGGGGCAACCGGGGAATTCGCGGTTATATATGTTTGTGTCTGTGGCGGGCAGTGATGGTCTTATATTAGGCAGAGGCGGAACCGGAGTCAACGGAAACAGTATTAAAATTAGCGGCGATAATTCAGGGCTAACCGCTTTTTACTTTGGGAAATGGCCGTTTGAGGGGCTGATCAACAGCCCGCTTGCGAATACTAAAGCCTTTAAAATTAACGCTGGCGGAAGCTCCGCTAACGGGGGGGATGGTATTGATATTGCCAGCAACATTAAGATGATTATGGACACCAACGTGCCCAGAGGCGGCATATACAATGTTGATTTGGGAAAAGGCATAACCGTTAATAGGCAGGATATGCTCCACTAACCCCCGCCGCTCATTACACAAATCTTTTTACCTCGTCATTGTTTATTGTATCCGACCCCTTATATGGAAGTTTTTTACCTTGCGGACATTTATAGTAATCGTCATTTTTATAATAAAGGGAACCTCTAAAAACCTCGGTTAGGTTTTTAGAAGTTAAGCCCCTAAGCGATTACAATTTGGAACTTACTTTTGAGAATAATGAAATAAAAATTTTTGACGTAAAACCATATCTGGATACAGGATTATTCAAGACATTAAAAGACGAAAAAATTTTTAAGATGGTAAAGGTATCATATGATACAATAGAATGGCCAAATAAAGTAGATTTGGATCCGGAAGTATTATATGAAAAAAGCAAAGTAAAAGCAGGGAAAAAAGTCACAATATAAAACAAGTCCAAAAGTCGCAACAGGTCTATTCGGATATTTGTTCTAAATTATAATTAATTGCTTTAATTGGGTACAAATACAGCCCGTTATGCGACACTTGCGCAAAACAATCCCAGGAAGAAATAAAGATTTTAAGAGCGGTTTTTATTCGCTATTCTAAAATCTCAAATATTGTTTTTATACACTCATCAATTTTTTCAAGAATAGGTTTTGGAACCATAGAAACAAGTGAGATAAAATATGATTTATCAACCGTAAGTATTTGTGAAAAATTCACTACCGATGTTGAAGGCAGTTTTGAAACCGCTTTTTCCAGAAGCAAATTCGCGGGAGAACCGGAGTAATGCTGGTTTGTGGTAATAACAGCGCATATTACCGTATTGATATTGCTTCGGTTAAAAGCGTTTCCTTGAATAACCAGCACAGGACGTCTTTTTGCTGGTTCAGAGCCTCTTGGATACGGCAAGTCCGCCCACCAAATTTCACCTTTTACCATTACCAGTCTTCTTCGCCGACAAGGTTATATTGTAAAAGTTGAATATCCTCATCAATAACGGACGGATTGTCACGGTAAATTTCATTGAGCCGGGCAGTAATTTCGTCCGCAGTTAGCACTTCTTCCCGTTTGTTCTCACGAACTGTTACCAGTACAGGGGTGTTAAATGTTTCACGATATACTTCAGGCAACCGTATCACGCCGTTTTCGATAACCGACTGAAAACTTATAACATTTCCCGGCATTGCTTTAACTCCTTTTTAGTGCGGCTGTATAGCCGCACAGTTGAATCGAACATGAAACGAAGTTTCATGATACCTCTTATTTTCAATATACTTTCTGACATTAAAAAATTCTACCTCTTCGGTTTATGTAAACTTGCCGCTTTATAATGTGTATTTTCCGGGTTGGTTTCTGATAGGGTCTATTCGGATATTTGTTCTAAATTATAATTCATAGTAAAACATAGCGCGGGTTCGCGGAATAGTCAAGTTTTTCTAATTTTCATCCTGTTTTGCTTATGACACAAATTTGCTAATCGTCAAACTGGGCGTTTTTTTGAGGGAAAAGTTGAATTTTCGCCGTTTTCAAAAATTTCCGGTATAAATAAAAAAAAATGTCAAATTTATGTCAAATCCATTTGACATTTTTAACAATTGTAGTATAATTAATGGTAGGGGATAAATGGAGATAAGAATATACTGTTCCTAAATTGGAGGACCAAATTAAAAGGTTGAGTTTAATATTAATAATATTACTCATCGCCTTGTTATCGGTAACCTTCAGTATATTTGACCCCTTGTATTTAAAAAATGAAGCTTATTTTTCCGCTGTTGATTTTTCCGGAGATGGGACAACAGTAATCATATATTTAGACGGGCTGGCGACGGTTGCAGCTAACAACGCTCATGCAAAAAGCCTTGCATTAATGGGGCACAATTTCTTTGAAGCGGCGGTTATTCCGGCTGATTGTGTCCTTGTGTATATATCCGACATTAAGTTGAACAAGGAGGCAGTAGGATGAAGAAAAACATCTTCTCAATTTTAATCCTGACGCTGTTTACGGCGTTTTTTGCGCTTTTGTTTACAACATGTGAAGACAAGGCTTCGGCGGAAGAAGAAGAGGATTATGCCGTAGATGTGATTTATTCGGATGACTGGAGATACGTCTCCATTTATCTTGAAGGCCAGGACGCGCCCATTTCCGTAACAATGAACAAGAACAACCGCGGTTCGGCGCGCGCGATGACGCCCGATACGGCGAGAAGAGGGTTCGACTACTTTGAGGTGTTCTTTTACTACAAAGGAACCGTAAAAAGGGCGGCGTGGGAAATTGGCAAAAAAGCCTCCATTATGGACGTATACAGGGGATCTACGGCGGGTATAGATTATTCCGTTACAAGTTTGAATAAAATCAGCGGCGGTTCCAATCCCGGCAATTCCGGCGGAAAACCGATCAGCGAGCCTGCCAGCGACACTGCCGGCGCCTCGATTTTGTTTGCGGGAAGAAAAACCGACAAGACCCTTCTTGCCGTGGGAAAACTGGTTTCCGTTAACGAGGACGAACCTGTGGCAAACCCGCAGGAAAGAAGCACCTTCATAAACAACGGCACGGTTTTTGTAACATTTGAGCTTTCCGCGATTACGGGAAATACGTCGGCGGTAATTGAAAAATCAAGTTTCCTTACGGATATTACGGGAAAAGGCAAGCCCGCTCCCGATAACACAAAAGTTATAAGCGTTCGCATCGGCGAAAAATATTTTCCGCTTTACCTGCTGCCCGGCGGAAAACCAAAAATTGACGCGCAGTATACCTTGGGCATAGACGGCGACTGGGCCGATTTCGCGGGCGGCGTCCTTGTAATGCGGGAAGGCGAAGCGGAAAAAAGAACGGCGCGCTATCCCGCGGGAAGCGGCAAATACTGGTATCCCATTTACGCGGAAGACCTTACAACCGTCGTGACCATGACGAATAATCAGACTGCGCGTCAGAAAAAAGGCAGCTCATACGAGGGGAAGGAACTGGAAAACCCCGTAACTTTTGCAATTGATACAGTCAAGACGTTAAATCCCAAAAAACCGGAAGACAACGGCATTTTTACGTTCTCTTTTTCAATACCGGTTTGCGCGCTTTCTTTTAATATTCCTAAAAATGAAGACGACTGCTGGTACATAAGGCCGGCGTACGCCTCGTACTACTACAATATTGACAACGGCGTAACAACCGGGGAATTTTCCGACAAGAACATCGGAGGCGCGGTGTTATGCGCGGTAGACTTACAGGCGGAGGATTATGATATTCCCGCGGAGAGGAGGTAGGAATATAGGTAAATTGTAACTTAACCCCTGACCATGTTCAGGGATTAAACAACCTGGTCGGGTGACCAGGTGATAAAATTATCCGGTTGTTTAAACGTTGTTTAGGCAGCCGGGTAAACATATATTATATTTTCCGGACGCTGTAAACGGCGGACGGATAGAATTTTTGGAGGATATATGAAAAAAATCGCATTTATGGGAATTGTACTTTTCCTCTTGATGTTCTTATGGACATGCGATTTTGGTTCGCCGGAAGACGTGGTGGTTGAATATACCGACGTTGAGTATTCGGAGGACGGCTCGTCTGTAACTGTGTACCTTGACGGGTCAAAGCCTGTGCCGGTAACAAAAGCGCAGCGCGCCATGACAACAAATCTGGCGAAGATGGCTTACGATTACATTGAGGTTCTTTTCGTAAGCACCGAAAACAACGTTGTAACAAGAGCAAGATCGTCCTGGGAACTTGGCCAGTCGGCGGGCATTAGCGGCGTAGCCAGAAACGGGAAAACCGGCGTTAATTATCTTTATGATTCTTCTGACGACGGTTCTGACAATTCTGATGCCAATACCAGTAAAGCCCTGGCGCTTATGTTTGTAGGCAGAAAAGACGGTAAAACCCTTCTTGGCGTAGGAAGAATATTACAAGTTGACCATGAGCCAAAAGTAAATAAACCTGTCAAATATTACGCGTCAGCGGCAGACGCTGAGCATGTCGCCACCACATACACTGACATAATTGGTCTTCCTGCGACTGATACTGACAGATCGGTTTATGCCGGTACAATAACTCGTGATTCTAATGGTAATCCGAAAGTTCCCACTGACGGATATTATGCCCTTATTAATGACGACACTAACTCCGTAACATTCTGGATTGAAGCGGTAAAAACCGGGTTGCTTATTAAGAAAGAGTTACTTGGCGCCGGTGCCGACGATACCGCCTATGGGAAAAGAGTCGCGTATGACTCTTTTGAAGGCGGCGATCCAAGTGATGGATCTGTTTATCCAGGTTCAGATCCTACACTGACAAGTGATATTAGAAAAAACGCCACGCGTTCACCTATTAACAACAGCAGATCAAGTTTCCCGCTGTATCCTCTGCCGGAACCTACGGCGTCAAATGTTGGGACAACTAAGGCTATTTCCGCCACATATAGATTTGGCGGCGGCGCGTTAACCTTTAAAAATCAAATAATGCTGGATGGTCTGCCGGAAGTTGAAAAAAGGTTCCCGCGTTATATGGACGGCGGCAGGTATAAATCGCCGACATCCGATTTAGATACTGAAACATTAATTACAGTAGATACAGTAAGTTACCCTGCTATACCTCCTCCTGTTACTCCTCCTACGCTGCAGGATTATGCTAAGTTTGAGAATGCTATACCTTTGAAGTTTACTCTTTCTCCGCAAAGTTACGGGTTGTTTTCGTTTTATATAGAAGTGCCTGTTTTCTTGTTTTGCAGGACAGACTTCAACGATAAAGATCCTGACTCTGCTGGTTATACTGTAGGTAAAACTAAACCGACAAACGGCGGTCCTGACGCCATAGTCTGGAAAATACGGACGGGGTTAGGTCCGGAACTTTACAGTCTTGACGACGGTCTGGCAAGCGGCGGATGCGTGCTTATGGGTGTAGGTGTTTCGGCCACCGACTGGCTCGAAATCTTTTGGGATTTTGTAAAATAAATAAAGGAGAAGAATATGAAAAAGACAGCAATTATAGGAATTGTAGTTTTAATCGTAATGTTCGTTGTAACATGCGATTTCTTTCAGCCGGAAGACGCGGTAGAGTATACCGACGTTGTTTATTCGGAAGACGGATCAAGGGTAACGCTTTACCTTGACGGGGTGGGAGTTCCCAGGACTGCCGCGCAGCGCGCCATGTCTACCCGTTTGTCAAAAATGGCGTACGATTACCTTGACGTTGTTTTCTTGTCGCCTGCCGTCACTTCTGGCGGTGCAGATGTCGAACACTCCACTGTTATTGCAAGAGCGCAGTGGGAACTTGGACAGGCTGCGGGCATAAGTGGCGTATACAGGGGACCTACTACTGGAACTACTGCTAATATCGGGGAGGCTTATGGTCCTACTAAATCTCTTTTAGTTGCCGGTTTAAAAAACGGTAAAACCCTTCTTGGCATAGGGGAGATATTTGAAGTTGATGGTTCCGGTACAATAGCATCCCCCAATGTTACGATTAAACCTGATAGTAGATCCGTAACGTTTATCGTTGATGCTGTAAGAACCGGTCTGCTTGTTGAGAAGGAGACAGTTCACGTAGAAAATTCACCTCCTGCTACTATGAATAAATACGGTATTAGATTTGACTCTTTAGACGGTACATCCTGGGTTGGCTCTTCACGTACAAAACTTGGAAGTTCGTATGTCCCAACGTATAATCTTCCTGCTCCTACGGCTACTACTCCTAAGCCAGAAACAACCAAAACCTATAAATTTTTTGGCGCTCCGGCTAGGTATGCAGGCCAAATAAATTATGCCAGCACTGATAACGATAAAAAAATCTTAATTGAACCGAGGTTTCCGCGTTATATGGACAACGGCAGATATCGTCAGTTATCAGCCACTATTGATATGATGTCTACAGTTGTAGTAGATCCCGTTCCTACTGTTGCTACCCTTGTTGCTGCTGGCACTCCTGCTAGTGTGGATGTAGGTTTGAAATTTACGTCTGTTGGCGCAGGGATATTTTCGTTCTATATAGAAATACCTGTTTACGTACTGGCAACTGGTTTAGTTGATCCAGCAGTAACTCCTAATGATCTAGGCACAAATGGAGGGAATCTTGCTCCTATAAAGTGGAGGATAAGGACGGGGATTGGCTCCGAATTGTACAGTCTTGATGACGGTGCGTCGGGCGGCGGATGCGTGCTTATGACCATTGGCACCCTCTCACTTGAGGACTGGCTCGAAATTAACTGGGATTGGGTAAACCCATAAAGGAGGCATATATGAAAAAGATACTTTTAGCGGGAATTGTAATTTTGCTCGCGGTGTTCTTTGTAACATGCGACGGGCTTTTTCCTGAAGGAGCCTCGGCGGAGGTGGAATATACCGACGTTGTGTATTCGGAAGACGGGTCGCAGGTAACGGTTTACCTGGACGGTATTGGGGTACCCAAAGCGCCGGCGCAGCGCGCCATGTCGTTTGGTTTGGCTAAGATGGCTTACGATTACCTTGAGGTAATTTTTGTCAGCGGCACCACCAAAGCGAGATCGCAGTGGGAACTCGGAGAGTCGGCGGGTATTAGCGGCGTGCCAAGGAACGGCTCTACTGGCGTTAATTATAATAATTCTAGTGCTGATAAAGCGTATATGGCTGTCGGTACCAAAGACAATAAAACCCTTCTTGGTGTGGGGGAAATAATTAAAGTTGATGGTCTTACTGGTACTACTATTAAAGTTGATACAAAGTCCGTAACGTTTGGGCTTCATTCTGTGCAAACCGGGTTGAAGGACGGTTCAGGCAATCCTACCGATGCTTCTATGAACTCTTTGGCTTTTAGCACCACACCCACTAACACAATTAGCGCCGACGCTGTTCTTTCACCTCTCGGCGACAGTGACTATCCTATGTTCTCCATTCCCAAAAACAACGGTACCGCTGTTGTTACGTATACAGCGACATATACTTTTGGAGGTGCTGCGGCAGCATACAAAGATGTATTATTACCCGCTGGGACTGTGTTAGTTGAAAAAAGAATACCGCGTTATATGTACAACGGGCGGTATTTGATTCCAAGAGGCAGGATTGATACTTATACGGAAGTTACGGGTACCGCTGCCGACAATGTTGTAACTATAACTTTTAAAGTTCAACCCAAAAAAACGGGTATATTTTCGTTTTATGTTGACTTGCCCGTTAACTTGCTCTTGGCATATACCCCCGGTGAAGCAAGCGACGACCCAAACAAAGGCACAAACGGCGGCGATCTCCAGTCTGTAAACTGGCATTTAAGGACTGGGTTCGGCTCCGAGTTGTACAGCCTTGATGACGGGTTGTCGTCAGGCGGCTGTGTGCTTATGGGCGTTGACATTGGCGCGCTTGACTGGCTTGACATTCAATGGGAATGGGAAGATTAAGGAATACATGGAGGTATTTATGAAAAAGATTTTTTTAACTGGAATTGTAATTTTGATCGCGGTGTTCTTTGTAACATGCGATGCGGATCCTGTGGAAGCCGAGATAGAATATACCGACGTTGTGTATTCTAAAGACGGGTCGCAGGTAACGGTTTACCTGGACGGTATTGGAGTTCCCAAAGCGCCGGCGCAACGCGCCATGTCGCTTGGTTTGGCGGAGATGGCTTACGATTTTATTGAGGTAATTTTTGTTGTCGGTACCAAAGCCGCCCCCACCAGTATTGCGAGATCGCAGTGGGAACTTGGAGAGTCGGCGGGTATCAGCGGCGTAAAGAGGGACTTTCCTTATAATGAGGAAGACCCTACTGCAGCTAAGGGACAAGCGCTTATGGCTGTCGGCACTAAAGACGGGAAAACCCTTCTTGGCGTGGGGCGTTTAATAGCTGTTGATCAACAAGCTCCTGTTTTTGCTTCTTGGCCTGCTGCCGGTACTAATCAAACTATTTCATCCACAACAAAGTACGTAGTGTTTGGCCTTACCTCTGTGAAAACCGGGTTGCAGGCCGGTAACGGTGGTACGCCTAGTCCTACTCTGCCTACCGGCGTTACGAACTCTTTGATCTTTCCCAGCCCCAGTACAATTAACGCCACTTCTACTCTTTCACCTCTCGGCGGTATCAAATATCCTATGTTCGCCCTTCCTCTCACTCCCGATTCTGCCATTCCTGATACCGCCGACACACTTGCGACGTATACTTTTCAAGGCGCCGCGGCTACATACAAAGATGTATTGGCTTGGCCTGCCGCTACGGTGGAAGTTGCTAAAAAAAGAATACCGCGTTATATGGAAAGCGGGCGGTATTTGATTCCAAGAGGCAGGGTTGATACTAAAACGAAAGTTAAGGGTGTCATGGACGCTAACGCTGCTACCAAAAATCAAGTAAATTTGACTTTTACAGTTCCAAAAAGCACATCGGGTATATTTTCGTTTTATATTGACGTACCCGTTAGCTTGGTATGGTATCCCGATGCTACTGCTACTACCGAAGACACACACACAGGCACAAACGGCGGCAATCTTACGCCTGTATTATGGCATTTAAGGACAGGGTTCGGCGCGGATTTGTACAGCCTTGACGACGGGTTGTCGTCAGGCGGCTGCGTGCTTATGGGCGTTAACGTCGGTTCGCTTGACTGGCTCGAAATTCAATGGGAATGGGAAAAACCAACAACCTAATAGGAATATACACGGAGGTATATGTATGAAAAAGATTTTATTAACGGTAATGGTAATTTTGATCGCAGTGTTCTTTGTAACATGCGACGAGCCTATCGTGGATGACGACGCGATAGTGGAATACACCGACGTAGTTTATTCGCCGGACGGGTCGCAGGTAACTGTTTACCTTGACGGGGTAACAGTGCCTGTAACAAAAGCGCAGCGCGCCATGAATAGAGATTTGGCGATGATGTCGTATGATTTTCTTGAGGTAATTTTTGTTAGTAGCGTTACTACCACCAACATAGCCAGAGCTAATTGGGAACTGGGGCAGCCTGCGGGTCTCTACGGGGTATATAGGGATGCAACAAATTATGCCTCAATTGCAAACGCGTGTTTATTTGCGGGGAAAAAGTCGGATAAAACCCTTTTTGGTATCGGAAAAATAGCTGGTACTACTCTTGTACTTACAAGTAACACTCCGTCCGTAACATTTGAAATTAGCGCTATTTTATCAGGATTACTGCTTAATGGTGAAACTGGACCTACTACTCCTGGTTTACCTAATACCAGGGGAGTTGCGTATGATTCTTTAGGTGCAGCAGAAGGGCGTGTCAATCTTGGGGGAGTGGATTATCCGCTGTTTCAAGTAGAGGGTTCTCCCGTAACGAAGAACTATAAATTTGGTATTGTGCGAAATAATACGGCTAATTTTGACGCCGCAAAATTAATTGGTCCTAATGATCCTCCCGTTGCTCAAAGAAGGACGCCGCGTTTTATGGACGGAGGGTCGTACAGGGAGCCAAAAACATTAGTTAATAGCAAAACGTTAGTTTCAATTCCTGCGGCTACAGCAGGTCAGGATTTTTCTAATTATTGTCCTGCTGCTACCGGCATAGAAATAACATTTACAACCACTGCTACAGGCGCGACCGGCTATTTTTCGCTTTATATGGAAATACCAGTTTACAATACCAACAATACTGTTTTTGACCTTGATGCAGCTGGTACACCCAAAGATAAGGGTTGGACTAACCCTATAAAGTGGTTTATAAGGTCGGGTTACGGTTCGGAACTTTACAGTATTGACGACGGCACGTCATCAGGCGGCTGCGTGTTATTTGGACGCGGCACTACAGGCGGTAGCGACTGGCTCGATATCGAATGGAGATGGCTGCCGTATACAACAACACCATAACGGAGCAATGGTATAACCTGACCGCTTAAAAGTGGTCAAGTTATTAGACGGACTAGCCTGACCGTTTTTAAGCGGTCAGGTAAACAGGAGTGAATAAAATGAAAATGAAAAAGATTGTATTTACAGGAATTATACTGGTTCTTGTAATAATGTTCGCGGTAACGTGCGAGGAGTCGCCCGCGGGTAAAGAGGTAGAGTATACCGACGTAGAGTACTCGCCGGACGGCAAACAAATAACGCTGTATTTGGACGGAGTAGGGGTGCCGGTAACGCCCGCGCAGCGCGCCGTTAACAGAGAATTGGCGATGATGGCGTACGACTACTTTGAGGTAATTTTTCAAAGCACGGCAGCTGCGGCAAACACCGTCAGGGCTACATGGGAACTGGGAGAAAGGGCGGGTATCTTCGATGTACCAAGAAATGTCGACTATAGTTTTAGCGGCGGTCTAGCGTCTATGTTTGTCGGAAAGAAGTCCGATAGAACCCTTCTTGGTATCGGATATTTGACAGCTGCAAGTCCTGCTGGTGGAACTGCTACTACTGTTACTACCGGTACCAAAAAAGTAACATTTGACATTGCGGCTATTCAAACAGGATTACTTGTTGCTGGTGAAAATGTTGATCCCGGTACTGCTCTTGGGTCTGGTGATGTTGCAGGAGTTATGTATAGTTCTTTTGCGGCTGGTACTAATTTTGCTAATTTTAAATCCACTGTTCGTCAGCAGGTTAACGGCAGTCCTCTTAAGTATCCAAAGTATGTGCTTAATGATGCTGATGCTACTGTATCTGCTACATATACATTTACAGCTGTTGGGCTTGCTACTAATAACGTGTTTAAATTAGTAAAAATGTATAATGCCACTCCAGATTTACCCAAGCTTCTAAAAAGGGTACCGCGTTTTATGAACGGCGGGCGGTATATGGAGCCTAAGGACGGCTGGACTACTGTTACAAAGGTCGGTTTTGGTGTTGCTGATAGCTATAGAACTATTGATCCTAATACTGCGTTTAATGCGACCTTTGGTGCTAGTACCAGAAATGTGGTGCCTATAGAATTTAAAACAATAAAAGGCGGCACCGGTGTATTTTCGTTTTATATAGAAATACCGGTTTATAATCTTAGCAACTTAGAAGCCCTGTTTGCCGGGCAAGGGGTTACGGCTCTTACTAATGGCGTTGCCGCTGAAAAATGGTTTATAAGGACGGGCGTAGGCTCGGAATTGTACAGCCTTGACGACGGGGCCGCGAACGGCGGTTGCGTGTTTATGCAGGTCGGCGATTCTTCATCCGCAAACTGGATCGACATTGACTGGACATGGCTGTAATTAACGGCTAAGGGAAAAGGTAAGGTATGAAGCGGTTTGTTTGCCATATTATTAATTTACTCACGCGAATAGGCAAACCGCTTGCGGTTACGGGGATTATATTGCTCCTTGTAATGCTTCTGGGAACGTGCGGCTCGGATGAAATTTCCGAGCAGTCCCTCGATATGGAATATACCGACGTCGAGTATGAGGAAGACGGGTCGGGCGTAACGATTTATCTGGACGGAATAGGGGTTCCCAAGTCACGCGCGCAGCGCGCCGTAACAACGGATATAGCTAAGATGGCTTTCGATTTTATCGAGGTGATTTTCAAAGACGGAACAGGCAGTATTGCCAGAGCGTCATGGGTGCTTGGCGAACCCGCTAATATAAACAACATAACAAGGAGCATTGATTATGCTACAACTTTCGGGACTAATTCGGCGTGTATGTTTGTCGGAAAAGACGACGGCAAGGTTCTTCTTGGCATTGGAAAATTGACAAACACAAGGGGCACTCCCGCCGCGGCAACTGCTACCACTATTGACGCAAATACCAGGTCGGTAACATTTTCCATCGCGGCTATTAAAACCGGCCTGCTTATTAACGCTGAATCGACCGCTACTGTTAATGGTTACACTGTTGCCGCCGATTCTTTTAATTATAGCTATCCCATCGATCCTTCGGGTACAGGTACAAGAGCAGGCAACTCTTTTCGCAGGAAGCTTCCTCCTACCGGCGAAGTGTGGTATCCGGTGTATGTAATCCCCAAAAATGTTAATACAACCGCGACATACACTTTCTCATTTGCTACAGATCCTGCTGTGTTTCCTTTGGATCAATGCCTTAACGCTATAAGAACCGTCAATGACAATACGACCGGCGTTAAACCTGTAGTTCAAAAAAAGACGCCGCGTTATGCGACAAACGGACGGTATGAGGAGCCAAGAAACAGAATTGATACCAATACGACGGTGTCTTTCAACGGTTATAACCCAACTAATGGCGGTCCTTTTGGTACAGCGAATTCTCCTGCTATACCTTTGATTTTTACAATATCCTCAAACTCCGGAGGTTTTTTGGCGTTTAATATGCAAATACCGGTTTTTATGTCCGACAAAGGCGCCGCGGGCAAAAACAGCGGTCCTGACGCTAAGACATGGTATATAAGGACGGGTATCGGTTCCGAGTTTTACAGCCTTGACGACGGTGTGTCAAGGGGCGGCTGCGTTTTTATCAGCGTAGACGTTTCAGAAACCGAGTTTGACAGAATTGAATGGACATGGTTTAAGGGGTTTTAAAAGGTAAATATGAAGAGGTTTGTTATTGCCATATTTATTACTTTCTCTGTAATATGCGCGCTGGCAAACTGTTCTGTGCCTATCGGCTCTATCGAAAACCCCAATAATAGCGAGCAGATAGAGTCAATGTGGCTTATCCCCCACCGGCAGTTGTATCAGATTGACGATAAATTCAAACGTGATAAAGATTTTCAGCTTTTTGTTGTGGAAATGGGCGGAAGGGTTAGGGAAATCCTCCCCGATCCCCAAACCGGTTTCCCGGGAGTGGGCGCAAAGGTAAAAATTACAGGTAACGAAGGCTTGTCCAACGAATTCACCGAGGTTGTGGAAAAGGAGCATTCGCTTCATCAGGTGGGCACGCATAAAATTACTGTTGAGTACGCGAATAAATCATCTTATTATATTATAGAGGTGTTCTCTCCGAACAACGGAAACACTCTCGGCGGCGATGACGGCATCGGAATTATCTGGCTGGAATAAAATTACTTAAAAGGGTTACTTTAATTGAATAGAAAGGCTGTCTTTTTGCTTTTTTTACTTATATCGGTATGCGGTACGCTTTGGGCGCAGGATTACCACGAGGTAAAAATATATGTTCCGCCTCTTGACGGGGTGGGTTTTATCGACGACTTGGCTTATTTTTTCAAAAGAATAACGGGCGAAATTGTCATGCAATACCGCACGCTTGGAAAAGCCCGCGTATTGTCCGACTATACAATCACGGGAAAAGTTATGCCCATTGCCGAGGAGGAAATAGAACTGCCTCCCGACTCCGAGGACGACGAATACGTCTTGTATGTGGAACTGTACGACAACAGGCAGAACGTGGCTATCGGCGAACAGTTTATCACCTTTACTGTTCCCGATGAAAATACCGAAAGGGCGCTTTCCGTAATTTTGTACAATTTATTGTCCGCCATTCCCGACGTTCTTGAAGGGGATATCGACGACTGGCGCAACAAGTTTTTATATCTTGATCTGCGTTTTATATGGAAACCTACCGCGTACAGCCGTACAATTCAGGAAACCAATATAGCGCAGGTAGGCGCGGAGTTTGTGGCGGATTTTCATATTGTAAATTTCTTTTCGGTAAGGTTAGGCGTGGAACTGTCGCAGGACTGGGTTATTGTTTTCCCCGGCGAAACTGGCGCCTATGCTCTTGATATGATTCTTTCCTTTCCGTTATCCGTTGCGTATGTTTTAAAGCCCTTTCACAGTATTATGATAGAGCCGTATCTGGGCGGAAACTTTAATTTGTCCCTGCAAGACGCGGCAAGAGTGTATCCTTTTTCATTTCACGCGGGCATCGAGGTGGGCATAAAGCTTGGTCCCGGCATTTTAACGATTGATCCGAGGTATACCCAGGACGTAGGCAAGTCGCTTATTAAGGTTAAAAATAACGAGTATGATTACTGGCGTTATATGATTCATCTTGGCATAGGCTACAAACTGGGCTTTTTCAAGAGATTTTTTTAATTAAAGCGGAACCCGGGTCGCCTTAAGGATTTAGCCTGTTATTTCACCTGTTTTTGTATGAAATACACAAAAAATGTTTGACAAACGTACCGGGAGTTTATATATTTGTATTAAGGTTTTTTTTGCTGCAAATTTCCCGGATTTTTCGGATTTTGATAATTCGAACAAGGGGAATTCTTGCCCGTGTAAGCCTATATCAATTTTATTGATATCAGGTTAAGATTGAGGTACCGGAGGTAGTTGTGGAAGACCAAAAATTGAAAGAAGACATACTTAAGGAACTCGAAGAACAGGACGTCGTCGTCGTTGAAAGTATTGGCATACTCACAGAAAAAGATATCCGATCCGCTTTAAGCGCTATAAAAGAATGTGAAACAAAAAGGGACGAGAACGAAGAACAAAAACACATTAAAGAACTCCAGCGGCAGAGAGCCTCTAGGGTATATGGAGCTTAAAATTGTCCCCTTCACAGTTGTATCGTACTGATGTAAAAGAAGCGGTTAGAATTTTTAGGCCTGTATTGCAGGGGTTAAGAGTCCGATCCAGAACTGAACATCCGGTTGTTTTTTTTGCCGCTTTTGATCAACTGATTAATTTATCTCTTGACGAGTGTTCAATACAGGTGGTTGTTGCGGAAATGACTACTCAGGGCGTGTTCGTCTTTAAACGCACAAAACAGGGGTCGCTGCGCGCTTTTATAGTTTTGAATAAAATGCTTTATGATAACCCCAAAAAGGATATGAGGGAATTGTTAAAAATAGCGGCTGTCCATGAGTTTGTGCATTTTTTGGCGGTTGTATATGTCGCTACGATTACGCCTCCGGGGGAACTTCGGACAAAGCTTCTGAATAAATTACAGCATGTGATTCAAAAACTGCCGGGGCAGGAATTGCTTGATTTATACAATGGAATAAAGAATCAATTTTCCGCGGAAGCCAGCAATGCTTTCCCGGACGCTCATTTCAGGCTGGATCATGAGGGACAAACTCCCGATTATTCTTTATTATTTCTGCACTTGATGTTTTCGCGGGAGTTATTTGAAACATATTTTGATGAGGAAGTACAGCGGCAATTTAAAGAGGTTATGAGGAATGACAATAACCGGGCGACGCAGTTATTGTTAAACTCGTTAAATCTTGCGGCAAATGAAAAAGACGTTCCTGTTCAGTTGGCTTTAAGCCAGTTAATGGAGTGGGTTCATGTTTATATGCGCTAAATGGCGTTACTCTTTTGGCAGGGCGCGGAAATGAAAAAGTTTGTTTTGGTTTTTTTGTGCGCGTTGTTCGCAAGCCGTTTGCCGGCGCAGCAGCCGGCGGGGGCTTTTGCCATAAGCGGGGCTGCAGCTCCATCCGCGAATACTTTGGCAAGGACCGCAAATACAGGATACGGGCAGGAAGTTGATGAAGGCGACTGGTACAACAAATTTATATATCTGGGCATAAGTTTATTGTGGATTCCAAGGATATACAGCGACATATCTTATAATAACATGGCGTCGGTCGGCGTGGAGTTTACGGCGGACATACGGCCTTTGGATTTTCTTTCGGTCAGGGTTGGCGTGGAAATGTCGCAGGATTTACTGATTATTAATTCAAGCGAAATAGTTACCGACATGATTATTGATTTTCCGGTAGCCGTTGCGTATGTTTTTAGCCCCATACAGGACATTATGCTGGAGCCGTATTTGGGGATAAACTATAATTTGTCCCTGCAAGGCACAACCTATCCGTATTTTCTTTCCTGGAACGTCGGCGTCGAGTTGGCGATAAAATCCGGTCTAGGCATTTTTACGATTGAGCCGAGGTTTGCCATGGACATAGGCAAATCGTACCTTATATCTCCTTACAGCAAAGAAACGCTGGAATACAGCCGTTCAACAATTCATCTTGGCATAGGCTACAAAATCAGCCTTATGGGCAGATTTTTTAAGGAATAGAAAAACGAATTTTTTACCACAAATTGCCTTATGTTACCGTTAAGATATTGACAAACATTTTAAAATGGTTTACTTATGTTTACGTTTACAGGAGACCGTTATGAGTGAAAACTTGACTTTAAGCATG
>Ga0268262_10002464_pt1 | contig 21362 bp, 16 predicted proteins | sample TergutNc150P3_FD_190354 | JGI IMG/M metagenome (GOLD analysis project Ga0268262, IMG submission 190354) | Nasutitermes corniger P3 segment gut microbial community from laboratory colony in Florida, USA - Nc150 P3 (SPAdes) (version 2) | ecosystem: Host-associated > Arthropoda: Insects >... | reverse complement strand
TTTATGCTGAACAGCATTTCTCCCTTTGACATAAAGGTAAACGAATTTATCGACGAAAGGCGCGATTTTCAAAAATCAACAAAGGGGGCGCTTCAAAAACTTGAAGACAATTACAAAGCATTCGGAAATTGGGAACTTGCCATTGCGGCTTACAACTGCGGGCTGGGCGCGATGAACAGGGCGGTTAAAAAAACAAAAATTCAGGATTATTGGGAATTGAGCACGCGAAAAGAATTAAAGAAAGAAACGATAGATTATGTGCCGAAATTCCTGGCGGCGGCCTATGTTTTGTCCAATCCGCGCCGCTTCGGAATTGACTGCTGGCAGGAAACCTATGAATGGACGCCCATCCGCCTTAAAAGGCAGGTTTCTCTTGATACGCTTGCCGCCGAATCCGGCGCGGACAGGGAATTGCTGCACAGACTGAACGCCGAGCTTCTCCACGGGATAACCCCCTCGGACTTGAATTACCGGCTTAAAATCCCCGCGTCCCATCTGGAGCAGATAAACGCGGTTCTGGAGAGGGAAGACCTTGCCCTTATCCGCTATCATTACCATGTCGTAAGCCACGGCGACACTTTATGGTCAATGTCAAAACACTACGGCGCGTCCCTCGACCTGATTGAACAGCACAACCCGGGCATTTCCAACCGTTACCTAAAAATAGGGGAAACCATAATAATTCCCGCGTTTAAGGACATAGCTCCGCCGGCCCGGACTGTGTCGAATACCCGCTACGACGCCAAATATGTGGTACAAAAAGGCGATACCCTCTGGTCCCTTGCCAGAAGGTACGGCGTCGACCCCCAGGAACTGGCCCAAGCCAATAATATGACCCTAAATCAGATTTTACGCGAAGGAATAACCTTAAAAATACCGATATTAGAATAGTAAACGCCATTAAAACGGCGTTTACTATCACGATAAGCGACATTAAAACGTCGCTTATCGCAGCGGTTTACGGGGCGGGCTTCGCCGCCCCTACATCTGACCACATGAATGTGGTCAGACGTCGTAAACCGCCATAGGAGAGGAAAAATTGTACAAAAAAATTTTTATTTCAATTTTGATTTTCTTTGCTGCTGTTGTTTTCGCGGATGAGATGACCGGGATTTCGGGGACTGTTGAGTGGGACACCCTTTTGATAAAATCGACGGTTTCGCTGGATTTGGCTAAGGCGGGCATTAAGCTTCCGTCGGGGAGGACGCAGGGGGAATTATCCCTGAGCGCGGGCTACCTCACGCTCATACAGCCCAGTCTCATGGATTTGCAGGTGGATTCGTCTTCTACCCTTGCCGATGTTATCATAAGGGGCGAATACGGCGTTTTAGAAACCGAAAAACTCGCGCTCAAAGCGCAGTCCGTCCCTCCGGCGCTTTCGTCCGATCTAAAAAAGATGACATCTTCCTACACAATGAGCCTTGTTGATATCAGCGCCGCGCTTCTGCGCCATAACCGTCCTTCTCCGGTAATGCGGACATTAATTCCCGCTTCTACCGCGCAATACACGGGCATTATTGTTATCGCCGCCGACAGCCTGCCTTTATACGGAATGAGAAGCACAGGCCTCGCCGTTCCCTGCCTGTTCCCGAAGATTTGGGACAGTAACATGAACCTTATCTATGAACGCAATATGCTTGAATCGCGCAATAACACCATGGTTCATTACGCGCCATTACAGAGTATTTTTCAGGATAACCCGTCCGGCCTAACTCAGGATATAATTGACATTGCCGGAAACAGGCCCTTGCGTATTTTTGCCCGCGCCCTGTACGGAATAAACCCGACAGACCTTATCATAGACAACATCGACGCCATGCAGATAGTTTCTTCCGACGACAACCGCCGCCTTTTGTCGGAGGGCAGGGTGGTGTTTATTTTGGATGACTCTGTGCTGAAGAAGAAGTTTTAGGTACTGACTAGAGCCTCAATACGTTTAAGCAGCAAATCCGGATTAAAAGGCTTTGTAATGTAATCAACAGCCCCAAGAGAAAGACCTTCGCGTTTATCATCCGATTCCGTTATTGCGGTAAGAAAAATAACCGGAATATTTTTTGTTTCCGGTTTTAACTTTAGTATTTTAATCGCTTCATAACCGTCCATCTCCGGCATATCAATATCCAGTAAAATCAGGGCAGGGCTGTTGTTTTCCAGGAGCTTGAACATTTTTGCGGCCGAAGGCGCGGTGGCGACGGTGTATTTTCCTTCCAGAATGTTATACCCAATTTTTAGATTGGCAAGGTTGTCATCTACAAGTAAGATCAGTTTATCATTGCTTTCCATGTTTGATCCTTACTTTTCCGAGGCAAGTAATTCTTCAACAATTTTTACGGCGCTGTCGAATTCCGCCATAAATACCTGATCGGAAATTTGCCCGAGGATTTCTTTAAGTTTTGAATCTTGCGCCTGCTGATCCAGCGTTTTAATTATGCGATTAATTTCGTGGATTTTTTGGGATTGCAGGGCTTCGGACAGTTCGCGGAAAGCGGGGATATACGCGGTAATATTTGTTTTCTTTCCGCTGTCCTTGGGAGCTTTTTCCTCTTCCAGAGCGGAACTGATATTCTTTATCAGTTCCGAAAGGTTTTTCAAAAAAGCGGGCAGCTTTTCTCTGATTATTTTCATGTTTCCCGCGTTGCCCGCGGCTTCAAGCTCCGCGGCATCTATTGAAAATTTTTCCCCGCCTATGCTTGCCGACGCGCTTTTTAATCCGTGAACCTGGGTAACAAATACGGACAAGTCATCCCCTTCCTGTATTTTTTCCAGCAGCGACAGCCTGTTATTCGCGTCTTTGCAAAACAAGGACAGCACTTGCTTATAAGCGGCAAAGGTCCCGCCGGTCATGGAGATGCCTTTTTGAACATCAACGCCGGGGATGATAGGGAGTATCTGCTTTTGTTTTTTGCTCATTTTGACAAGTTCAATGAGCGCATTATGGCCCGCTTCGTGAAGATCCCTGAGGGAGCCGTCCTTTTCTCGTTTTTCCTTAGGTATCCAGCGGTCGAGCATTTCATCCAGCTTGGAAACATCTATAGGTTTGGCAAGATAATCATTAAAGCCGTTTTCGATAAACATTTCCCGCATTCCCACAACGGCGTTAGCTGTCAGGGCTACAATGGGAATTTGCTTGTGCAAATTCCCATTGTTTTCTTGTATATGCGTTTTTTCCCATGCGCGGATAGCCGCTGTCGCTTCTATGCCGTCCATTTCGGGCATCATGTGATCCATGAGTATAATGTCGTATTCGCTCTTTTCCAAAACGGATTGTTTCACCATTTCTATAGCCTGCATGCCGGTAAGGCAGGTGTCTACCGTTGTCTTGTAAGGCGCAAGTAGGCCTTCGGCTACTTTTAGGTTGGTAGCGATGTCGTCTACAATCAACAGCCGCGCGGTTGGGAATGTGTACCGTATCGTCCCTATACCGTCGGTGTAACCTTTACTGTCCGCTTTTCCGTTGAGAGTATTGGCAATAGATAAAGACTGAGCCGGCAGGGACATAAAACGCACGTTGGGAATAAAGGCCTCGACGCCCCATTCAACCATCAGCGCGAGGGGAGGTTTTTTCCCTCCGGGAAAAGCCGAGACAGGTTTTTCCAGCAGAGTCTTGATTTTGTCATAAAGGCCGTAGCCGGATAATATATAGAACCATTCTTCAGGAGGGGAACCTTCGCCCTGCGGGCTCGGCTGAGGTCCCCTAAACAGGGCTTTTGAGAAATCATCCCAATTCGTTGTCATAGTATAGGGAACGTTCAGATTCTCCAGAGTCCAGCATACAGATTTGGCGTAGACAGAGCGGCCTTCATAAACCAATACCTTTTTCTTTTCCGGCTCTTCCACGGCGGCGAATGGCATTTCCGATTCATCTTCAATGCTCTGGGGAATAGTCGCGGTAAATGTACTGCCTTTGCCGTATTCGCTTTCTACCGTGATGTCCCCGCCCATGATAAGGCAGAGCCGTTTTGTGATCGCAAGCCCCAGTCCTGTTCCTTCTATGCTGCGGTTTCTTTTCGTGTCCACCTGGACAAATTCCCCGAAAAGTTTTTCCTGATCTTCCGGCTTAATTCCTTTTCCTGTATCGGTTACCGTTATTTTAAGCCAGACTTTTTTGTCGTTTTGTTTTTGTATGGTCATGGTTAAGCCTATATGGCCCCTTTCCGAGTACTTGACCGCGTTGGACAAAAGGTTAAGGAGTATTTGCCGCAGCCTTACTTCGTCCCCAATGAGGCTGTTGGGTATATTTCCGTCTATATTGGAATAAAAGCGCAGCGGTTTTTCCCCGATTCGCATGCGGATAATGTTGACCGAATCGTTGATCAGCGACGAAAGCAGGTATTTTACGGGGATTATTTCCAGCTTGCCCGCCTCGATTTTGGAAAAATCCAGAATATCATTGATGATGGAAATGAGATTATTGCCAGCTTGTTTGATGTCCTGCGCGTAACCTCTTGCTTCATCGGATAGTTCGCCCCGCAGCAGCAGTTCCGCCATGCCGGTAATCGCGTTCATGGGGGTGCGAATCTCGTGGCTCATGGTCGCGAGAAAATTGCTTTTGGTGCGGTTTGCCGTTTCCGCCTCATTTTTCAGTTCAATCAGGCGGCGGTTTTGGTTTCTGATTTCATCTACGATGTTAAAGACATATTCCCCCGTTTCTTCCACATTGTTCTGGTAAACGACAAGCAGCCTTTCAATATCTTCTTTGGAAACATTCGACTGCTCTATCATTGCCCCAAGACTTTTTCTGATAGTTTCGTAGTTTTGCATGCCCGCGGATTCCGTGTCCATGCTTCCCTTAAGGTAGGAAATTGTTATATTCAGTAACTCGCTCCTGCTTACTATGTCAAAAACCAAAGACTTAAGTTTGCTGTCCGTATAATGGAAAAGCCGTTTTGCTTTGTAGGGGTCTACCGTTCCCTCTTCCGGCAGCGTCCCGAAAAAAACGGCTGTCAATGTCTGGTTGTGATGGGTAAAGAGCTCTTCTCCATAGGTGTTAAACCCGGCCATAGGGCATTGGCTGAATACATTGTTAAAGGCGTCAAGCTTATTGAGTTCTTTAATTTCCAGATAGCGCAGCACGCAATTAAACAGAAGACAGCCTTGTATGCCGGGAAGAAACTGCGCGGCCGCGGCAAGCCCCTTTTTTGTATGATCGATGATGTCTCCCTGTTTTAAGAGAAATACTTTTGTGCCGGCTTCAATGTAGCAGTAAAACTGGAGACCCGTGCCGTCAATTACGGCGTTAGGGCTGCGGACATAGATACTGTCCCCAAGCTTAAGCCCAACAGGGTGTTTGGCAAAAACGCCCGCGTCCAGCTTGCTTATATCGTTTATGCCGATTTGTCTTGCGTAAAATAAAGCCGCGGGCTCTCCGTTAATTTCCCACGCGATTCGTTTCATGGTTTCTACCCTTGTAATGGAAAAAGAAGCGTCTGTGGGAATGTAATGCACATAATGGTTGAAAAAGAACGGTATCTTCATCTTGAGGATGAGCGCCGCAAGGCCGTCTCCGGAAAGCCTGCCGCCTATGCCTACCAGCGTTTTGGTAAAAGCCAATTCGTCCGCGGCGGCTCCGCCGACAAAAGCCATATTAAGACTTTGTTCAAGTGAAAATTCTTTTACAATAAGTTCTCCCAAACAAAGGCCGTCAAAAAAGAGCAGTCCAAGGTATTCATCGGGATTGATATTCTCCCCTTTAGTCTGTTGTTTCAAATCGGCAATGGCGTTTTTTGCGGTTAGGGTTGGGTCTGTTTTGACCCCTTCCTGAAAAGACGAATAAACCTGTTCAACTTCGTCGGCGGAAAGGGACATTGCGGTAATGCCGCTTTCCAGCGCCCCCGCGCTTGACCAGCCGCCTATCATCGAAGCGCCGGCGCACACCGCATTGGGAAAAGCTTTTGAGAGGGCTTTTTGAGGCTCGAACTTTTCAAAATCCGGTGAAAAGAAATAAATTACAACCTTTGTGTCAGGCTGAGAAATCTCGTTTATGAGTCCTTCTATATCCCAATTTGTTCTTGACGCTGTTTTTATTGCCATAATTCCCCGCTTTTCCTTTAATTCATCATAACAGAAAAATGCTATTTTGTGAAAGATAAGCGTGGAATTATGGCCGTTTTTTTAGCTGTATAAAGGGCTTTATTCCTTTATGGCGATGCGGATATTTTTCCCCAGCTCCGCAAGATGTTCCGTAAAATCAGGCAAATGCTCTCTAATAAAAACCAGATCCGCGGCTTTACCCGCGGCTTCAAGTCCCGCGGCTTTGGATGATACTTTATGCGCGCCGATAGAAGCGGTCATGCTTTTAAGAGAATGAACATTGATTATAAATGCCGGCAAATTATCAACATCCGGAATTATTTGCAGCTTCGGCAGCCGTTCGTCAACATCTTTGCAGAACATTGATAATATATTCTTATAGGCCTTAATTGAGCCGCGGACCATTGCAGCGCCTTTTGCCGTATCAACATTGGGGATAATTGGCAATGAGCAATGATCAATGAGCAATGATGAATTAGTATCCTTGTCCTGTAATTTTTCATTATTCATTGCTAATTGTTCATAGTTAATTGTTCCTTTTTCTTTAGGTAACCAGCGGTCAAGAATTTCATCCATTTTGGAAACGTCTACCGGCTTGGAAAGAAAATCATTAAAACCTTTTCCTATAAACATTTCCCGCATTCCCACTACGGCATTGGCTGTAAGCGCAATAATAATAATTTGCTTTCCGTTGTTTCCGGATGCCATATTTTCCGTTTCTAATTTTCTTATGGCTGCCGTCGCCTCAATCCCGTCCATTTCAGGCATCATGTGATCCATAAAAATAAGGTCATACTTGTTCTTTTTAACAAGTTCTATCGCTTCCGCGCCGCTTAAGCAGGTGTCAATCTTCGCGTTATAAGGGGACAGGAGGCCTTCTGCCACTTTAAGATTGGTGGGAATGTCGTCTACAATCAGTAACCGCGCGCCGGGGAATGAATGACGTATAACACCGGAAGTTTCAAAATAATTCTGACAGTCGGCCTTGCCGTTAAGGGTATTGGCAATGGACAGGGATTGTATGGGTATGGACACAAAACGCGCGTTGGAAATATATACTTCGGCGCCCCATTCCACCATCAGGGCAAGATGCGGCTTTTTCCTTCCGCAGAAAAACGAATCTTCCTGTTCCATAAGCGGTTTAATTTTTTCATATAGACCGTAGCCGGAAAACACATAGAACCATTCTTCCCGGTACAGCGCGGCGGCAAATTCATTTTGATTTGTCACCATGGTATAAGGGACTTTCATGTTTTTAAGCGACCAGCACACCGATTTAGCGTAGACCGCGCGGCCTTCATAAACAAGAATCTTCTTTTTTTCCGGTTCTTCCACCGCGGCAAAAGGCTCTTTAGATTCAACGCCCTGCGGAATAATTATTGTGAACACGCTGCCTTTGCCGTATTCGCTTTCCATGTATAAATTTCCGTCCATAGCGGCGCATAGCCTGCTTGTTATGACAAGCCCAAGTCCCGTTCCTTCAATGTTCTGATTTTTCTTCATATCTACACGGACAAATTCATTAAAAAGTTTTGTCTGATCTTCCGGTTTTATTCCTTTTCCGGTATCGGCCACGTCCATCCTAAGCAAAACATGTTTATCGTCCTGTTTATCCATGGTAATGGTCAAACCGATAACCCCTTTATCCGTATACTTTACCGCGTTGGACAGGAGGTTAAGAAGAATCTGGCGCAGACGCACTTCGTCCCCGATAAGGCAGTTTGGAATATTCCCGTCGATATTGGTAAAAAACCGTATTGGTTTTTCCCTAAGCTTTGTACGGATAATGTTGACAGTATCATTGATCAAAGATGAAAGCATATATTTGGCGGAAACAATTTCCAGTTTTCCAGCCTCAATTTTAGAAAGATCCAGAATATCGTTAATAATAGAAACAAGATTATTCCCCGCCTGTTTTATATCCCGCGCGTAGCCCCGCGCTTCGCATGAAAGTTCTCCCCTCAAAAGCAGTTCCGCCATGCCTGTAATGGCGTTCATTGGGGTGCGGATTTCGTGGCTCATCTTCGCGAGAAAGTCGCTTTTTGCCCGGGAAGCGGATTCAGCCTTCTTGTTTGCCTCAAGAAGCTGTAAATTTTGCTTCGTCATCGCGTTCTCGGAACGGGCAATAAAAACATTAATAATGATGAACAAAAATAAAATGAGAAAAAGCATACTGAAAAATACGGTATTCATGGCATGATTCAAAGACAGCAAGCCCGGAGTCGGATAACTTAAAGACAGATACCATTCCATCGACTGGATGGAGTTTAATAGGTAAATTTTTTTATCATAGATGAAGCTCCGGCTTCCGCCGTCGGGAAGCTCATGCGCGGCTTTTATCAATTCTTTTCCGGCATCTCCCAAGTGTTCGTCAAGACGGACTTTGTTTTTTACCAGTTCACAATTTACCGCCGAAGTAATTTCATCGTATTTATTAAACATATACGGCGTGATATTTTTATCAAATTCCTGATAGCCGGATGCTATAAAATTTGAAAAGTCGGTAAGGTTTATGCCTGTGCCGAGCATTCCTATGGGTTTTTTGTCTGTTTCCGCCGCAATAAACACCGGGACATTTACCCAAAGATAGATTTGCTCCAAATCGGGATTATAATTAATGTTAAAAATATATTCTTCTGTTTCGTATAACGTTAAATTGTACCAATAATTCCCGGGATCATCGGGATTGACAACGTACGGTTCGTTTCCCGTCGAATAAAATAATTTATCTATGTCATTAACCCAGTAAAGTATTTTATTATGGAAATGTTCCTTATAAACGGCAAATTCATCGTTCGCCTGAGATTTTAAAACCGGATCGGAAGGATTTAAAAAATACTGCCTGATTACCGGGGTATCCGCCATTTTCAGTAAAAGGGCAATTTCGCTGTCTGCCGCGGTCGCCAAACGCAGCCGCATTGTTTCAGACGCTATAGCAAGCTGATGTTCAATAAAAGAACGGTTAATCTGCCGCGCGGAAATTGAATATGCCGCAATAGCGGACAAAGCGATAATAAAAAAAAGGATACAGGAAAAGACAAGGAATTTATTGTTGGTGAATCTCTTTAATGACTTGACGGAGATCATGGTCATAAAATAAATATATTACTTGTACAAAATTTAAATATAATATAAATAGAATTTATAGAGGAATATTATGATTTTTTATCAGGTAAATTTCTTCTAAATTTGTTTGTTTATTACAAAGCATCGGTTTCTGCGTCTGCCGTCTGCTTTTGCGCGAATATCTTTCCCATAATCGCCGCTATTGTCTGCTGGACAATTATGCTCATAAGCGTGGGCAGGACGGCGGCTTCGGGGAAGAAGGCTACCGCTATGGTCATTACCGCGCTGTTGTTACGCAGGCCGCCGGAGATAATCAGCGTAATATCCTTTGGAGCGCGGCATTTTCCCATAACGGTGATAAGCTTTATAAGAAGGAAACCGGCGGACGTAAGTACGATTACCAGGAGCGCGGTCTGCCAAACAAGCGGGTTTGTTAATTTTATGCCGGGCGCGACAACGGCGGCGTTAGCGGCGATTACAAGCATAAGGCATATTTTGGCAAAGGGATCAAAATATGGGCAGATGGCGGAAGGTATTTTTCCCTTGCTGGTTTCGTTTACCGTAACCCCGATAATCGTTGGAATTACCACCATGAACAAAAGCGAGAGAGCGATGCCTGTCATGTCCATAGTTGTTTTAGCGCCCATCAGCATTGAGATGCTGCCGGGAACTACAATGGGCGCGAGGATTGTGTCAAGCAGGATCAATGTAAGGCAGAGGGCCATATCCCCTTTAAGAATAATTATCCAGATAAATCCTGAAACGGCGGTAGGGCCGGAGAATAAAAGAACGAAACCTGTAACAACATCGTTATTGGCAAAGAAAACGGAAGAGACAAACATGGCAAGAACCGGCATTAAAACATGGGCGGCGGCAAAGAATAAAAGAATAGGCTGGGGACTGCGGAAGCTCTTTCCAAGTTCCGCGGCGCGTAGTTTTAACGCGCCTGAAAATGTCATAAAACCGAAGAGAAGAGGGACATACGGCCTTAATACCGAAAAAACTGAAGGAAGCAAGAAACCCAATACAATGCTGAACGGAGTCGTCGCCGGCATAAACCGTTCAAGAAAGCTGTTAAATTTAAACGAAGCGTATTTGATTTTTCTTAAAAACGGCATTTAATTTTCCAGAATGGTGATCTCGACCCTGCGGTTTTTGCGCCTGCCTTCTTCGGTACTGTTATCTGCAATCGGTTTTTCCGCGCCGTAGCCCCGGATTACAATGCGGTCGGCGGTGCGCACGTTTTTTGAAAGAAGATAATCAGTTACCGCTTTGGCGCGTTCCGTCGAAAGTTTCATCCTGCCTTCGCTTGTGCCGGCAAGGGCGGTGTGGCCTCCGACTAAAATGTCCCTTTCCGGGTAGCGTTTAAGAATTTCGGCTATTTTATCAAGTTTCGTAAGTTCGCCGGGAAGCATATCCGCGGAATCGGGATAAAAACCTATGTCTTCCAGACTGATGGATACGCCTTCATCTACGGTTCTTACATTAACGTCAGGAATGGCGAGACGTTTAATTTCTTCGGTTATTTCTTCTGCCAACTGTTCCCTGTTTAAATCTTCGGCTTCTATAAATTCAGCCTGCGCCTTTCCGCGGTATTCAATTGTTCTGCCGTCCGACATTTCAAACGTTAGGCGAAAAGTTTCTTCGTAGGCAACCGCCTGCCCTAAGGTACGGTCCCAATACACTTTCTGATCAAATACTCCCGATATGCGCCGCGGCCAAAGCCGTCCCCGTACGGGCGGCGGGCGGTTATCCATCCTGTAGCTTACGGAAAAAGCGGGATAGTATTTTTCTTTCCATGGCTGCTCGCCGATAAATTGATAATCCGCTTTAAATGGTATACGGTACGGTTCCTCAATGCCGAAAGAATCCCTAAAATCGTGAATTTCGTAGCCTTCTGCGCTCCATCTTTCCAAAGTTCTTAAATTCTTTTCCGGAAATACAGGTACGTTACGCACAACAGGCATATAATATTTGGGATCAATCGTTAAATAACCCAGTTTGTCGCGCTCAAATACGGAATCGTATTCTCTTGACCATTCAAATCCCGCTATGCCCTGTTGTACCTCGCGGCTGGCCGAATCGTAAATAATCCGTTCCGAGGTTTGAAAAACCGCCTTGTGCCGCCCCTTTCCGTCTTTTACATCCGTTACCTCTACGGCAATACGGTTAAGAATTTCCGCGCGGTGGCTTAAAATGCGGTTAACATACACGTCTTCTTTTACAACGGAAAGAATCCTGTAACGGTCGCCCGTTTTATGCTTATACTCAAAAACCTCGCCTTGGGCGTTTTGCGTGAGAACGAGAAAATTTAACAAAATATAGAATATAAGCATACTAATATTTTAACAGTTTTTCCGCGTTTTCGCCAAGTATAAAGCTCTTTTCTTCGTTTGAAACCCCGCTTTTTTCGAGGCTTGGCATATAACGGGAAGGCGGCAGAAGGGGAAAATCACTGCCAAAGAGGATTTTTTCACAAAGGCCAAGGGCTTTAATTGCGCCGTATATGCGTGAATCGTAAAGAAACGGGGCGGCGGCGGTATCGTAGTACACATTGCGGAAATTTTCCTTTACTTCTTTCATGGTCTCATAAAAGATAATGCCTCCGCCGAAATGCGCAAGAACAATTTTTAGATTTTGGCTGTTAATAACAAATTTTTCTATCTTTTTTAACGAAACATTGTTCTTCCCTATATAATCATGCCCGACAGGTTCGTTAACATGAAGGATTAAGGGTATGTTCCACTCAATACACGCGCCTGTAACAGCGCGGGTTTCTTTTTTATTGTCAATATTAAATCCCTGTCCCTCTGGGTATAATTCGCCTATGCCTTTTAGACCCGCGGCAAAACAGCGTTCTATTTCTTTTTCCGCTCCCTTTTCGTTAGGCGAGACAGAGATAAACCCCGTAAGCTTGCCGGGAAATTGCCTTACTTTTTCAATTACATAATCATTTACATAGCGGCACAGCCCCTGATCCTTAAAAGCAAAGCCGAAAACTACCGCGCGATCAAAGCCGGATTCGCCAAGGGCACAAACAATATCTTCGGCGCAGGCGCATTTATTATGGGGATTTTTGGCAAGCAGGGCAAAGTATTTTTCTTTTTTTGCGTATTTTTTCCAATTCTTGATAATTTCAGGCGGCGTTATATGAACATGAAAATCAATCTTCATTTTCTTCCTCCGGTAGAGGCCCCGCGCTTATTCCTATTTTATTTAAGCCTTCAAGCAGCGGCACTCCTATAAACATTGCGCCTAACGCGAATACGGCGCGCTCCGCGGGCTGGACAATAGCGAGCGCTTTCCAGATATCGCCTGGCAAATCGTACAATAAAAGCGAAAAAAAGTTTCCGATAGAAGCGCCGCCCGTAAGGCCTCCGAATGCGCACAGCCAGATTACGGGAAATTTCAATAAACGGCTTTTGCCTGTAAGGACCCGCCTTGCGAAAATAATCCCCGTAATCATTACGATAAAGCCAAGTCCGTAAAAAACAAGCGGCAGGAGTATTACCTTTCTGCCCGTTTCCTGCGTAAACCAAAGAACCGTCCCTATGATATAAACAATGATTCCCCCGCTAACGATAAAACTTCCGTTTCTGTCTATCATAACGGGCGGCCATTTTCCCCACGCGATACATCCGGCGGTAAAGGCCGTTACCGTCCCAATAATGAAAGTCCCAAGGCCCATCCACGCGGTATGCGGAGCGATTAAACTGCCGATAAAGCCGCCGGCGGCTGAACACAACGCGCCGGCTATAGGGCCGAAAAAAATTCCCGACAGCGGGGCAAGCGCCGAAGAAACGGAAAAAACGCTGCCCGTCCCCCAGATGGGAATGGTAGGCAATAAAAAGCCCGCGGCGCAAATTGCCGCCCATACCGCGATAACGGCGGGATGAATGCTGCCTGTTAATTTATTTTTCATATTGCAGTATTCCGTTCCTGTTCATAACAATTACTTTGCGGGCATATTCGCATACAAGAGACATATTATGCGTAACAAAAATAATTGTACAGCCCCTTGAATGAAGCTCTCTCGCGATGTCCATTAAATGAATACATCCTTTGTAATCCTGTCCTATATCAACTTCGTCAAAAATTAAAATCTTGCTGCCCATAGCCAGAACGGAGGCAATTACAACTTTTGTACGGTCCGCCCCGCTTAAAGCGTAAGGAAAAGCGTCAGGTTCCGTAAGCCCCACGGCACTAAGAGCGTTTTCCACTCGTTTTTTTATTTCTGCTTTTGGCAAGCGGGTATTTTTTAAGGCAAAGGAAACTTCTTTGAAAACTGAATCTGTAAAAAGCTGGCTGTCCGGATTTTGCATAACAAAACCTATTTCTTTTGAAATATCCGATACGGAAAGTTCTTTTGTATTTTTCCCCCGTATAAAAATATCTCCGGAGGCGGGACGCAGAAGCCCTGTAACGCATTTTAACAAAGTTGTTTTTCCGCAGCCGTTCTTTCCGACAATCGCCAAAAAATCATTATTTGCTATAGTCAAATTTATGTTTTCGATGTGAACGTCTGTTTCGTCATAAGAATAACAAAAATCCGTAATCTTTACCGCCTCCGTGGAAACAGGTTTGCTTCCTGCGGTAAAAACTTTTTCAATATCCGCCTCACACGGCGCTTGTATGCCGTTTTCCTCAAGCAGGGCAGTATTGGCAAAAATTTTTTCCGCCTTATCACACGCGGCAATGCGCCCGTCTTTCATAACGCAAATCCTGTCGGCAATGGCGGCGGCTGTCTTGCTGTCATGTGTCGCCATGATTACCGTTAGCTGATACTTTTCCCTTATGCTTCTCAAAACGGAAATTACTTCCTCCGCTCCCTGCGGGTCCAGGCGTGACAGAGGCTCGTCCAGCACAAGTATTTTCCTCGCCATTGCAAGGGCGCAGGCGATGGCAAGGCGCTGTTTCTCCCCGCCGGAAAGCGCCGCCACAGACCGCTCTTGTAAACCGCAAAGGCCGGTCGCGTTAAGCGCGAAAGAAATCCGCTCTTCAATTTCCTGTGGCGGCAAGAGCAGGTTCTCCGGCCCAAAGGCGGCCTCTTCGCGTACGGTAGATGTAAAAAGCTGGGCGTCCGGGTCGTCAAGGACCATTCCCACTTTGAGGGCAAGGCGCGGGGTTTGAGTTTCCCTTGTGTTTTCGCCGTCTACGGTAACGTTCCCCAAAAACCGCCCTGAGGAAAGGCCGGGAATAATTCCGTTAAAGAGCTTGCACAGGGTTGTTTTTCCCGCGCCGTTTTCTCCCATTAAAACCAGAATTTCCCCTTGCTCAATAGAAAGGTTTATGTTCTCAAGCGCCCGGTCTTTTTTGCCGGGATATGAATAAGAAACATTTTCAAGATTGATAATCTCAGGCACTTGAATTCCTATATCAAAAAATAGTTAACATAAACGGCAAAAAAAGAAAAAATTAAAAATCCCGCAAGGAACAGATAATCATGCGCTTTTATCACGGGTTTTTCAAGCCATGTCCTTTTTTTAAAAGCGCCGAATGCCCTTGAATCCATGGCGGCGGAAGCGGACTGAGCCTTGCGCATTGCGCCTAACACCAGCGGGACAACCAGGGCGGGATAGGCTTTTAATTTCGCAAAAAAATGCCCTTTTTCAAATGAGGCGCTGCCCCGTAGTTTTTGCGCATCCATGATGGCCCGGCTTTCTTCCCGAAAAACAGGGATAAGGTTAAAAGCCGTGGTAATGATGAAAGCGGCGCGGTAATTTATGCAAAAGTAGACAAGCCCTTGTGCAATTTTTTGCACAGATGCGGTTTCTGTAAGTATGGGAAGAAGAAGCATCAAAGCGGCAAGGCGGCAGACAATTGTAAGACCCGAAAAAAGTCCGTCCAATTTTAAGGAAAAGCCAAAAAACGGTTTTAAGATGTAATTTTCCCCGGAAGTAAATAAAATATGTAATATTAATACCAGCAATGATATGGAAATAATAGGCTTTATGCTTCTAAAAGGTATTTTCCATACGATTCGAATCGTTATTATCGACAAAAGCAATACGACATTTACTTGAAGTTTGTCAACATAAAAAACCAGAATTGTAAATATCAATATAAATAATATTTTTACTCGAATATCAAGTTTAAAAATAAATGCGTTTTTTCCCAACATATAATTGATTTTTAAAACTATATACAAAAAAAAAATATTGTGCTATACTTATATTATCATATTAATAAAAGGAGTTAATGATGACTGATGCAAAGACACGTCTGGCAAACAGAGAACGTCAAAGGAAGTACCGCGAGGCGCACAGGGACGAAATTAATGAACAGCGAAAAGAGCGGTACAACAGCCGAATTAAAAAAGGGAAATGTCCCCGCTGCGGCGGCAAGGTAAAAAAAGGTTATACCTTATGCGCCGATTGCTGCGAGTATCAGGCAAACTTAAATCGTAAATATGTAAAAATCAGAAAAAAAACAGGAGGAAAGAAAACAGCCGCAAAAAAAGCTGTTAAGAAAACGGCCGCCAAAAAAACCGTAAAAAGGGCAGCAAAAAAGAAAAAATAAGTTAAGGAAGTTGTTCGGAAGCTTCAATATTAAGAACAACTTCCAATAAACCGGATTGTTCGCTTGTCAGCGTCGCTTATCAGCGTTGCTATATGGCGTTGTCGGCAGCAAACAGATCCGGCAGTTTATATATGTCCTCGACATTATCTACAAGAATTCCTCCCATTCCCATTTCCAACGGAAGGGCAATGTCTATATCGTAACGATCCCCTATGGAAATACATTGTTCTGCGGATGTTCCGCAAAGTTCGGCCGCTTTTAAAAAATGTATTTTATCGGGTTTTGAAGCTTTTACGGTGTCAAGGCCTACAATGTTTTTTATTATGCCGTCTATCCCCAAAACAGAGAGGGTGCGTACCGTAATGGATACCGTGTTATTTGTGACAATAGCGAGATTGAAACGGGACGCCAATACCTGAAGAACACAGCGAAGCTGGATGTCCGGCTTAAGGTAATCTTCCGGCCGGAGCAGTTCATCCCTCCAATTTATGTTTTCTTCGATAGAAACGCCAAACGCCAAAAAAGTATTTGATAGGCTGATGGCCTGCCCGTTATGAGTTTGCGCCCAATTTTTTCGATACTGTATTACTTCTTCATTCATCTGTTCAAATGATTTTCCCTTTTTTTCCGCAAGGCGTTTTATGGGCAGGTCGATCTGGGTTTTCGCGTACTCGTCATGGGTGTAAAGGGTGCTGTCCATGTCAAAAAGAAGAGCAGGAGCCGACAATTCGGAGGGAAGTTTGTATACCTTCATTCAATATCGGTTTGATTGAACGGCAATTCGTTCTGCGCTTCGGGAAGCAGGGTTTGAGAAACCAGCCGGTTAATAATCGCGGCGTTGTCCAGCAGGCTGGATACGGATTGATTTTGATGAAGGCGCGAAATTACATGAGCGAAAAGCCTGGAAATGTTCACATTAATATACCATTCGCGTTTTAAAACTTCTTCCTGATAAACCGCGTTAGTCCCGATGATGCGGTAAAAAAGCCCTTCGCTGTAAGCTTCGTCAAAATGGGAAATCGCGCTTCCAGAAAAAAGCGGAAGGCTGATAGAACAGATAATTTTACGCGCGCCGTTTTCTTTCAGATGCCTCATGCCTTTTATCAAAGTGCCGCCCGTTCCCAAAAGATCGTCCGCCATGAAAACTGTTTTGTCCTGTACGTTTCCCAACAGGCGTATCTGTGAAATGTTGGTCTGGGACGCGTCTTTGCTGATTTTTGAATAATCCCTTTCCTTGTACAAAAGCGCCAAAGGTTTTTTAAGGGCGGAAGCGTAAAATTTATTGCGGTCGACCGCGCCGGTGTCGGGAGAAACAACGACAAAATCGTCGTTTAGTATGCCGTCCATTTTGGATAAAGTGTGAATTATCTGATAACTTGCGTGCAAATTTTCAAGCCGCATTTTATCAAAAGCGTTTGTAATATCCCTTGAATGAATATCAAGGGTGATAATGTGGTTTACTCCCAAACTTTCAAAAATTTTCCCAATACGGCTGGCGGTTAATCCTTCCCTGCCTTTTGCCTTGTGCTGTCTTGAATATGGATAGTTGGGTATAACAAGGGTGATGCGCTCGGCTCCCGCCTGACGCGCCGCGTCAATCGTTACAAAAATTGTCATAAGGTGATCATTTGTCGAAAGATTGTTTACCACGCCTGTAGAAAATTTAACGGGATAGTGGTTTTCCACATCCTGAAAAATGTAAACATCCTTGCCCCGTATTGATTCTTCTATTTCGGATTTTATCTCCCCGTTTGGGAACAGGGTAAATTTTACAGGAACCTTGAACTGGCCGTTATGTATGTCGCTTCCGCTCTGGGCATTAGGACTATGGGTAACAATTTTGTTGACTATATCAAACTGTAACTCAACTTGTTCTTCCGTAAGATTAAACTTTTGGGCAAGTTTATAAATGATCTGCGCGTGATTATGGCGGTATTTTTGCTTTAAATGGGTAATTACTTCATCGGCGAATTTCTCGCCCCCGGGGCAGGCTATTATTGCAAGATTCGCCGAATTAAAGTATTTCATGCTTACTGGTATTTTCTAACAAAACAGATTTTAATTCAAGAGGGTGTTATTGAGCCCAGCCTCTGCTTCTGCCTACAGCTTTGTGCCAGCCTTCGATTAATTCTTCTCTCTTTTTATTGTCCATTTCCGATTTAAACTCAGCTTGCTTTTGCCAGAGTTTTTTTACCTCAGCTTGATCTTTCCAGAAACCCACGGTAATTCCGGCAAGCTGGGCCGCTCCAAGGGCTGTCGTTTCTTTTACCGCCGGCCGTATAAGAGAGATGCCGCAAATATCGGCCTGGAACTGCATGAGGAATTTATCCCTGCTTGCTCCGCCGTCTACTTTCATTTCCGTCAATTTTATTTCCAAATCGTTTTCCATCGCTTTAAGAAGATCCATCACCTGATACGCGATTGATTCCTGAGCCGCCCTTATTATATGGGCGCGTTTTGTTCCTCTTGTTATTCCTACGATACAGCCGCGGGCGTACATGTCCCAATACGGAGCGCCAAGACCTGTGAAAGCGGGAACAAGGTAAACGCCGCCCGTGTCTTTTACATGAGAGGCGAAATACTCGCTGTCCGCGCTGTCGGTGATAAGGCGCATTTCGTCCCTGAGCCACTGGATAACCGCGCCGCCCGTAAAGACCGAACCTTCCAGCGCGTACTGAACTTTTTTGTCAAAGCCCGCGGCAATGGTGGTTAATAGCCCGTTGGCGCTGGCGGCGGCGTTGTTGCCGGTGTTCATGAGCAGGAAACAGCCGGTGCCGTATGTGCATTTTACGTCTCCTTTTTCAAAACAGCACTGGCCGAACAATGCCGCCTGCTGATCGCCCGCGTTCCCCGCAATGGGAATTTCAACGCCGTCAATATTTGCCGTCCCGAAAACAGCGCCCGATGGTTTTACCTCAGGCAGTATCGCGCGGGGAATTGCAAGCGCGTCTAAAAGTTTGTCGTCCCAATCTAATTTATGTATGTCAAAAATCATTGTGCGGCTGGCGTTGGTATAATCTGTAACGTGCGCTTTCCCTCCCGATAATTTCCAGATGAGCCATGTGTCTACGGTACCGAAAAGAATCTCTCCCTTTTGCGCGCGTTCCCTTGCTCCCTGCACATTATCAAGTATCCATTTAATTTTCGTCCCCGAAAAATACGCGTCCGGTATAAGGCCTGTCGTCTGTTTTATATACTCGCCTAGCCCGTTTTTTACAAGCGCGTCCACAATGGAGGACGTTCTTCTGCACTGCCACACGATAGCGTTGTAAACGGGCTCCCCCGTATTTTTGTCCCAGAGGATTGTAGTCTCGCGCTGGTTAGTAATGCCTATGGCGGCAATGTCCTTAATATTTATCTTAGCGTTGCGGATAAGGTCCGCCATCACGGTATATTGAGTGGAATAAATCTCCAAAGGATCATGTTCCACCCACCCCTCATGCGGATAAATTTGCGTAAATTCTTTTTGCTCAACCGCCGCAATATTCTGCCCATGGTCAAACAAAATAGCCCGCGAACTGGTAGTGCCCTGATCTAAAGATAATATGTACTTGCCCATTATTTTATTTTAACAGGGAAATTGTTTTTTCTCAATAATTAAAATTAAAACCGATAACCGTCTAATTTGTAATCAACGGCGAGCGAATTAAGCGTTTTAATCAAACTGTCGTTCAGCGGCACTCCAATGTCCTGGCGGTCCAGCCATGCATGGTATTCTTTTTCGCCCGCAGTGAAGATACAGGTATGACCCGGCGCTTTTGCGGAAGCGCGAAGCTCGCGGAGAATGTCGCCTGTGGTTTTTTTGAATTTTTCGGGTTCGACAAAGGCATTTATATCCATTGCGATAAAGAAGTGTCCAAGATGATACGGAACTTTTTTTCCGTTAGCGTCAAAGCCGCTCAGCGCTTTCAGGAATTGCCCCTGCTGTAAGGCGGCGCTGAGTATTTCCACAACTACGGCGTAACCGTAACCTTTGTAACCTGCCGTATCTTCGCCAAGGCCGCCTAAGGGGGCAAGAGCGCAGGTGTCTTTTGTAAGGCCGACAAGCGCTTTGGCGGGGTCTGTTTCGCTTGTGCCGTCGCGGTTTACAACCCAGCCTTTCGGCATTTTTTTATTGATACGCTCGTAATGCTCAATTTTGCCGCGCTGCGTTACGGAAGTGGCGCAGTCAAGGACGAAGGGGAAAACCTCGTCCGTGGGAATGCCGAATGTCAGCGGGTTTGTGCCCAGCATGTTGTCAATGCCGAAAGTGGGGGCGATTGACGGGCGCGCGTTTGTTCCCGTGATGCCGATCATGTCCTCGTTTGCCGCCATTGTCGCGTAATATCCGGCAATTCCGTAATGGGTGGAGTTACGCGCAACAACCATTCCAAGGCCGTGCTTCTTTGCCTTGTCTATCGCCATCTGCATGCACTTTTTCCCTATAACGTGCCCCATGCCGTCATGGCCGTCCACGACCGCCGTAGCCAGATGATCCTTTACTATTTCAAAATTGGTAACGGGGTTTTGAATTCCGTCCTTGATCCTGTCTATGTAAATGGGCTTAAACCTGCCGACTCCGTGGGAATCAATCCCGCGCTTGTCCGATTCTATCAGTATCTCGGCGCAAATTGCCGCGTCTTCTTCCGGCACTCCTACTTTAATAAAAACATCCTTCATAAAGGATTCCAGTTTTTCAAAACTTGCGTAAACCTCGGACATTATTTTCTCCCTATTACAATAAGTTTAGCCGCGCTCTTGCCGTAAGGGCTTTCGTCCCAATCGCCGTAAATATCCACTTTGGAAAACCCGGCTTCCAACAGCAGCGACCTTAATTCAGACGCCGAATAGAGCCTTTGGGAAAAGACCCTTTCGATTTTCTTGCCGTCTTTAATCAGTATCCAACGATTTTTTAAAAATGTCCATGAGTCCAAAGTTTCATATTCGGTAAGCACCATAAACCCCGCGCGTTCAAACCATTCCCTGTCTACAAAATCGCGCACGGCGATTTCTTTTCCCAAAGTTTCAATGATAAATGAGCCGCCGCTTTTCAGGGATTCGTACGCGTTGCGAACCATCAGAAGATCGTCTTTTTGATCTTCAAAATAGCCGAAAGAAATATACAGGTTTACCGCAAGATCAAAAAAGTCTTTCCTGACAAATTCCCTTGCGTCAGCTTTTATATATTCGATATTTAATTTTTCAAAGCCGGCTTCTTCTTTTGCGGTTTGAAGGTAACTGCCTGTAATGTCAACGCCGGTCACCGAAAAACCTCTGCGGGCAAGCTCTGCGCTTATCCTGCCGAAACCGCAGCAAAGGTCGAGTACCTTGGGGTTTACGTTTATTTGAGGTTTTGAGGTTTCGCCGTAAAAATCAAATTTGGCAAGGCGGGTAATCGCGTCGGCAACAGCCGGAACTTCTTTCCAGTGCGCGTCATCAAACATAATGGGAGCGTACTGCTCCCAAAATTCTGAGTCTTTGAACCATTCGGTATTCAAGCCTTTAGGCACCTTTAAGCGCCTTTAGGCAACCGATGCTTCCGGCATTTGGTTAAGATATCCGGTTTGTACGCAAACATTAAAAAGATGCCGTGTAATGGTCTCTTCCGTCGTTTTTTTGCGTCCGTTGTTATTGCAGGTGAAACGAACAAGATATTCATTATCCAGCTCTTTCAAAATATCAATGTATTCTGTACTGCCCGGTAAACATCTAATACTATAACGTTTCATAGTATTTATATCGGAAAATTGAATAATCAACTTGAGAAT
>Ga0268262_10002463_pt1 | contig 21368 bp, 13 predicted proteins | sample TergutNc150P3_FD_190354 | JGI IMG/M metagenome (GOLD analysis project Ga0268262, IMG submission 190354) | Nasutitermes corniger P3 segment gut microbial community from laboratory colony in Florida, USA - Nc150 P3 (SPAdes) (version 2) | ecosystem: Host-associated > Arthropoda: Insects >... | reverse complement strand
AACCGTATATCATCAATCCGCGTGAAATTTATGAACTGGCGGGCGACGTGCCCAATGTTACCTTCCCGGTAGCCGCGCTGGTGGACAAAGATTCAGGCAGAATAGCGATTTACTACGGCTGCGCGGACACGGTCACCGGCCTGGTCTTCGGCAAGGTTGATGAGATCATTGATTGGGTAAAAAAGAACCGGATGTAACATGGTACGGCTGGTATTGCGGACGGCCCCGATCTTCAGCGACAACATGGTTGTGCAGCGCGGAAAACCGGTCAGGGTTTGGGGATGGAGCGCGGATGAAAACGGTACGGTCCGCGTCCGCTGGGAATGCGGGGAACACAGCGCCTGTGTGTCAACCGTAGTGTGCCGCGGCGAGTGGAGCCTGATGCTGCCGCCCCTTGCCGCCGGTTTAAGCGGCGAGTTGGTTATCAGCGATAAATGGGACGAGATACGTTTTCGCAATGTAATAACCGGGGATGTGTGGTTTGCCGGCGGCCAGAGCAACATGGAACTGGAACTGGTAAACTGCAAAAACGGTCCCGCCGAACTTGCCGCCTGCGCCAATTCCAACATACGATTTTATCAGGTCGTTAAACGCGCCGTCGTGGACGATGATTACCTGCGCGAAGAGGCGCGGGCCGAATGGCAAATCTGCGCGCCGGATACCGCCGCCATGCTGAGCGCGGCGGCTTATTTTTTTGCCCGTAAAATTAACGCCGATTTGAACATTCCCGTCGGCATTATCAACTGTTCCTGGGGCGGCACTTCAATCAGCGCCTGGATGAGCGGGGAACAGCTTCAGCGCAGCCGCGCCGGCCAGCGTTTTATTGATGATTATGCCGCGAAAGTCGGCGCAAAAACCGACGCCCAATACAACGCCGAAATGGAAGAGTATCTTGCCCAATGGCGGGAATGGGACGCCCGTATTCGCGCCCGGCAGGAAAAAGAACCGGATGTCAGCTGGGAAACGCTGAACAGGGAATGCGGGCAATGCCCCTGGCCCCAGCCCGCGGGGAATACCAGCCCCTATTGTCCGGCCAATCTGCACACCGCGCGGATACGCCGCGCCGCTCCTTTTACGATTAAAGGTTTCCTGTATTACCAGGGTGAGGAAGACGACCTGCGCGCCGCCGATTACCGCGAGATGATGTACTATCTGGTCCGGCAGTGGCGCGCCGACTGGGCCGATGACAGCCTTCCCTTTTTATTTGTGCAGCTGCCGATGTACGCTTCCCGCGAGGAAATGGAATCGGGGAATCCGCCCCGGCACTGGTGCCTTATACGGGAAAGCCAGTATTTCGCGTCGCTTGACATCGCCCGCAGCGGCCTGGCGGTTATTATCGACTGCGGCGAGTATGACAATATTCACCCGCTGGACAAACAGACGGTCGGTTTCCGTTTGGCTTTACAGGCCCTGCGTAAAGTTTACGGCCATACTGAAATTGAAGCCGACGGCCCGGTATTCTCGTGGGCGGAAACAACTGAAGACGGCGACGGCCTGCGCCTGCATTTTGATCACGCGGAAAGCGGCCTTGAGTTCCGCAGCGAACCTGCCGGATTTGAAATTGCCGCCGCGGAGGGCCCCTATTATCCCGCGCGGGCCCGCGTTGACGGCGGTGACGTTGTTGTCTCTTCGGATAAAACGGCCCGTCCCCGCCGCGCCCGCTATGCCTGGACCAAATTCGGCCCCACGCCCCTCTACGCCAAAAACGGCCTGCCCGCCATGCCATTCCGTACTCATTTTGATGAGTGAGTGCAGCCAAGAAGAAAATTTACCACGGAGGACACGGAGTTACACGGAGGAAGAAAGATTTTCATATCAAAACTCCGTGAAACTCCGTGTACTCCGTGGTTATAAATTCTTCTTCTTTCATACCCCGCAGCTCTATACCTTTTTTTCACGCTTCCCTATAATAGAAATAATGTTATTCGATTTTCTTTTCGCTCTCAAGCGGATAAAAGTTTTTGCACTCATCGGGGAAAGCGGCACGGGCAAGAGTTTCCGGGCCAAACTGGTGGCGCAAAAATACGGCATTGAATACATTATTGACGACGGGCTGTTAATCAGGGAAAACCGGATACTCGCGGGCCATTCGGCAAAAAAAGAAAAAACATTTCTGGCGGCGGTAAAGACGGCCCTGTTTGACGATAAGGCCCACCGCGATGAAGTCGCCCGCAAACTCCAGAGCGAAAAAATAAAAAAAATTCTGGTGCTGGGCACGTCGGAAAAAATGGTAATGAAAATCGCCGCGCGGCTGCAAATGCCGCCGCCGACAAAACTCATAAAGATTGAGGATATAGCCAGTCAGGATGAAATAGACAAGGCGATACGGACGCGGCGCATTGAGGGTAAGCACGTTATACCGGTGCCGTCCATCGAAATAAAGCGCAGTTATCCGCATATTTTTCATGACGCGATACGGATTTTTATGAAACGCGGTTCTACGGCGGGCATCGGCCCCACGCCCAAGGTCCTGGAAAAATCGGTGGTCAGGCCGGAATATTCCCGGCGGGGCAAGGTGATCATTTCCGAGGCGGCTTTGAGTCAGATGGTTATTCACTGCGTCGATGAATACAACCAGAATATACGGATAAAAAAAATCGTTGTGCGCGACAAGGAAATGGGGTATCAACTGGTGATTACCATCGACGTGCCCTACGGCATCCAGTTGGGCGGGAATATCCATGAACTGCAGAATTATATCATTGACAACATTGAGCGTTATACGGGAATTTTAATTGAAGAGGTCAACATTATTATTGACAAAATAATTCAATAAGGATGAGGAAGAACATGAACGACATTCGGGTACGCTGCGGAAATGAAACCATAAACTGCCCGTACGGGACGATAGCTGACACCCTGCTTGAACGTTTGGGTATCGGTAAAGAGGCGATTGCGTTGAAGGTGAACAATGAAATTCGCCCGCTTAGAACCAGGCTCGCGGTTAACTCCACGCTGGAGCCGGTGCCGCTGCAATCGCCGGAAGGGGCGATGATTTACCGCCGCTCGCTTGCCTTTCTGCTCGCGGTCGCCGCCCGTAAATCTTTTCCCGATCACAGCCTCTATGTGGGTCATTCGCTGGGTAACAGCTACTACTATACGATTAATTCGGGGGAACCGCTTAAAGAACAGGAGATTGCGGTATTACAAAAGGAAATGGAAGCCATTGTGCGGGAAGACCTTCCCATTACCTTTAAGTATCTTGGCTATGAAGAAGCCCTTGAGGTGTTTACCAAAAACCGGCAGACGGACACGGTGCTGCTTATGGAACAGCGCAGCACCTCGCGGATCAAGGTAAATGAATGTAAAGACTTCCTTGATATTTACGTTGAGCCGCTGGTGCCGCGCACCGGACTGCTTTCCTCTTTCGCGCTTATGCCCTATCAGGATGGTTTTTTGCTGAGGTTTCCCGCCATCGGCAAGAAAATGGAAATAGGCGCCTTTGAGGATGAGCCGAAAATTTTTGAGGTGTATAACGAATATAAAAAATGGGGCCGCATGGTGGGTGTGCGGGTAGTAGGCGAGCTTAACGCTTTGGTGGCAAAACGGACGATCAATGATTACATCAGAATCGCCGAGGCCCACCAAAGCCGGAAAATGGCTGAAATAGCGGAACAAATATGCGTTCAGCGGGACCGTATTAAAACGGTGATGCTGGCCGGCCCATCCAGTTCCGGCAAGACCACCAGCGCGAAACGGCTCTCTATTGAGCTTATGGTGCTGGGGATTAAGCCTGTTGCCGTCAGCCTGGACGATTACTTTCTGGGGAAAGATCGCACTCCAAAGGATGAAAAGGGAGATCCTGATTACGAATGTCTTGAGGCTTTGGACATTCCCCTTTTGAACGAGCATTTACAGGCCCTGTACCGCGGCGAGGAAATCAGGCTGCCCGTCTATGATTTCAAAACCGGCACCCGCAGGGAAAACGCGGGAAAAACAATCCGCCTTGATGACCGCGCGGTGCTGATTGTTGAGGGCATCCACGCACTGAACGAAGCCCTGACCCCCAGTATTGCGCGTAACACCCGGTTTAAGTTATACGTTTCCGCCCTGACCCAGCTTAATCTGGACGACCACAACCGCATCCCCACCAGCGACAACCGGCTGCTGCGGCGCATGGTCCGCGACTACCAATTCCGCGGAAAGGACGCCGCCGGCACGATAAAAATGTGGCCTAACGTACAGGCGGGGGAACGCAGGCATATCTTCCCGTTTCAGAACACCGCCGACGCGGCCTTTAACTCCGCCCTTGACTACGAGCTTTCGGTGCTGAAATATTTCGCCGATCCGCTGCTGCGGGCGGTAAAGCCCGGCCAGCGCGAATACGCCGAAGCGTCCCGTCTGCTGTCATTTCTGGAAAATTTCGCCCCCATATCCCCGCAATATGTGCCGGGCACCAGCATACTGAGGGAATTTATTGGTGATAGTGAATTTAAGTATTAGGGAACCATCGAATAATTCAATGAAGAAATAAAAAACCACGGAGTACACGGAGTACCACGGAGTTTTAATACGATACCTTCTTCCTCCGTGTCCTCCGTGGTTAAAATTCTTTCTGGTTCTGATATCTAGACCCCGTTTTCCGCCTTCACCCGCCACATGTCATCTAACTCGCGGGTTTCGGCGGCGAAAAATTCCTTGCGGTATTCTTTTTCCCGCTTTTCTTTAAGGTTTTCCATGACTTTAAGCTCGCGGGAAGCCTCAAGGTAGAGGTTCCGCTTTTCTTCAACAACCATTTCAGCTTTGGCGGCTTCTTCCATCAGGCGCTCCGCTTCCTGTTCCAGACGGAGGATGTATGTGTCCCAGGCCAGCATGGAAGCGGCGGCGGCGGTCATGCCGGCGGCGGAAAGATTTCCGCCTGAGTCCGCCAGTCCCGTAAAACGCTGATGAACCGCCTGACTGTGGACAAGGGCATTTTGTTTAATGTTATTTTCAATGGCGGTCAGGACGCTGATGGCCCGGCCCAGTTCGTTTTTTGCTTCCTCTTCACGGTACTGTCTGAGTTCCAGCACTTTCTCAAGGTTAAACCTGAACCGTTTCACTGACTGGAATCACCCCCGCCGGCATCCGGCAGACCGCGCCCGGCAAACAGCGCCGCGACGCTGTTTTGGGCCTGAATATACCCGGTATCCGCTGAGGGTGCGCCCGCGGCGGACGGAGTTTTGGCGGCTGTTTTGGGTTTCTTTTTTTCGCCGGAAACTCCGGGGGCTTTGCCGTCCCCCGCTTCTTCAGGCGGAATGGGAATGCCGGAAATCGCTTCCATCGCGGCAAAGGTTTCTTCCAGCGGCGAAGCCTCGTCAACCGCCTGAATTAAAAATTCCTCAATGGGCTGATGTTTGGCGATAGCGTCATCAATCGAGGGATTCGACCCGGCGTGATACGCCCCCACGTTGATAAGGTCTTCCACTTCGGCGTATGCCGCCATACTGCGGCGCAGGGAAGCGGCGGCCTTGTTATGCGAAGGTCCCGATACCGTGGGAGCCAAACGCGAAATGCTTTGCAGTACGTCGATGGCGGGGTAATGGTAAGCCTGGGCGAGGCGGCGGGAAAGCACAATGTGGCCGTCAAGAATACCCCGCACGGTGTCCGCCACCGGCTCGTCCATATCATCGCCGTCAACGAGTATCGTGTAAAAACCGGTGATACTCCCCACATCGGAAGTGCCTGAACGTTCCAGCAATTTGGGCATGGAGTCAAACATGCTGGGGGTATAGCCCCTGGTCGCGGGCGGCTCGCCCGACGCAAGGCCGATTTCCCGCATGGCGCGGGCAAAGCGGGTTACCGAATCGAATAACAGCATAACGTCCAGCCCCTGGTCGCGGAAAAATTCGGCGACGGCGGTCGCGACATAGGCTCCCCGCAGACGGGCAAGAGGCGGCGAATTGGAAGGTGTTACCACTAACACACTGCGGGCAAGCCCTTCGGGCCCCAGATCATTCTCGATAAAGTCATTGACCTCGCGGCCCCGCTCGCCGATAAGGGCGACCACGTTGACATCGGCGTTGGTGTTACGGGCGATCATTCCCAGCAGGGTGGATTTACCCACGCCGGAACCGGCAAAAATACCCAGCCGCTGCCCCCGGCCCACGGCCAAAAGGCCGTCGATGGCCCGCACTCCGGTGGTAATACGCTCAGTAACGCGCCGCCGTTTGAGGGGGTCAGGAGGGTTTGCCAGCGCGGGATACATGACGGTGGACGCGATTTCGCCCTTACCGTCAACAGGATTCCCCAAAGCGCCCAGCACCCGCCCCAGCAGTTTGGTCGAAACCGGCACTTCAAGGCGGCTGCCCCGCGCGATAACGCGGTTACCGACCTCAAGCCCGCCGGTTTCCTCAAAAGCCATAAGCTGCACAATTTCATCCCGCAGCCCGACAACCTCGGCGCAGATTTTTCCCTCGCCTTTGGGAACTTCAATGGCGCAAATTTCGCCAATAATGGCCTGCGGCCCCCTGCTTTCGATGAGGAGGCCCTGGACTTTGGTTACTCTGCCGATACATTTTATCGGATCGGTACGTTCGGCGGTTTCAAGGTATTTTTCAAAAACAGCGTTTTCCACGCTCCCCTCCTGTCTTATATTGTAAAGCGTCAAGCGACAGAAGTCAATTACAAGAGATGAGGGAGAAGGAAGAATATAACCACGGAGGACACGGAGTTACACGGAGGAAGAAGAGAGAAGTTAAGATATTAGTATCTTAATTCCTCCGTGAAACTCCGTGGTGAAAATTCTTACTTCCCGGACTATTCGCGCCTCCTTCTAATCCCACCCCCATCCTCATCCTCTTCTTCCTCCTCCGTGTAACTCCGTGTCCTCCGTGGTTGATTCTTCTCTTTTTCCTGTTCCATCTTCTCATATTTTCTCTTATACTGTCCGTAATGGAAAATCGCCCCTCGCCATTCACCGTGTCGCAGTTGACTGAGCTTATCCGCAGCCGGCTTGAGGAGGATTTTGCCGCCGTAACGGTGGAAGGCGAGTTGTCTAACTGCCGGCCCGCGTCATCGGGGCATTTGTACTTTTCGCTGAAGGACGCGGGGGCGAAAATTGACGCGGTGATGTTCAAAAACCGCCTGCGCTCATTGACCTTTGAACCCAAGGACGGGATGTTGCTGCGGGTGCGGGGAAGCCTCTCGGTGTACGCGCCGCGGGGCAGTTATTCGATTGTTTGTGAAGAAATGGAAATTGCCGGCAGCGGGGACATACTCGCCATGCTGGAGGAGCGCAAGCGGCGGCTGGCCGATCAGGGGCTGTTTGACGAAGGCCGGAAAAAACCGCTGCCCCGTTTTCCCTCAACCATTGGAGTGGTCAGTTCGCCGACCGGCGCGGCGGTGCGGGATATACTCAATGTGCTGGAACGGCGGGCCGCGGGCGTGCGGGTGATCATTCTGCCGGCGCCGGTGCAGGGGAGCGGGGCGGCGCCGGTTATCGCGCGGCGCATAGAACAGGCCAATCGGTGGAAGCTGGCCGATGTGTTAATTGTGGGGAGGGGAGGGGGGTCTCTGGAAGACCTGCTGCCCTTTTCCGAAGAAATAGTGGTGCGGGCGGTTGCCGCGTCGGCGATTCCGGTGGTCAGCGCCGTGGGCCACGAGATAGACTGGGCCTTATGCGATTTTGCCGCGGATGTGCGCGCCCCCACCCCATCGGCGGCGGCGGAACTGGCAAGCGGGGAAAGGACGGTCATTCTGGAAATTATCCGCGGCATGGCGGAAGATTTTGCCGTTGTTATGCGTAACCGCATTGAAAAGGCCCGGCTCCTTCTGCGTCCTTTTGGGGCGGAGGATTTGGAATACCGTTTCCGGGCCATACTGCAGCCCCGCCTGATACGCCTTGACGACGCCAAAGAGGCGCTGATCAACAACCTGTCCGCTTTGGTCGCGGGCCGGCGCGGACGGCTGGAATTGGCGCTTGCCGTTCTTGAGGCGGGCAGCCCCCTTTCCGTTATGGAACGGGGTTTTTCCGTGGTGACCAACGCGCGGACCGGCAAAATTGTTAAACACTCAGGCGACGCCCGCGTCGGCGACCGCCTGCAGATACGTCCGCTTAAGGGGACAATTACCGCAGTTACGGAGGAATGTTATGGCGAAAACGCGCGGTGAAACCGCGGGCAGTAAGGGCGGCGGCAAGGCTGCCTCAGGCGGCAAATCCGCCGCCGGAAATAAAGCCGCCGCTATGAAAAATTTTGAGGAACGGCTGGAGCGGCTGGAAGTTCTCGGCGAACAGATTCGCAGAACCGACATTCCCCTGGATGAGGCGCTCAAGGCGTTTGAGGAAGGGATCAAACTTGCCCGGACTCTGGAAAAAGATCTGGAAAAAATTGACAGCCGCATTGAAATATTGATGAACAGCGCCGAATCGCCCGATGAAGATTCACCGGAGTTGGATTTGTTTGAAGGAGATGATGTCTAAGAAGAAAGAAGAATTAACCACGGAGGACACGGAGTTACACGGAGGAATTAAGATGCTAATATCTTAACTCCTCTTCCTCCGTGAAACTCCGTGTAACTCCGTGGTTATATTCTTTCTGGATGACTCCCAAAAGCTAAGGAGTATAGCTGCGATGAACAAAACCGCCGCCGTAATACAGATACTGCCGCCGGAAGAGGCCCGGCGTATTGCCGCGGGGGAAGTTATTGACCGGCCCGCCGCGCTGATCCGTGAATTTCTTGATAACGCCATTGACGCGGGCGCTTCCGATATTGAGGTTTCCATTGAGGAAGGCGGCAGCAAAAAAGTTGAAGTCGCCGATAACGGCAGCGGCATGAATCGCGACGACCTTCAAATGTGCTGGCTTGCCCACGCAACCAGCAAAATACGTTCCCTTGACGATCTCAATACCGCGGAAACGCTCGGTTTCAGGGGCGAGGCGCTGGCGGCGGCGGCGGCGGTCGCGCAGTTGGAAATTGTCAGTAGTATTAACAATAGTGAGGCGTGGCGTTTTACCGTAGGCCCCGGCGAGAGCCGTCCTCCGTATATAGAACCGGCCGGCAGAACCAGGGGCAGCACCGTCCGCGCCCTTAACCTGTACGATACCATTCCCGCGCGCAAACGTTTTCTCAAACGCGAGGGCAGCGAGGCGGCGCTGTGCCGCCAGATATTTATTGAAAAGGCCCTTGCCTTTCCCGAGATTACTTTTCGCTTTACCCAGGACGGGCGGCCCAAAGTTTTTCTTCCCGCCGCCGCTTCAAAAAAGGAACGTTTTGCCGCCGCCCTGCTGGATACTCAGGAAGGGAATTTGCTCCATCAGATTCATGTTTCAGGAGAGGGCTTTTCCGCGGAAGTGGTCATCGGCGGCCCGGAACTGTTTCGCGCCGACCGGCGGATGTTGTACGTGTTTGCCAACGGCAGACGCATACAGGATTATTCCCTCATGACGGCTTTGGAGTACGGAACCCAGGGATGGTTCCCCAACGGCGTTCATCCCCTGGGCGCCGTATATGTGGACATTGACCCCGCTCTGGCGGATTTCAACATTCATCCGGCCAAACGGGAGGTTCGTTTTAAGGATCCCGGCGCAATTCATCACGCGATAACCGCCGGCTTGCGGGACTTCTGCCGCCGCCTCAGCCTGAAAGCCGGAACGCGGACGGAGACAGACTACAGTATGCCGCTGGCGCTGGAAGCGTTAGGTGACAAATCATCAGGGGACAGTATCCGGGGGGGCGGTGATTTCACATATGACGCTCATACGCCTAACGCCGGCATGGTATATAAAATCAGCGACATTGCTTCCGTTGCCGCCGCCTTTCACGTTGCCGAGGAAGCCCCCGTTTACGGAGAGCCGCGTTACGCGGGAAAAATCTTCGGCGTTTTTCTGTTGATTGAATGGGGCGATAAACTGTTTATCATCGATCAGCACGCCGCCCATGAACGTATTCTGTATGACCGTTTCCTTGCGGCCCCTATCCCCCAACAGGAATTGTTGATCCCCATTTTTTTCAACACCGAAACCGCGGAAGACACCGGTTTTCTTGAAGCGAAAAAGGAAGAACTCGCCCAATTAGCCATTGTCATTGAAAGGGACGGAGACGGCTGGCGCATTGACGCGCTGCCGGAAGGCTGGCAGTCAAGCGACTCCAACACGGTAAAGGAAATTCTTGCCCTGCGCGGCGCCAGCGAAAACATTGCCGAACGCTGGGCCGCAACTCTCTGCTGCCACCGGGCGGTAAAAGACGGCGACTACCTTGACGACGCGGCGGCCCTTGCCCTGGCAAAAGAAGCCCTTAACCTGCCCGACCCCCATTGCCCCCACGGCCGCCCGATATGGACCGAGCTCACCCGCGCCGCCCTTTTCAAAGCCGTGCGCCGGACTTGAATTGAAGAAGAAGAGAAGAATTAACCACGGAGGACACGGAGTTACACTCTATGGTGTCAGTCACCTTTTGTATTTTTCCCACATCCACCTGTAATTTTTCCAAAAAGTGACTGACACCGATTCGGACACCGATTCGGTTTTATGTGAAAAAAGATGACAGGAAGCCTGTGTTTAGACGGATTCTGGGTTGGAGTGGTTTTTGGGAGCGGTAAAAAGTAAAACGAGGCGGATTATAGAGCCAAGGGCGACAAGGCCGAATGCTACTAACAACATCGTATTCATAGATACTCCTTAACGAAAGTATACAACGCCAACAGAAAACCTGCAATACCGCATAGTTCAGCAATAGTGTTCAGACATTCCCGCATAGTGACGAAGGAATTGGTCTTTCTTTTTACAGACTTGCCGCGTCTTTTCTTCGTCATGAGTTTACCCTTCACCGTTCAATAAAACCGTTGATGCCGTTGGCGATATAATAGGCGCCGCAAGTTTCCCAGTCCGGGGTATTGGAAACAAGTCCGGCCTTCACCGGGTTCTGGTCAATGTAGTTCTGAACGAATAAATAATCGGACAAATCTTTAATTTGCCGGGCAAAAAAGCGATCGCCCCAGAGGTGGTTTTCTGATTTGTTGATACGATTCCAGCGTTTTGCCGAATGCGTTTTTATCCACTGCATGATCCGGGAAAGATTTGTCCCGTTGACGGGAGTGATGAGCAGATGGATATGGGTGGGCATGATGCAAAAGTTGTGCAGCCTAAACCCATATTTTTCTTTTGCGTCCTCCAGGGTAATGAGCATTATTTTCCGATACAGGTCATTTTCAAAAGCGGGGATTTTGTTATTGGTCCGGGACGTTACATGATACGCTGCCCCTTCAATAATTTCTCTTTTCTTTCTCATAGCACTTCCTAAAAAAAGATATACCCTATATAGGGTGCAAAGTTGCATTTTGCTTGAGTGGTTTTTAATTTTTTTTACAAAAAAAGAAAAAAAAGTGACTGACACCGAGATGGTGTCAGTCACCTTTTGTATTTTTCCCACATCCACCTGTAATTTTCCCAAAAAGTGACTGACACCCTTTCCCTGAATTGAAGAAGAAGAGAAGAATTAACCACGGAGGACACGGAGTTACACGGAGGAATTAAGATACTAATATCTTAAGTATCTTAATTTTTCTCCCTCCGTGAAACTCCGTGTCCTCCGTGGTAAAAACTTCCCGGATTACTCGCGCATCCTTCTACCCCCATGTCTTCATAAAAAAAAACGCCCGGCAAACCCGGGCGTTTTCTTGCTTGTCAATTTTTACTTTATTTTTTGGGCGCGGTGGAGAAATGGACTTCCAGCAGTTCGATGAAACCGGCGAAGTAGCCCTGGGCTACGCCTGCCGGATACGGGTCATCGGCGCTCATTGAGTAAATGCCTTTGGGCAGTTCTCCGGTGTTCGGGTCCGGCCTCGGGATTCCCTTGTCGGGATCGCCGGAGGGGGCAAAGCCTATCCAGTCGGGTTTGAAACCTAAACCGCCCTGGGATGAGTGGGGCGCCTGTAAGGGGATGGAGCCTGAGTTGGCGCCCATATTGTTGTGCCACCAGGTTAAAGGCCCGCCGTTCGCGTTATATGACTTTGAACCTTCCGTATAACCAAAATGCAGATCGCCGTGAGTCCAGTTTTGAGTCCAGGCGCGGCCGTCCGGCAGGAAGTACTGGGCATGGGCGATACAAATCTCATATTTGCCGGGATCAAAATTATCGGGGAAGGGATAATCAGTCAGGTCTATCTTAAAGACCTCATTCTTTTTGACAAACGGATCCAGGTTTTTTCGCACCGGGAGCAGGGCCAGATCAAAAACAAAATGTTCCATAGTTTTATCGCTTTCCGTCAGAATTACCGCGCGGTCGCTGGTAACCGTTAAATGGCTATTTCTATCGGTTACTTTTACCCAGTAGTACCGGGTTTCGCTGGTGCCGCCCTGCAGGTAATAACATTCATCCTGATTAGGACGATACCCGGCAGCTTTAGCTGCATTAATGTCAGTTGTACTTGTGCCCGGATAGGGCGGTTTGGTGTTTGCGGTAACCCCCGGAGGCGGAGCGTTTTTCCAGGTGGTTTTCGGCGTATATGTTTTGTCTGTTCCGACCGTCCACGCGAAAGGCTCGTCCGCCTGCGGTTTGTTTTCCGGCCCGCCTGAGGGTACCACGTCGGGCTGTACCAGATAGAAGTACTGGCCCGGGCCGCCGTTCACGCAGGAAACGTTGGCTTTTTCATCCACGCTGTAACCGTGTCTGCCGTATATGCCATACCAGGAATCCGCTTCATACCATTCGTAGTCGTACTGTCCGGTATCAGGCGGATCCAATACGACGGATAAGGGGGTGGCCGTGTCGCCTTTATAATACCAGGTTGACTTGGGATGTTGTACGATATTTCCCGCCAACAAGGTTACCTTTATCTTGTAATACTTGACGATGTCGGCTTTAGGGGATACTACCTTAATAGCCAGAGAATCGCCGGAGTTAAAATCTATCTTTCCCGGTTTTGGATCACCGGCGTTAAAGGAAGGATCGCCGGAAGTATTTGACGCGTAATTGGCGTACGTAATTGTCGCGGCCGGATCATCCGCCGCGATAATAACGGGGAAGCCGCCGCCCGGCTGGTCGCCTTTTGCCGTTGAGAAAGTTCCCGCGGTAACGGTGTTCCACGTATCGGCGGGCAGGCCTTTGCCGAATACTTCCTTATCATTTCCTTTGGCGTCGGTGAATTTCAATGTTTTAATGGTAGCCATACGGCCTACGTCTACCCGGAATTTGAAAAAGCTTTTTTGAATGGTGTTTTCCGCTATTACCTTTACATACAAGGTGTCTTGATCATTTAACGGTAAGGCCTTATCAGCCGGGGTGAATACCGGCGCATCCGCTGAACCCTCAGCGACCGCGGCGTATTCTACGGTTGCGCTGGGATCATAGGTTACCGCCTCTATGAGGGCGCTCTCCGATTCCCCTACGGTAATCGAAATTTCCGCTTCTTCCAGTTCCGGCGCGTCCCAGTCGTCTTCCCCGCCCAGCGCTTTTCCTACGCGGCCGTCTATTAAAATACTGTTCAGGTCGGTAACAAACGATTTCAACCGGGTGTAGACGCGGTAGTAGCTTACCGTGGTATTGTCGTTGGAATTTACCTTTATGTAGATGTAATCCTGATCGGAAAAAGTTACCGGAACGCGCAAATCGGCAAAATCATTCGGCCGGGTTCCGCGGGTCGCGATGCCCCATTCCGCCCTTGAACCGGCGTTTACCGTGGCGATAATGCGTTTCTCCGTTGTATCCGCCTTACTGTTAAACGACGCCCGGCTAAAGTCCGCGCCGGCAAGGCCAAAGGTCGCGCTGTTCCACTGGGATTCTGAAATGGGCTGCGGGATAGTTGAAATATCCACATCTCCTATTTTCAGGGAGAGCAGCACCGCGTCCTGCTTGTACGCTACTTTCTGATCGACGCAGGTTACCAATGTTACGGAAAGGATCGCCATTATTATTAACGCAATCCCCAATTTGTTTATTTTCATACTCTCCTCCTAGAAGTAAATGCAATAACGCAGGTTCATCCACTGCGTCTGTTTAATGGCTTCTTTCCCCGCCGGCACCAGATTCGGGTTGACATACTCCTGTTTCCAGTTATACGCGAAAGCGATATACGATGAGGGTAAATTGATCTGTACTTTGGGTTCAATCTCCAGGGAATGGTAGGGGGCGCTCTTGTTCACCTTGCCGTCGCCGAAATCCTGGGCGAACTGCAGGGCCGCGCCCACGCTTATCAATTTATCCAAAAGGTTCAGATAAAAACTGGGTTTTACATACGCTTCACTGCGGTTTGAAATTTTGTCGTAGCCAAAACGAATCTGGGCGGTAAACAAGTCCGGCGCGTATTGGACAAACAGCCAGTTTCTTAAATATTGTATTCGTTCATCGGAGATTGCGAACAAGTCCCCCAACGCCCAAACCGAGAAACCGGGCAGGTAATTGCGGATAACCCGCTCTTCTATACGGTAAATAAAATCGTCTTCCCTGCTGCCCTGTATTTTGTTATCCTGCTGCGCGTCCAGTTCATCATCAAAACGGTAAGCCATACGGATCATAAAGAGGTCGTGGGTGTACGAGACGCCGATAACCGATTCCCGCAAAATATTTAACATTGATATCGGCTTATCTTTTAGATCAGAACCCTGATCCCTGTCGCTGTTAAACGTGTTTAAGACAAAACCGACGTTTAATTGGCCGGGGAAGGGGAGAGAGGCGGGTTTCCACTCCGTCCGCATACCGCCGACGCCGTCTTCCAGTTCTTTCCACATTTCCGGCCCGCCGGTTCCCCAGGGGGAACCGCCCAGTTTGCCGACAGCGATGGAAAGCTGGTTATCAAAATAATTACCGTAGGCAAAGGCGTATGACCAGGTGGGAGGGGAGGTATCATTATTGGGCGCCCAGTTTTGCCAGTTGATACGGGTCTTCATGCCGACGTTTTTTCCGTTGTCATACTCAATGTTCAGGCGGAAACGGCCCGGATTGGCATTCGTATCATTCGCGCTGCCGGCATCGTCGGTGCTGTGCAGGCTGACATAAGCTTTGGGGTCCTGACCCGCCTGCTGGCTTTGCCTCCAGTAGACGCCGGTTTTCGCCTCGCCGGACATTTTTATTTCCTGGGCAAAGACAGTCCGCGCCGGAAATAAGACGCACACCGCCGCTGTAAACAGCGTCAATACTAATTGTTTTTTCATGCCATACTCCTATTTGGTAAATTTAACTGACACAATTTGGCTCTTGCCCAGCGTAATATACGCCATGGTTCTATCCGTACTAAGCTGTACGCCGTTATAGGGCTGGAAGAGCTGATTTGCCGCGCCGCCGCTTGATAAAACAGCGGTTACGCCGTTTGCCGTAAAGCCGTCCGGGAACGCTACCCTGATCGTACCCACGTCATAGCCGCCTGAACCGTTGGTTTTGGTGGGAGTCCACAGAACCATACTGATCGCGCTGCCGTCTTCCGATATGAACGCGGTGACGCGCGCCGAGTCATTGTCCATGTCGTCAATGAGCCGGTTGAGGCTGGAAGTAGCCCGATCCGTATGCGTAATAGTGGTGCCGTCTTTGGTGATATTGGTTTTGCCGCCGGTGGTGTCCAGATTGATTTTTATCCGGGTCATGCCGGTAGTGAACCGCGCGTAGTGGGAAAGGCCCCAGCCGCGCGGCAGGACAGCCCCGTCTACCGTGCCAAACTGGCCGTCGCCGACCATACTGTAGAAGCGCTTGCTTGCCCACCAGACAAAGGCGTTTTCATTATTCAGGCGGATAACCAGATCCACGTCGTTGAGGAAGCGCCATATATAGTCCCACCTTGAATCGTTGTAGTAACCGGTCGCGTTGGCGCTGTTAATGTTATGCTCCGTCATCCAGACTTCCAGCCTGCCTTTGTTTTGCTCGCTGGGGTCGCCTTTTTGTAAAAGCTCAGGATGATCATTCCACAGACTGGTGGTGCGGCTGCCGTAGATGTGCCGCGCCAGAACGTCTATTACCGCTCTTGAACGGGGATCCAGCAGCGCGGCGTTGTTAATCGTCGGCGTGTTGGCCGATTCGCCGTTCATCGTCAGGACGTAGGGAATTTCCCTGCCGCCGCCGTAACCGCGGATACCGTCGGTAAAGTGGCCCTGCTCAAGATAGAAGTCCCGCATTTCATCCGGCGACCATTCGCAGCCGTCGTAACCGGCGACATAGTTAGGCTCATTGGAAATGGAGATACAGTAAATGGGCGCCCCGTTGTCGTACATAAGCTGGGCAAAGTTACGCAGGTATTGGGCAAACAGCGGGTAGTATTTCTTTATAAGGTTACCGCCGCCGTTAATCGAGTTGTTGCTCTTCCAGTCTTTGGGAGGAGTCCAGGGGCTTGCCGCGACATAGCCGCCGTATTTGTTGACGATTTTCACGTTTTCAAAATAATCGGGGCGGTCGCCGGTCAGCAGTTTATTTATCGTTTCGGCGGGATCGACATAATCCGCCCGTATCATAATCCGCAGCATATTGTAGCCCAGCCGGTCCGGGTCATACATCAATTCCGTATCCTCGCGCGTGGTGCGGGGGAAGTTGCCCCAGGCAACGTCCATTCCGCCGTAACCGCGGATATATTGAAACCGGTTGGGATCCTGCTTGGGATCGGGAATGGTCAAATACACATTGACCGGCACGCTCGCGTCCGCGGGAGTGGCGACGCTTACCCGCGCCACGCTCGTGACGGCTGTCGCGGTAGTGGTGCCTTTTACCTTGGTATTGGTATTGGTAACCACCGCGTAATAGAAGTAGTTTGCCGCCGCGCTGTTGGAAACCGCCGGCGTATACGAGGCGTTTTTCGCGCCGGAAATGGCGCTGCCGCCTTTACTGCTGAAGACGGTATTGGAATACCACTGATAGCTGATAGTACCCCGGTCAGGGGATGTTCCCGCTACCGTCAGTTCCCCCAGCTGTCCGCCGGTAAAGGATAAACTGTCTTTGGGCTGAACGGTAATAACCGGAGCGGCCGCTTTCTGGCCCGGCTCCATGGTAATAATAGCGGGAATACTCCGCGCCGGAAGCGACTTCTTCCCCCCTTCCTCATTGATTACTTCCACATAGTAATAATTTTCATCGACATCGAGGTCTTCATAATCGGGCATAAGGAAGCTTTGAGTTTCACCGGTTAGGGCGTCGCCGTTTTCCGTACTGAAAGCGTCATTGGTGTACCATTGGTATCCCAGGGTGCCGCCGGAACTTGCCGACCTGGCTTCTACCCGCAGGGTATTGAGCGTGTCGCCCCAGCCATAGGTCGCGTCCACAGGGTTCTTGACGATAATGGGAACCAGCGGCTCGCCGTCCGCGCTGAACGATATAACCGCCACTTCGCTTTGTATCGAAGCTGACGTCTTATCCCCCGCTTCCGGGTTGGTATTGGTAACCACCGCGTAGAAAAAGTACTGTTTATTGGCCGCCGGCGTAATGTTGGATAAGGGGAAAGCGATGGTGATGTTATTATCGGAATCCACCATGGTGTCAAGGTCTATGGGCGTCTTTTCCGTTAACGCCGTACTTTTTCCCTCGCAATAATCTTTTATAGTGTCAAAGGTAAACCATTGATAACTTAAAGCCCCGTCCGCCCCGTTCCATTCCCAAATCGTAAACGACAACTGGGCGGTTGTTCCGGTATCACTGACATGATACGAAGCGCTTACCGGTTGTACGCTGATGTAGGGTTTCATTATGTTTCTTTTGGGCGCTTCCGCGCCTGCAACATCTTTACAGGCGGAAATAACCAACACGGCGGCAGCCAGCAGTATACACGCGGCCGCCGCGGCAATTTTCCTGTTTGCCATAAATAACTCCTTAGCGATAAATAAGACTGCCCAACGGGCATTTTTTTTGTAAAAGTTCACACAAAGATCACAAAGGTTCAAAGAACACCAAGGTAATAAAAGATCCTTTGTGATCTTTGTGTGAATTTCTTCAACACAAAGACAGAAAAAACGCGGGCTTTACCCGGCGCCTAACGTGTAGTTAGACGCCGGATAAATTACCCGCGTAGGGTTAGAAAAACTTATTGTCCTTCGAAGAAGAATTCGAGCTTGGTGATCTTTATGCCATACACAAGGCCGTCACGTTTTTGCTTGTTGTTGTTGTCATCACCCGCGTTAATCTGGATACTCTGTCCAGCGCCGGTCATCTTGGTCATATCGAACATCACTGTACCGCCGGATTGATTAAAGCTAAAATAACTGGTCGCAAAAGCGTTGCCGGAACTGGTACTGGTATTATACTGCTTGGCGATACCAGCCGCGTCAACAGTCCAATCAGCCGGAACACTTGCGGGCGCTTGAACTTCCTTGTAGCTGTACGTTACGATAAGTTTGTTGTACGCCGCGTCCAAATTAGCCGGGAATGCAATGTTGATAAGTGAATCAGCTTCACTGTTTCCATTGGTTTTATTGTAGGTTTTATCTGCCATAATGATAAAGCCGTCATCATCTTTTTTGGCGCCCCATGCCGGTTCTACTAATGTCGCCAGACCATCGCCAGAAACTATCGTCTGGATTCGGTAGACGAATTCAATTTTGGTGATCTTTATGCCATACACAAGGCCGTCACGTTTTTGCTTGTTGTTGTTGTCATCACCCGCGTTAATCTGGATACTCTGTCCAGCGCCGGTCATCTTGGTCATATCAAACGTCACTGTACCGCCGGATTGATTAAAGCTAAAATAACTGCTCGTAAAAGCGTTGCCGGAACTGGTACTGGTATTATACTGCTTGGCGATACCAGCCGCGTCAACAGTCCAATCAGCCGGAACACTTGTGGGCGCTTGAACTTCCTTGTAGCTGTAGGTTATCGTCATGGTGTTATACCCCGCTACCAACGCGTCGTCGCCAGAGGGGAATGCAATGTTGATAAGTGAATCAGCTTCAGAGTTTCCATTGGTTTTATTGTAGGTTTTATCTGCCATAATGATATAGCCGTCATCATCTTTTTTGGCGCCCCATGCCGGTGTTACTAATGCCGTAAGTTTGGCATTATCGTCAATGGTCACCTTGGGAGGAACGACAAATCCTTGCCAATGGGCATACAGCGTAGCGTCGTCATCGTAAGTATCATCCGCGGCTGCCTTGGTTCCATCGGTTGCGGCATCGTACCAGCCCAGGAACACAAAGCCTTCGCGGTCACCAGGCGAGACTAAGTCGGTAGCTTCCAGTTTTCCGCCTTTCAGGATGATTTTAGTGGTTGCCGCGGGAGCGCCCTCATAGTTCGCGTTAAAAGTAACGGTTACGGTTTCAGGAGGAGCGGGAGCCAGACCGGGAATGGCGGCGGCTGTAATTTTGTCCGAACCTGACTTGATATCCCAGTACGGCTTTCCACCCTGGAGATTACCGTCATCATCTAATTGTCCGTTATAGGCGCGGTACAGATCGCCTTTGTCGGATTTGAAGTACAGGGGCATACCGACTATGTCGGGAATGGTGTTATCATAACCGACCAGGGTTACGTTCTTTATCTGGGAAACAACGGCGGGGTCGGTGTTGGAAGCGTTGCTAAATCCAACGCCAATATAGAACGGGCCTTTGTCAGCCGCCTTCGGCTCGCGTCCGTCTAAAGCGTTAGCAGCGTTGTTGTCATGACCATTCCATGCACTGTGAGCTTTGGTGCCGTCAATCGTGTATTTAACCTTAAACCAGGTGTCGTCCGCGGGAGTAGGAACAGCTGATGTAAACATTTCTTTCGCCGAGGTAACGCCGGGGTAGGTATTGTCCCATATCCATCTGCCGCTTGATCCGCCCGGCCATGAGCCAACTACCGCAATGTTTTTGCCATTGTAGCTGGTAAAACGGGCATTTTGGACTTCGTACGGTACAAAATTGCCCCACACTCTGGCCCTTACCGGCGTAGTAGCAACGGCAAGTTTATGTTCAACGGTCAGTTCTTTATAATCTTCCCATACTTTGCCTTCGGGCAGCACAAACTGGAATATGGCGCTCCAGCCGTTTGACAACCCAATTTCCTCAACAATGTCATCAGCCTCAGCAGGCGGATAGGTCGGAACAACATAGGTGGGAATAAAGGTCCATCTGGCGTGAATAGTGACACTGGCGATAACCGTGTCAACGGCAAAATTCCACGGAACATCAAATTTATTGTTATCTTTGAACCAGCCCGCGAACGTATAACCATCCCTGGTGGGCGGTGTGGGCGCGCTTATCTTCTCGCCGCTTTTCGCCTGCGCTGAAGCAACGTCGGAACCGCCATTGCTGTTAAAGGTAACGGTATACGAAGATGTCACCAATTTGGCATAGATAGTGGTGTTCGCTGTAAGAGCTTTGTCAAAATCAAACGGAGTCGTAAAAGCGTCATCCTCATACCAGCCTTCAAGGTCAAATCCATCAATGGGAGGAGGCACCGGCTTGGTAACCTTCTGGCCGGACGCTATCTTTATTTCCTCTGAGTCATCGCCAACGACAAAGGTAACGGTAATTTCCGTTATGCCGTCACCGCCTTTAAATTCCCACTTGGCGTGCAGGGTAAGGTCATCGGTAACCGTGGCGTTAAAATCATACTCAGTTGTAAAGGAGTAATCACTATACCAGCCTTTAAATTCATAATAAGCCTTCGTGGGGTCTGCCGGTTTGGTTGCTTTTTCGTTTTTCACTAAATCTTGTGTAGGAATAGCCGAGCCGCCGTAAGTGAAAAAGTAAACAGAAACATAATCAACACCGGTCGCTTTTTTGTTCCACTTGGCGTACAGGGTAAAGTTTCCTTTAACGGGGTCATTCCAGTCGTATTGCGTTTGCGGTTCAGTTAAGTCCTTATACCAGTATGCGAAATCCCAGTTCTCTTTAGTTGGATTCGGGGTGGGCTTGCTTACCGTTGCTGTTCCGCTATTTGATACCGTTGCCGGACTAACAGCAGAGCCGCCCTGGCTGTCAAACGTAACGGTATAATGGCCCTCATTGCCGCCGCCACCGCCGCCGCAGCTTACCATCGTCAATGCGAATACGGTCATTACCGCCAAAGTCGCAATCAATGCTTTTTTCATTGTTTCCTCCAAATTAGAAATATAGGAAGGCTGTCCCTGGCAGTTCCTCAAATCATCAATGCACAACGTGCACTTATTCCCCATGTTTGAACAATTTATATCATCGCCCCGTAGGGAACTAAACATATAAATCCGTGGATTAGGTATATATCAGAGGTATGTTTTTGAGTTTTTCCGGAAAAAGGGTATAATGGTGAAATGACAGAGCGGTGGGGAAGAAGAAGAGGAAGGAGAAGAAAAACCACGGAGGACACGGAGTTACACGGAGGAAGAAGAAGAAGGAGGGGGGGAGGACAGGGGATATAATAACAGGGCGGTGAGAGGGAGGAAAGAAGGAAAGAGGGAAAGGGAGAAGAAGAATATTATCGTGGAGTAAGAAAAAGAATATTACTATGGAGTACCACGGGAGTTTTGATACGATACTTTTTATTCCTCTTCCTCCGTGTAACTCCGTGTCCTCCGTGGTGAAAATTCT
>Ga0268262_10002462_pt1 | contig 21373 bp, 15 predicted proteins | sample TergutNc150P3_FD_190354 | JGI IMG/M metagenome (GOLD analysis project Ga0268262, IMG submission 190354) | Nasutitermes corniger P3 segment gut microbial community from laboratory colony in Florida, USA - Nc150 P3 (SPAdes) (version 2) | ecosystem: Host-associated > Arthropoda: Insects >... | reverse complement strand
GCGCCGACTCGGTGTATATACGGCCCTTTACCCTTGCGGAAGGGGGAATTGGCGTGAATATTTCCAAAGAACCCTGGGTTATGGTGATTAATACGCCGGTGAGCGCTTATTTTTCCGGCGGTAATTCAGACGCCGTGATCACCGAGCGGATCCGGGCAACGCCCAAAGGAACCGGCTGGATAAAGGCCTGTTCCAATTACGCGATAGCGGCTCTGGCAAAACATGAGGCAGTAGATGCCGGTTATATGGAATGTGTGTTTCTTGACGCTGTTCACCGCAAGTACATTGAAGAAGGCTCCTCCTGCAACATCTTCTTTTATCTGAAGTCGGGCGAACTGGCAACGCCGGAATTGGGCGACACGATTCTGCCGGGTATTACCCGCGCCAGCATCATTGAGCTTGCCCGCGACCGGGGCATAAAAACAAGCGAGCGGAAAATTGCCATTGACGAAGCGCTGGAAGAAACAAAGGAATGTTTTGTCAGCGGAACAGCCGCCGGCGCGACGCCTATTACGTCTCTTACCTGGCAGGGCAAAAAAACCGTCTTTAACGGCGGCAAGACCGGCGAGCTTACCGCCGAAATTCAGAACACCATCAAAGGTATACAGTACGGAACTCTGCCCGACACCAAAGGCTGGCTGGTGCCGGTTGTCTAAGCGATGTACGAGATGTGAGAGAGAGAAGAAATTTACCACGGACACGGAGTTTCATGGGAACAGAAAAAAAGCGCCCCGACAAGGGGTGCTGACGGATAAATGCAACCGGTTCCGGCGCACAATAAAATCTACAGCTTACAGTAATGCCGGCTGCCTTTAGGTAGCCGAGTGCGCCGCGGAGGAAAAAGATTATCGTATCAAAACTCCGTGGTACTCCGTGGTTAAAAATTCTTCTTAATCTATGATATAACCGGCTTATCTTTCCACCTCACCTTTATCCCGCAGTAGCCCATAATGGTCATCAAGGTGAAGTAGACCGGAGTAAAAAGCAGCGTTAAAAAATAGCCCAGATTTAAGGGGCCGCCTTTGGGAAGTTTGGCGCGGAACAGACCGAAGGCTCCAATGGTGTTTTCGATCATCACGATGAAGACTCCGGCGGGCATGGGCCAGAGGCCGGGGAAAAAGGGCAATAGGGGTATGGCGAGAATCCCGGTGGAAATTACCAGCATCAGAATATTGTAATTAATGCGGGTCATAAACTCAGGGCTGAACAGACCGCCGTTGTTCCAGCGGAGGGTTTGGCTGATAAAACTGCGCCATGTTTTTTCAGCGATGGTTTCTATCGCCGCGTCGGGCAGGGCGATAGCGCGGACACGGTATTTGCCGTGGGAACGTATCAGCGAGATGAGCGCCGCGTCCTCGGTGGCCGAAGGCGGAACCGCGTCATAGCCGCCGACAGAATCCAGCGCCGCCCTGCGGATAATCAGGTTGTTTCCAAAACCGCCTCCCGCCGCGCCCAGCCCTATTGCCCCGGCCAGATAATTGTAACGCACCGCATGGTCATAGCACTGGTACAGGAAAAAGAAACCGTTCCCCTGCTTTTTCTTGAATACCGGCCCGATAACCGCGCCAACAGCCGGATCGTTCATGCGGCAGGCCATTGCCTGAATCCAACCCGGCGGCGCTTCACAATCGCCGTCAGTGAACAACAGGTAATCCCCCCGCGTTGCCGCTATGCCCGCCGACAGGGCGTACTGCTTCCGGTTGGGGCCGGGGTTTTCCTTCAGGGTGATTACTCTGCAATTATCCATGCCTTGCCGGGCCGCATTTCGTACAAATTGGGCAAGCATGGCGGGACTTTCATCGTCCGAGCGGTCATCAACAAAGATAATTTCAGCCGGATAATTCTGCGCAAGCAGGCTCCGTAACAGCCCTTCCATACGCCGGTCTTCGTTATGAATAGGGATAATGAGCGATACCACCGGGTGGGGTGTTTTGCCGTTAACAACGGCGCCGTTGTTAACGGCGCTGGTTTTGACAGCTTGCCTGTCCCGCCGCCATTCCCCAAAAAAACCTGCCATCAACAATGTCTGCAACGCTACAAAAAAAATGCCGTGCCCATAGCAGAAAATGTCAAATGCGGTCAAATCCGCCTCCCCGGGTAGTATACTATATATATATTGAACTATTTTGAATGATAATGTATACTAATCTGGGGGTAAGTTATGGCGGAAGATATAGTTGAAAAGGTAATCTCTTTCTTTTCGGGCGACAGTACCGAAACTCATCTGTCGGACAAGGAAGTTGTCCTGAAGCAGAGACTTAAAGACCTCACTGAAAACAAATATACCCGGTTTTTCCGGCCAAAAACTGACGAGGCTGACCCATCGTTGGGGCAATTTTTTCATACCCTTTATAAGATGATTTTGCCTATTCGGAACTTTATGAAGGATGTTGCCCAAACAACCCGGCTCCGTCAAATCGTACTGGAAGCCTTTATGGATGCCGGCATTATTGAGACAGCTAAACGGCTCAACCCGGCAATGTTAGAGGAACGTTTCAAAAAAACCCCTCCCAAAGAATTAATAGCGCAGATTCGCGCGGATATTGATAAGCTTGTCGCCGGATTTGACAGCAACCGGATAAGCGGGGTAGACCGCTGCTATGATCTGGTTACGGTGATTTTCCAACTGGCCCATTTTGATTATCCTGGCCTGCTTAAAAAATTCGACTCCAATTTTACCGAAGGGCCGTTTAGCGGGGACCCGAAATTCTTCCCGGTTAAGACTTCATTGATTGCAAAGGAACTGGGTGATTTTCTGGCGGTTGCCCAGAACATTAGCCCCGACAATGACTGGAAAACCCTCCTCAAACTGCTTAAAAGCTGCGCCGGCAAGGAACTGATTTCTGAAGACCAGTTTGCTCAAATACTGATTGGGCTGCGGGATGTCATTAATTCAAAAGTACTGGAATTGATGGTGCAATACGGCAGCAAAAATCCGGTATGGACCTGCAAGCCACGAATTCCCGATGAACATATTGGTGAGAGTTGGCTGGAGGCAAGAACTTCCAAAGCGCAGGAATGTATAGATAAAATCAATGAGGCTGAGAAAAACAAGCAAATTGCCATACTGCTTGGGGAAATTTATGAAAATACTGATGAACTTGAACGCCTGGAAAATTATTCCCTTGTCAAAAGTGAATTATATCGCAGAAAGGAATTATCCTACTTTGTATATGCCGAGGGGTTAAACTACCTTGCGGTTTTCCTGGGCGATTACCTGGAAAAGGAGATTCGCGAACTTTGTGATATTTTGCTTATCCGGGGACAATGGACTAATAATGCGTTCTCCAAGGAAATGTCCGAAGCAATACATCAGCTGCTGGATCTGCCCGAAGCAATTTCACGTTTGGATGTGGCGCTTGTGGATGACGGTCCGGACGGTTCCCGGTTAAAAGCGGCGCTTCTCCGGTTTGACCGGGATCATACCCAGGCGCGCTATATCAATGTTATTATTGATAATATCAACGACACAGCGCTGGAGTTGATTAACACCGCTATTGAGCAGATTTCCATTATTGACAAGCATCTGAAGTCCCTGGTGGATGATGTACAGAAAAAGCATCCTGAGATGATTGTTAACTGGCGTGAGTTGGCTATGTTTTCAAAGGATCCTTTGCCTCAGCGAATATTGGATGACAGCAAAAAAGTCAGTTGTTTTGTCGAACTGATGAATCTTTGCATCCAATGAAGTCTTAATTCAAGGAGCCTGCAATGGCTATTATTGCTGTTTCCCGTGAGTTGGCAGCGCTGGGTGACGAGACCGCCAGGGAACTGGCAAAACTCCTGGGTTATCATTTTGTAGACAAACATACGCTGGAAGAGCGAATAAAATCTTATGGCATTGAAAGCCGGGAATTTCAGAAATACGATGAGCGTAAGCCCTCATTTTTTGCATCGCTTTCACAGAGCCGGGATGATTATCTGCATTACCTGAAGACAGCCATTTTTGCCGAAGCCGGACAGGGCGGTTGTGTTTTTATCGGCAGAGGGGCGGGGATGGTGTTCAAAAATATGCCGGGACTAATTTCGCTGTTCCTGGCCTCGCCGCTTGATATTCGCATTGAACGGGTAAAAAGTTATTTTCACTGTGATGAGCGGCGGGCGCGGCAGATTATTGAGCGCAGTGATCAGGACCGTATCGGTTTTCATCGGTATTTCTTTGACATTGACTGGAAGGATCCGGGAAACTATCATCTTTCCCTCAATACCGGAATTTTCCGTCCCGTGGATTGCGCCGAAATTATTAATCAGTTTAAGGATCGTTTTTTTACTCCCGAATCGGAAAGTCAAAACACTGTACGCCTGAAAGAACTGATTCTTGAACAGCGGGTAAAGCATTGTATAATATATGAGCGGGAAATACCCATTCACTTTCTTGATGTATCAGTTTCCGGCAGCATTATTACTCTGTACGGCGTTGCCAATTCCCAGGCGCTGGTTGACGCCGCTCTGAATGCCGTCAGCGAAATGCTCAGCAAGGCTGCCGGTAAGACAACAGTGCAAAGTGAAATTCAAATTGTCCGGGAATACAATGTAATGCCTTAAATAATATTACCTGGTAAAAACTACGCATTGCGAGAGTGATTAATTCTTACTTAAGTTCAGCCGTCAGCCGTTCCTGAATAACGTCATATTCCAGGTTGTCTACCTGTTCGCGGAGCCATTGTACTAAATCACCGCCGGATTCATATTGGTACGATTCAAGTTTACCCAGCATTTCTTCCATGGCATTGACTTTGTAATGTTTGCAGGCTTCGACGATATCCCGCAGGATATCCGCATCCGGCTTTGGAGAGAGTGGTTTTGCGTTTCCCGGTTCCGTAACTGATGCCAGAAATTCTTTCAATTTTTCCATTAGTTCTTCTGTAACATGGATAAGGGGGTCGTGATTCATCTTAATGAATTGCATATCCCTTTTGCGGGCCGCATGTTCAAGAGCTTCCGCCTGTTTTGCTATCGCTTCGGCGCAGATGCCAAAAGTTGATCCCTTCAGACCATGAACCGTTACGACATATTCATTCATTACTTCTTCGGAAAAATTTGTATTTTGCGCATGGCGCATTTCTTCCAGCAGGGCCGGAGTATGTACACAGTAGGCGCGCAGTATATCCAGATATGCTTTTTCCGGATAGCGTTTTCTTCCTTCCTGGATATTAACGCCCGGAATGGGCGAGCCTTCAATAAAAACATCATGGGGAAAAATACCTTGATCCATTTTCACTTCTCCTGAATCTGTTTTTTGTTCCGGTTGGTTGTCTCATAAGCCTAACGTACGTTGGCTATTTCAGTTATTTGCTCCTGGGTTTTCCTGAATATTTCTACAATTCTCGGATCAAATTGCGTTCCTGTATTATCAAAAATAATATTGCTTGCCTGAATATGTCCAAAGCTGCTGCGGTATGCGCGGTTTTCCATGAGGGCGTCATAAACATCCGCTACTGCCATGATTCGTCCGCAGAGCGGTATTATATCCCCGGCAAGACCGTGGGGGTAGCCTTTACCGTCATAGCGTTCATGGTGGGATCCGGCAATAAGACTGGCATAGCGGAGATAATACTGGCTGGGCATACGCTGGTACATCCGTTTCAGAATTGTCGCTCCTATTTCCGAATGACGTTTCATCACGGAGAATTCCGTATCGTCAAGCTGTCCGGCTTTAAGCAATATGCTGTCACTGATGGCGATTTTTCCTATATCGTGAAGCGGAGCCGCCCGTACCATCATCTGTAATTCCGCAGGATTAAGCTCGTCGGGGAAAAGGCCCTGATTTATCAATTCTTTACCCAAAATATCAACATATTTTGCAGTGCGTATTACATGACCATCAATATTTTCATCACGGCATTCTATCATTTCAGCAAATGAAGTAGCAATGCTGTCAGACAGGGTCATAACCGTTTGTTCGGTCTGTATCTGATAGGAAATAAAGCGCAGGTGTAATTCTAATCTGCGGAGCAAAATGCTTTTTTCCACAGGCTTTACTAAAATATCTCTGGCCCCTGCTTCCAGGGCATGTATCTCGACTTCAGCACTGTGGTTGGCGACAAGAAAAATTATTGGTATATGGTTCAGATAGGGGTTTCGTTTGATCTTGGACATAATATCAAAACTGTCTGTGTCTGTCATCTCAATATCCAGCAGAACAAGGTCCGGCTCTTCTTTTACACAGATTTGCAGGGCCAGATTGCCGGACTTTGCCAGCGAAACTTCATAGTTATCGGAAAGATAAGCGGAGACCTGTTTAAGAACTGCAATATTGTCGTCAACCACTAATATTCGTTTCATTGTCAGAACTCCATTCCTTGTCCATTAATGAAAATTTGGCTGGTACCTGTATAAAGGGAAATTTTTCCCGTACCTTGTCAAATGCGTCTACAACCCGTGGATCAAATTCCGTACCTCGTCCGGCAAGAATTTCCGCGCATGCCTGTTCGTGCGAAAGTTTTTTACGGTAAACCCGGTCGGTGACACAGGCATCGTATACATTGGCTACTGCCATAATCCGGCAGCACAGGGGTATATCATCTCCTTTAAGGCCATGCGGATAACCTGTCCCGTCATAACGTTCATGGTGGCTTTCGGCAATGGTTATGGCCGTCTTCAGATAATCCTGATTGGGTGTATGTTCATAAATAGCCCTGAGTACCCGCGCGCCGATTATGGTATGTTTGCAAATCTCCTGGTATTCTATTTCTGTCAGAGAAGATTTCTTGAGCAGAATAATATCGCTTACGCCGATTTTTCCGATGTCATGGAAGGGAACGGCCCGCTTCATTACATTAATGTCTTCAGCGGTGAGTTGATTTCCAAAAACGCCTTGCTTAATCAACTCATTCATCAACAGTTCCACATACTTTCCGGTACGCGGCACATGGTTGGTAAAATTGAAATTTTTACATTCCAGGAGTTCCGCAAAAGAAAGGCCGATATTGTCTTCCAGTTCTTTTATCGTGCCCTCCATGTTGAATTGATAAGCGGCAAATTGAAGGTGCATCTCTATCCGGTAGTGCAGAATATCAACATTGGTAGGTTTGGTGATAAAGTCCATTGCCCCCGATTCCAGGCATTTAAGCTCTGTTCCGATGTCATGGTTGCCGGTCAGAAAAATAACCGGAATATCCTTCAACTGGGGGTCTTCTTTCAGGCGGGCGATAGTTGCAAAACCGTCCATGCCGGGCATCTCAACATCCAGCAGGATCAAATCGGGCTTTTCCCGCGCACAGATTTGCAGCGCCAGTTCCCCTGATTTTGCCAAAGATACCTCATAATCTTTGGCAAGCTGAGCGCTGATTTGTTTGAGGCTTACCAGGTTATCATCTACAATTAATATTGATTTCACCGTTGTGCCTTAACTCACCGTTGTTTCCAGCCGATCACAGATTGCGTCATATTCAAGATTATCCATCTGTTCACGCAGCCAAACCACCAGTTCTCCGCCGGATTCATAGTCATATGATTCAATATCGGCTAAAATTTCCTCCATAAGCGTTGATTTATAACGTTTTGTTGCATCCAGCAATTTGGCAAGCAAGGCAGGGTCCGGCGCGGCGGCTTTTTGCTTTGCCTTTTTCCCGCTGGCGGCTTTTTCCAGTAATTCTTCCAAATCTGCCAGCAGCGCTTCTACCATTGCGATAAAAGCCGTATTTGTCGCCTGAATGCTCGAAAAATTTCCGGCTTTGGCAAAATTTTCCAGTTCTTCCGCTCTTTTTCCGATGTCGTTGGCAAAAATTCCATAACTGGAACCTTTAAGCCCATGTACTGTGATGGAATATTCCGACAGATTTTCGGGGGAAAGATTTTTCAATTTTTCCAGAAGGGCCGGGGTATGCAGACACCAGGAGCGGATTATATCCAAATATGCGGTTTCGCTGTTGTAGCGCTGCCGACCCTGAACAATATCAATGCCGGCTATCGTTATGTTATCCAGTATGCCGGGAGTATCCGGTTCTTCTTTTTTGGTGTTGGCCAGTTCCATTTCCGCTTTTTTAAGCGTCTCTATACTTTGTTTATCCCGCACCCAGGTATTCAGCGCCGTATCAAGCTGCATAATGTCAATCGGTTTGGAAATAAAAGCATTACAACCGTGGGCAAGGAACATTTTTTCATTTCCGGTTAAGGCATTGGCAGTGAGCGCAATAATGGGTACAGTCCGGCCATAATTACCGGAAAGCTCGCTGCGAATTATCCGCACCGCCTCCAGTCCATCCATTCCCGGCATCATGTGATCCATAAAAACGACATCGTAACGGGAGGCTTCATCGCCGTTTCCGGCAGCCTGAATTTTTTCAATCGCCTCTTGGCCGCTTGAAGCGGTATCAATGGAAAGACCGTAAGGCAGCATCAATCCTTTGGCGACATCCAGATTGGTTTCTACATCGTCTACTACCAGCACCTTGCCATAGGGCATATAGCTCCGCGCCAGCCGCAAACTTTGGTTATGGTGAACATCCTTGAAACGAAATGATTCCAGATTGTGCGCTACTGTTTCCCCGATAGGAGTTTCATCAATAATTCGCTGGGGAATCTGCACGGTAAAGACAGAACCTTTGCCATATTCGCTTTCCACACCTATTTTTCCATCCATCAATGACACCAAATTTTTGGTAATGGACAGGCCAAGTCCCGTCCCTTCAATATGACGGTTTGCTTTGGCATCAAGCTGGCGGTATTCCGAAAACAGTTTGGGAAGGTCCTGCTGTCTTATGCCTTGTCCGGTGTCCTGTATCGCAAAGACAATCCATGCATCGTCCCCCCGTTTTTCCCAGGAAATGGTTAATGCCACGCTTCCTTTTTCGGTGTATTTAAAAGCATTGGAAAGAAGGTTATTGAGAATCTGCTTAATCCGCAGTTCATCGCCAAATAATCTTACCGGTATGGTTTCACCTATTTTGAGCGTGAATATTAAATTTTTTGACCCGATACGCACGATATTCAACTGCACTGTATCGTTTACCAGACTCGGTATATCATAATCCACCGGAATGAGATCAAAATTTCCTGTCTCAATTTTTGAAATATCCAGAATATCGTTAATAATGGCCAAAAGAGCATCGCCCGAGCTATGAATTTTTTCCAGGTTTACACGGGCATCGGTAGACAGGTCTTTCTGAAGTTCAATATCCGAAAGGCCGATAATTGCGTTTAACGGTGTACGAATCTCGTGACTCATAGTGGCAAGAAACGCGCTCTTGGAACGGGAGGCAGCCTCGGCTTCAAATTTTGCCTTCATCACCGGAGTTATATTAATAATACTAATCAAATATCCCCTGGACTCAGTGGAAAGCTTGGAAAGCACTATCTCAAAAAAGTACTGCTGCCCGTTCAGAATAACTTCACGGGTAATATTGCAGGAGTCTCCTTTTGATAAAAGTTCGTAGAACAAATTCTTAAGGTTTTGATCTTTCAGCAAATCAAACACCGACCTGCCTTTGGCATGAGAAGGTCTTTCTATATTTATCATTTTCATAAATGAATTGCTGATATATGTTATCCGATTCAGGGAATCCAGCAAAATCATCGGGTCGGGTGTTGAAGAAAGCGCTCCAACAAACGAATCCTGAGCCTGTCTGGCGTCGTTGTTTTTGTCCTCAGCAAACGTCGTTACCAGATAAACGGACATGGAACCAACCAGAAAAGTAAACCAGTTGAACAACACTTCGGATGCGGTCATTGCGGCACGGACATCATGTTCCGGTTTGTTCATGGGGAGATGGAATGCGAACTGCACGGCAATAATCACATTGGAAAGAAGAATAAATTTTAATAACTCCCGCTTGTTGAAGAACAACGCCCCCAGGCAGCTTATTCCCAGGCAAATGGAAAAGTAATTTGAATAATTACTTGTTATATAACATTTAAAAGTATTTGCCAGAAAAAGAATGAAAGGTATGGAAAAAGCTTCTGCTTCAGTCTGGCCCCGTCCATGCATAATGACAATAAAAAAACAGATAAAAACCAGAAAAATCGCTGTAGTTATCAGGGCCATGAACCCTTGTGCGGCGGCTCCTATAAGCAGAAAAACTGAAAAAACAATCACGGTGAACATGACTAACAGAAAAGCGCGGAAATATCTGGTATTACCGGATTCTATCACGACCGCCACCCCTTGTATCCATGTTTGCCGACATCCACAAACTGTACTGCGGCGGGCAGCAATTCAATTTCAAGGTCAGGTTCAAAAAACACTATGCCATCCATGCAAAGCAACAAGGTATTTTCAGAACGAATGGAGATTTTCTTCCCCTGTTTCAGGGTAAAATTCCGCGGAAACATTTTGTAATGGCCTGATACGAGGAAGGGATATGAACAGCAGGTTCGGAGAATTCCCTGGTTTTGGATAGTGAGTATTTCCAAAACGCCGTCATTGGGCATGGCATTGTTTACCGGATGCATATTTCCGCCGTAATACGGGCCGTTAAAAATGGAAATGCCCTGATAAACGCCGGTAAAACTTTCTCCTCCGTCAATATTTACTTCATACCGTTGATACAGCATTTTTTTATCGCTGCAGGCGCCAAGCCAGCCCGCATAATAAATTTGCGTATACAAGTGTCTGGCTGACCATCGATTCAGGGGATTACCTTTTTCCATTTGTTCCCGTATCTTTCCGGTACGTTGTACCGTTTCCGCCTCAACGCCGACAGCGCAGTAATTCAGGGCATAGTTATTTCCGCAGCGCATAACATCCACCGGTATTGTCGGGGCGTCATACTGATGGGACATAAGCCGGAATAAATTTCTTTCATTCTTGTCAAAACCCCGTATAAAATTATTGGTATATCCGTAAGGTATAGCGGCAAGCTCAACATTTTTGAGCCCCATAATGCCGTTTAAGCAGTCAAATAGAATCCCGTCGCCGCCTACGGCGTATACCCTGAGCGTAGTTGTATCGGGAAGATTTTTGGCAAATAAAGGGATAAAACCCACCGCGTCCCGGGGAAATTGTGAAACGTGTACGTCGTATTCGTTATTCTTTATTTCCCTGAAAAAATCGTGTATTCCGGCAACTATTTGATTTTGGTATGTTTTTTTCCAGAATGATCGGGGATTTATAATAAATAAGTGTATTTTTTTTTGATTCATCTGTTTATATTATATTATAAATATAAGGACTTTACCATATTGTCCATAATAATTACATTTATGGAATGGAAAAACTCCATGCTATTGACCGGGAATACCGCCGTTTGGAAAGGATAATAGCGGCGCTCCAGTGGGATCAGGAGACTTATCTGCCCCCACAGGGGGTGGAAGAACGCGCCGAGCAGCTTGCCCTGCTTGAAGGTATCGCCCATCGGCGGCTTATAGAGCCGGAAACAGGGCGGTTGCTTGCCGAAGCGGGGTCAAGCGCCGAAAATCCCCGCGGCGATGAAAACCTCCCCGCGCTTGAACGGGACTTTGTGCGGGTAATGCGCCGCCGCTATGATCGCGCGGTAAAACTTCCGCCGGATTTTGTCACCGCTTCGGCGCGGGCGGAAGGTCTTTCTCAGGCGGCATGGGCGGCAGCCCGGCAAAACAACGATTTTGCCGCTTTTTTGCCCCACCTGAAAACCATGATCGGCATTGCCCGTAAAAAAGCCGAATATTGGGGTTTTGGAAACGGTTCCCGAACCCTGTACGACGGCTTGCTGGACATTTATGAGCCGGGCATGGGCGAGGCGGAAATCAGTGCCCTGTTTGCCGCGCTGCGGGACAGGCTCACGGTCTTACTGAAAAAAATTCAGGACTGCGCCCCGCCGGATACGTCCTTTTTAAAACAGACATTCCCCATTGAGCGGCAGGCCGATTTCAATCGAAAGCTCATGGATTATATCGGCTTTGATTGCCGACGCGGAAGACTGGATACCAGCGCCCATCCCTTTACCACCACCCTCGGCCCGGACGACATCCGCATCACCACCCGTTATTTTCCCAATAACCTGCTCTCCGGCATTTTTTCAGTTATCCATGAATCCGGCCATGCCCTGTATGAAATGGGTTTCCCGCCGGAACTGCGAGGCACATGCCTTGCCGACGGCGCTTCAATGGCTCTCCATGAATCGCAGTCTCGCTTTTGGGAAAATATTATTGGACGCAGCCGTCCCTTTTGGGAGGGTTTTTTTCCCCTGCTGCGGAATTTTTTCCCTGAACAGCTCGCCGATATAAGCGCCGGACATTTTTACCGCGCGGTGAACGAGATCAAACAATCTCTTATCCGCGTTGACGCTGATGAGGTAAGTTATTCCCTTCATGTGATTCTTCGTTTTGAACTGGAACAACAGCTTATCGCAGGTACTCTTGAACCGGAAGAACTTCCCGCCGCCTGGCGTGAAAAAACCAGAGAGTACCTTGGACTGGAAATCGAAGCCCTCAGTCCCCGCTCCGACGCGGACGGTGTTTTGCAGGACATTCATTGGTCAATGGGTTCTTTCGGCTATTTTCCCAGCTATGTACTGGGTAACCTTTACGGTTTGCAATTTACCCGTAAGGTCAGGCAGGACATTCCTGAATTTGAAAACCTAACCGCTGCGGGAAATTTCGGGCCGCTTCATAATTGGCTGAAAGATACTATTTACCGTTGGGGCTGCCGCCTGGAACCGGCGGAACTGCTGCGAAAAGTTACCGGAGAACCACTGCGGGTCGAGCCGTTTCTTGACTACATCGAAGAAAAATATAGTGAATTGTATCATTGACTTTCTGCTGTCGGCATTCCATACTGAATTATGAATCTTGCCAACAGGCTGAGCCTTTTTCGTATTATCCTCGCCCCGTTGTTTTTTGCCGCATACCTTCTGTCCACACAGTTTATTGATAATGCGGTTTTAGCTGTGGCGCTGATTTGGTCAATTTTTTTCATTTCAGAAATTACCGATATGCTTGATGGTATGGTGGCCCGCCGTCTGAAACAAACTACTGATTTTGGCAAACTCATCGATCCCTTTGCCGACACGCTCATGCAGATAACCTGTTTTCTCTGCTTTGTTATTGACGGTATCATTCCGGCAGTGTTGTTTTTGGTGATACTGTACCGTGAGTTTGGCATATTGTTTATCCGCAACCTTATGCTTAAAAAAGGCATCGCCATGGGTGCCCGTACAAGCGGCAAAATAAAAACCGTTGCCTATATTACCGCCGCATCACTTACCCTGCTTTACATCGGCCTGCACCGTCTGGGCATATTCGGATTTTTACAGCCGGCATTGAGAATCGTTGCCATTGTTGTTTTTTACCTGTCCGTGTTATTTTCGGTTTTGTCGTTTTTTGATTACGTTCTTGTGTACCGGCGGGCTTCCGGAAAAAACAATGGATGAAAAGAATTTATATTTCATGTCTGGCCTTCAAGTATTCATTTCTTAAATCGTCAATTAAAATAGCTTTATCGTTTCTTATGATATACCAAAATTTCCAGCCATTACACGATGAAGTTTGTTGAATTACTGCCCCAATTCGATGAATTGAGCCTTTTGTGTTATAATATTGCAAACTACCATCTGAAAGAACAAAAGCTGTAGCGCTATATGTTTTTTTTGTGTGGAGTGGTTCACCAACCTTGATAAATTTTTCTTTAATCAATGTTTCAAAAGGGACTCTTATTTGTTTTTCTTTTTCTTCTTCTACCCAGTCTGCTTCTTCAAAATATTCCATAATGTGAGCGATTCTGTTTTTCGCAAGTTTTATATATTCCGGTTCTCTCTCTATTCCTATATAATTGCGTTTTAATTTCATTGCGACAGAACCAGTTGTGCCTGTTCCAAAAAACGGATCAAGTACAACATCACCCGGCTTCGTCGTAGATAGAATTACTCTTTTTAGAAGCTCTTCCGGTTTTTGAGTTGAATGCGCTTTCTTTCCGTCTTCACCTTTTAAGCGTTCTTCCCCGATACATAAACCAATCTGCCAAACAGATGTCATTTGTTTATCACCATTATATTTTTTCATTATTTTGTGGTTGAATGTATATTTTTTACTTCCCTTTCTTTTTGAACACCATAAAAGCGTTTCTGTAGCGTTTGTAAAACGTTTACCCATGAAATTAGGCATTGGATTGGTCTTATACCATGTTACATCATTCAAAATCCAGTATCCCAGATTGAGCATAATAGTACCAACGCGGAAAATATTATGATAACTGCCGATTACCCATATGGTACCAGTGTTTTTTAATATGCGCCTGCATTCTTTTAACCACGCTGTACAAAAGTCATCATATTCATAAAAAGAGCCGAATTTATCCCATTCATCATCAACACCGTCAACTTTTGTATTATTTGGCCTGTAAAGAACGTTCTCCAATTGCATATTATACGGAGGGTCAGCAAATATCAAATCTATAGAATTATCAGGGAATTTCTTTAATTCTTCAATGCAATCACCTTGAATTATTGTGTTCAGTCTCATAAATGAAGATTTATAAATTTTTTATTATTATGTCAAGAGGCTTTTTATAGAATATTTTAAAGCTGTTTTTGGTAAATATTTTCGCTTAATGTTTTGATCCAATAGTGACACAAGTTTACTATTCGGACATTCTTCATATCTTTCCCATTTTATCACGTAATTAACGTCTACGCCTACCAATTCGGCAAGTATAGACTGCAATAATCCGCTTTCTGTTCTGAATAGCTTTTCATAAAAACCTCCAGCCAAAAATAATAATTAACAACCCCGCATACAAATGTTCATTGCTTCTTTAATTTCTCTGAGTAGGAAACCTCGTAATGAGGAGCGGTCATATCAAGACCGGCCTCATGGAAACCATTTTGTATGTTTTCGTAGAGTTCCGCGTAAATTCTGGGAACCATATCAACATCTTTGGTATAACAGTTAATCTGGTAATGTGCATAAAAATCATCCAAAGCGGTCTGTAATACAAATGGTTTGGGTTTTTTTAATATATGGCTGGTTGCAAGAGCCGCATTTATCAGAATTTCATGAACGGTTTGCCAGGGCGTCGCGTACCCAAAGGTAACTTTAGTATTGAGGATCAGGCCTTCGGCATCCTCATCGGATGAAGTATGGTAATTGATTATGCTGGAGTTAAGAATTATCAGGTTGGGAAAGGTGACATATTCGTTCTTGTGTGTTTTCAGCCGCACCACCATCAGATTTTTTTCCACTACAAAGCCGGTACTTTCCTTAATTTGAACGCGGTCGCCGATTTTAAAGGGCCGCATATAGGTAATTACCAGCCCTGCCACAAGGTTTCCGATGGCGGTTGAAGACCCCAGGGTAAAAATAATACCCACAAAAACCGAAACCCCTTGGAATATCTTTGAATCCGATCCGGGAAGATAAGGATACGCTATCGCTACGGTAAAAGCCCAGAGCAGCACCTGCAGAATTCTATAGGTCGGTTCCGCCCAATCAGGATAGAAACCGTGTATTATCAGCTTGCCTCTGGTAATCTGAATAGAAAGATATTTTAACGCTTTAATCACATAACGAGTAACAACAATGATGACAATAATGGTAAATAAATTGGGAATATATTTAACAATGCTGATGCCAATATTTTTGATGGGATTAAATATGTAGCCAAAAATGGTCGTAGCAAGGCGCTGAGTGGGAGGAAACAGGCTAAAGACAATCGGTACGGTCAGAAAAAGCTGAAAACAAATAACCATATATCTGAATATCTTTAAACCAAACACAATAGCATTGACAATTTGTTTGGCGCTGAGAAGTTTGAATTTTCTGACAATCAGAGGCTTGATTTTTTCACTGCCTGAATCAATCACTTTTCGGGAGAGAAACTTGAAAAGCAGCCAGATAAGCCAGGACAGCAGCACCTGGCAGGCAACTACCCCCAGGGCGGTGCCAAGGCGGACTAAAAAATTCTTCTTATACGCATAAGCGGCGGCATTTTCGGCATTGACTACCGGTGCTTCCTCAGCAGCGGTATCTTCCGTAGTTTTTGCAACGGTTTCCACAGCCGGGGATTTTTTTGTTAACTCCGGCTTTTTATCTGCATCTTTGCCGGTAACATCGGCCTGTGCCGCGGCCTGTGCCGCTTCCTGCGCTGTTTCGTGCGTCGCTTCCTGCGCCGCGGCCTGCGCCTCTTCCTGTGCTGCTCCCTGGGACGCTTCCTGCGCCGCCGCAAAGGGCAGAGAAACAAACAAAAAGATAAATAATAAAAAAACAATTCGTTTCATAATCACCTGACCAATAAACCGGCAATGGCCGGTATTGAAACAAAAGTACCAATAGAGCTACCGAGGCTCGAAAGGAAAAAAACCAATAAGACTTTGCTTATCCGGTTACTGTAAGCGCCTTTCAAACTGGTAACATCCTCCACAATATTTTCTGCGTCTGAAACGCGGGGTTTGCAGACAAGCGCCTGTACCAGTCCGGATAAAATCCCCACGCCGATAAACGGGTTAAGGGAAGTGATCGGAGCGCCCGCAAAAGAAACCACAATTGCCAAGGGGTGCCCCAAGGCGAGAATACAGCCCAGCGCGGCAAGGGACCCGTTCCAAAGAACCCAGTAACGCAGCATTTCAAGAAAGACACTGAAGTCGGCGCGGAAAAAACCCGCCGTAATAAGGGCCAGAATAAGCAGGGGGATAATCCATTTAATGGCTTGGGAAAACCGACTGCGCGGAGGGATAGATTCAAGCTGATCAAGGGAGGGCGGCGGATTCCCTGCGGCAAATTTTTCCAGATGCTCCTGTATTCCCCGCAAATGCCCCGCGCCTACAACAGCAAGGGTACCGATATTACTGTTGGTCATGCCGTCAGTCGCTGCCCATATCTTTGCGGCAAGATACTGGTCGCGTTCATCAATAAGGGTTTTCTTGACAGTTGGTAGATAGTCTGCCAACTCCGCCATCATATTGTCAAGTTCATTATTGTTTTTCAGTTTTTCGATTTCATCGGCGCTCATCTTTTCCGCAGTAAAGGCGCTGGAAAGCAATGTTGCCAACAGTTTACATTTGCTCCACAAGCTACAGCAGGTCCAGGCACGCCGGAAGGTTATCTGCACTTCGCGGTCGCACAACGTGTAGGCAATACCCATTTCCTGCGCGGTATTCAGCGCGGCAATCATCTCCTCGCCGGGTTTTACGCCCAGTTCGTTCCCCAAACGACGCTGAAAGCCGGCAAGTACAATATTGGCAATCAGTAAAAAACCCTTGCCTTCCCTTAAAACTTTGGACACATTAAGCTGTTCCCAATTATCCTGCCGGGTAATGGCGGTATAGCGGCCCTGATCCAGTTCTACGCACACTATGCCGGGTTTTTCTTCGCGGATTGCCGCGCTTACTTCGTTAATACTTTCTCTGGAAACATGGGCTGTCCCAATCAGGTGAATATTCTTTCCGTTCAGCATCAGACGCACATTATTACTATTCATGTTAATTCCTTTTTTCAAGCATAAATTCGTTTATTTTCCACTCAACAGTACCGATACGGTTCATGTCTTGTACCTCTAAAAAAAATTTATTGGCAAGGGTTTTATTTCCCCGAATATCATAATAATTGGCAATGTAGAACAACATTTTTGATTTTGCATCAAAGTTTTGCTCACGAGCGGCCTTGTCTACCGTGTCACCGTCGCCGGAGAGGTCATGGTACAGTCTGAGAAGGTACCAATCAGCCGAATCACGCGGAGCAGTGCGAAGCACCTGGGCAAGAAACTGTTTGGGGTCGGCGGGACGGCCCGCTTTCATCCAGTTTATTGCGGCAAGCAGCGCATAACGGTATTCTTTGGGCGCGTACTTGTATGCGGCAAGGAAAGCATCCCGCGCTTCTATATATTGGTGATCCCTCATTTTGATGATACCCAGCCCCTCGGCGGCAAAATAATAATCGGGCTTTAACCTGGTCAATACCAGATAATCCTGCTCGGCGCCCTTATAATCACCGGTTTCATCTTTAATACCGGCGCGGTAAATGTACGCCAGAAAACTGTCCGGAGAAAGCACAATCGCGCGATTCAACTCCTCCAGCGCTTCCGGTTTCCGGTTCAATTCAATCAGGGTCGCGGCCCGGTCTACGGAAATCCAATAATTGTCAGGATCAAGTTTTTTCGCCTGATCCAAATCGCGCAACGCATCCTGCGGGTAGCCTGCTCCCTTGTATAAACGCGCCCGCTCGTTATAGGGCATCGCCCACTGGGGGTTCAGTTGAATAGCCTTGTTGAACAACTGTTCGGATTTTTTGGGTTCATGGGCATAGTTGTACACGATGGCCCTGCCTACCAGCGCTTCCCGATAATTGCCGTCAATGGCCAGAGCATTGTCAAAGTGGCCTGCCGCAATCCGCAATGACTGGTTACGCAGGGCTATATAGCCCAGGTCGGAAAGAGCCTTGAGGTTTTTAGGGTCAATTTTAATCACCCGTTCCAGAAAGGTTCGCTGCTCCCTGTCCTTTCCTTCAAGGGCGGCAGAGGCGGCAAGCACCAGCAAAGCGTCAATATTGTTGGGAGCGCGGGAGGAGATACCGGACGCTATAGCACGAGCCTCGGCGGGGCGTCCGGCGGAATTTAACACCAAAGCCCGCAGCAGTTGTATTTCTGTGGTTTGCAATACCGGTTTTTCAATTTTATCAAAAAGTTCCAATGCGGCAGTATATTCCCGGCGGGCCATAAGTTGTGAAACTTCGGTAAGTATGGTTTGTGTGTTATTTTTGGCTGTCGTTTGACCGGCAATTGTACTTGCCACGCCCAAAATCAACGCAAGCGCAAACCGTAATCGGCGGCCAGGCCCTCTATATACCCTTTGCATACAACATGATACCATATTTTCTGTATAAAGGCAATTTGCCCGGATACCGATGTATAATAGAGAAGGTTTGTGTCCAATGAGAAAACGTGTTTTTCCGCGTATTGTTTGTTTTATACTGCTTAACTGTGTGATTTTTGTGCTCCTTGTCGTGATGCAGTTTACCCGCGGGGGAGATTTCTCCCAGCGGATTGGCGACATACTGATTAACGGGCGCTATTCTTCGGAAACAGATATGTCATCAGAGCAGCGGCTTTTGGACGGAGGGGTAAGCGTATCTTTCGGAGGGCTGGAATTCCGGCTTGCCTCAAAAAATAAAAATGCTACCGATATTGAATTTTGCCTGGTCGATTCAGAGGGCGGGCGGCGGCGGATTTTTCCCGAATATATTACTTTCATGGAAAATGGGGCGGCTTTTATTCTGCCCGGAGGTACGGAACTTTCCTTTACCAGCCACAATCCGGCTGAGACAACCGGCGAAAATCAGAACGCTCCGCCCGAATTCAAGATAAGCGGAAAATTTTCCGACGATGTTTCCGCCATTGAAATTCCCTTCCGTCCTCAGCGATCCTCGGTTATTCGTGACACCGGTAATAATACACTGACCATAGTGTATAATGGCAGTCATTACCAATTTAACCGCCCCCTGAGCAGCCTTGAATCGGGTCAACTTATCCTTTCGGGCACGGCGTCAATTATCTCTTACCGGACCGTAACCGACAAAAAAGAATTTAACCCCGCCGATTTTATTGTTCCGCAGGCACAGACAGCCCAGGCATTTTCCGATGTGGTTTCCCGATGGGTTAACCGCAATTTCCCATTGTGGGGCCAGATGGGATCGGAAACCGGTGAAGACACGGTGCTTGCCTGGTGCGGTGAGGCGATACGGCAGGGGATGTATCGTTCAGCGGTTTCTGTCATACCGGCGAGTTTTAGTTCCAGCCCCCAACGTACATGGGAATCCGCTGTATATCAATTTGATCGGAAAATCGGCGTTTGGGAAGCAGCCGCAAGAGCCATGAACGCATCTGAGCGTGAGAAAATCAACCGCATTTCCCGGATGCTGGCGGAAAAAAGGCTCAGCCTTTTTACCGAAAATCATCTGGTTGAATTTCTGGCAGTTCGGGGCCACAACCAATTAATAGATCATCTTGTTTCCATTGCGCAGGAGATAGACCCTGCCGCTGTCACCCTTGAAATAGGCCCCGGAATTCTGGAAAACTACCTGGATATGGACGTATGGCGGCCTAATGCGGCCAATCCGTTTGAACCTTTTGCGGAGCAGATTTGCCGGCTTATTGCCGATGATGTACACAGGGCCGGAGATCAGGTTTTTATCTTTTCTGCCGGTAATGCAAACACCGAATTCAATATACGTCTGGGAAAAGCCATTTATCAATGGGGAGAAAAATCAGGCAACAGTGACTGGGCAGGGCTGGGACGCTCACTGGTACTTTCGGTTCTCTCTCTGAGCGATAACAACGGGTCGCTTCCGGTATCGCTGACGATTGACAATTCCGGAGAAATCACCTCACCCGGAACACATATTAGCACGGCCAAAGTGTACCGGCTTTTGAATAACAGCGAGTATCTCCCCCATGCGGCAATAGCCGGAACAAACGGCATTTGGGCATGGACAGCCGCTTCATCGGTAAGCATTGTCCAGGATGATCGGCTGATGGACATTTCAATAAAATTCCCCGTTGGCGAAACTCATTATATAATGCTTAACAATATAAAGCCTTTTCCCCTGCTTCAGATTTATGATGTAAACTGGCGCAGGGCGTTTGATTTTGAAAGTTACTACAATTCTTCCGGCTGGTACTATTTTGAACGGGAACAAACTCTTGTTTTAAAAATTAATCACCGTTCAAATGTTGAGCATGTGAAGATTTATTTTACCGTTCCGCGGGCTCCTGAAGTTATCGAACCGCCGCCGGTACAGGAACAACCGGCCCCAACAGAACAGAGAGAACAATACTACTAATATGCGATTATTAATAATATTATTATTGATAATAACATCAATATTTTTTGGATGCCGGGAAAAAACAACGCAGGAATCGTTGTTACAGGCCGTTTCTGTCCCTTCTGAAGAAACAGTTTTGTCAGATACAGGCACAGAAGCGGCGCAAAAAGCGGCGCAGGAAGTTTTCGGAGAAAGTCCGGCAGCAGCCGGCGTTTCTGATACACAGGCCAATGCCCGCAAAATAGTAACCGGTGTTCAGGTATCGCGTTCCCTGAGTGAACTCAGCGCCCTTATGCCGGCATTGGGGGTAAGCGTTGCCGAGATTAATCCGGTTAATTATCAAAAAGCCGACCCTGCGGTTTTGCGGCAGATGGGCATGGAGCAATACCTTATATCCTTTATTGCGGCAGAGAAATGGTACCGCGAGGGTAATTACCGTGACGCTCTTGTCGAATATAGCCGCTCAATAACCTTAAAACCCGATAATGCCGATACGCTGGAAGGCCGGGGTAACGCGTGGCTGAAAACCGGCGAAACCGGCCGCGCCATTGAGGATTATACCCGCGCCATCAATCTAAAGCCCAACAGAGCCGAATTGTACAACTACCGCGGTTTTGTTTATGCCGGACGCGGTGAGACAGAAAAAGGCATAGCGGACTTTAGTCAGGCGCTGCGCCTTAAACCCGGCTACGCCGACGCCTTGGCA
>Ga0268262_10002461_pt1 | contig 21375 bp, 14 predicted proteins | sample TergutNc150P3_FD_190354 | JGI IMG/M metagenome (GOLD analysis project Ga0268262, IMG submission 190354) | Nasutitermes corniger P3 segment gut microbial community from laboratory colony in Florida, USA - Nc150 P3 (SPAdes) (version 2) | ecosystem: Host-associated > Arthropoda: Insects >... | reverse complement strand
CTGTTGCCTTAGCCACGTCAAAAGTTACGGCGTATGTTCCGGCTACTTGGGGGAGCGTTGCGCTTTTGGGATAATTTGTGCCATCTTTCCCTTCGTAATGAACTGTTACCGTACCGGGTGATTTGGTATTGTCTTTCTTTGTTACAGTTACGGCAGTAACAGAACCCTCTATCTGGTTAAGGTTGTTACTAATATTGTAATCAGCGGCTACGGGGGTTTGATTATTGGGGTTGCCGATGATTAAATTTCCGGCAGAAAGTCCTTTTATCTCTTTCCAGCCTTCTGCCGCAGCTACGTCAAAAGTTACGGCATATGTTTCTTCCGCTGAGGGACAAGTTAGCGAGCCGTTGTAATAAATAGTGATTGTACCTTGTGATTTGCCTTCCTTAGGCGATATTACTACGTCGATAATACTATTTGACAACTGGTTCAAGTTTTTAATTTCAAAATCAGTTGCTACCGGAATCGGCTCTCCGATGACCAGAGTTCCAACCGAAATTCCGCTTACCCCTTTCCAACCTTCTGCCGGAGCTACGTCAAAAGTTACATCGTAACTTCCCAATTCTTCAGGGAGCATCCAGCTTTTGTCATATTCTGTACTATTTATTCCTGTGTAATAAACCGTTACCGCGCCGGGCGATTTGGTATTGTCTTTCTTTGTTACAGTTACTGCAGTAACATGACCAACTGTCTGGTTAAGATTATCACTAATATTGTAATCATCGACGATCGGCGTTTTCGGACCGTCTCCTTCTGTGGGTGTCCCTGTGGTCACTGCGGGCGCATTTGTTCCTTCAATTTCAAATCCGGAACACGCTAGCATGACTATTGCAAAAGCCGCCGCAAAAATAATGGCAGTTAGTTGCAATACCGATTGTTTTTCTAGTTTTTTTATTTTCTTAAGTTCTTTAAAAAACATACATCCTCCTTAGTTGTTTTTCTGATAAAAAAATACAAATTGAATGTTAAAAACTTACGAAAATAATATTTATTATTGGTTAATCTTTCTGTGTTAGAAAATTGTTAGAATTGTTAGAAATTCGTAAAACGTATTTTCTTCTTTAAAAAGGTATTTATCATCAAACACAAGGAGAAAAAAAATGAAAAACAAGGCGCTTATACTTTCGTTATTGTTATCTATGACTATAGCTATGGGAGCGTGGGCGCAGAATTTGCCCGCCGGCATTTGGACATCACCCCAAAGTACAACTACAGAGGGAAGATTTCGCAGTAACGCTGATGATTTTATCCGTCCTGACGCCTATACCGGAGTAAAATTTAACAAATGGTTTGGGATTGTATCATTTTTAAATGACGCTGCGATGGGTCCTATTGCGACTGCCGGTTTTGCAACCAAAGCAAGTAACGTATATATAGGAACATTTTACAGCGGCAACATGTGGTCTAATGCGCCAATAAACAACTATACCGAAGAAGTGCCTAATACAATCCCAAACGGCGGCATTGTTGACAAAGTATATAGCGTCTACCCTTTTTCTCCCAGCGCGGGCAGTTCGTCAAACCCAGTTAATAATACCGCTATATTAATCGGCGTTGCCGATATGGGTTTTAGACTCACCTATCGTACCAACTATCAATCCTTTAAAGAAAGCGACATTGTATTCTCTGATCAATTGTATAAAAACTGGCAGGTCGAATGGGGTTATATAGCTCCGCAAATTGCCTGGGCAATGGCGAAAGATTTGACCAAAAACGGAATCAGACCTTATTTAGCCATAGATCTTATATTCACCCGTGATTATGAAAAAAGAGAAACATCCGGTTCCGACAGCAACGGTAATATTGGTGAAGAAACAATCCGTTCGTTGAATCACTATGATCCGTCTCTTTCTGTGGGTCTTGGCGGTTATACTTTTTACAACCAAGACGGTTTTAAAGCATCGGTTGATTTTGACTATATACTTACATTAAATATTTACGACAACGAATACAGTTATGCGGAGGACGGAAAATACAAGACAGGAAAAATAAAAGGAACATTTAGTCCCGGCTCTTTCAAATACAATGAAAGATCTTTTATGTCGAATTCGTTCACCCCCTCATTCAGCGGTTCATGGAGCAAGGATGCTCTGGCTCTAAAGTTAAAATTTAACATGCCGTTGACATTCTCCAGCGAGGAACAAAACGGAATGGATTTAGATAATTCCAACAAGCTGGTCTATCACCTTGACAGTAATTCAACTTCCACCTTTACTTTCCGTCCTGATCTGCGTCTTGCCATGCAATATAAAATCATTCCAAACCGGCTTACATTGAATGTCGGAGCGAAAATTCAGGCTACCGCAATTAAACTGGAAACAGTTAATAAAGAAAATTATGAATACGGTGTAAAAAAAGCCTCTAAAAAAGAACATAAAGACGCTGTTAACGGCAGTTTCGCCAGCCAGTTCTCTATTGGTCCTACTTTTAACTTTACAGAAAACGCTTGGGTAGAAGCCACAACCGGGGTTAAAGAAATAGCCGGCGATTCCTTTGATGTATTTGCATCCGGCGGTCTGTTCTCTTTCGGGAGTATCTTAGTCGCGCTGAGGTTTTAACAAGGAAGTAATATGACGGAAGACAACAACAAATCGCAAGATACAAAAACAAGATTGTTCCCAATCATACTTGTAATTATTGCTGTTGTCTTCTTAAATATTCTAGCCTATTACAGAAACAAATGCGCAATAATAGGAAGCCTTGCCGGTCTTACTTTCACAATGTCTATCTTCCTTGTTTTGATAACGGTTTTTTATGAAATAAGCAAATTAATAGATTTTGATATAAAAAAAATAGGTGTATTTTTAAAAGAAAATTTTATTAATAAAATAGTCGAATTACTAAAAAAACATTTTGGCAAAAAAGAAATAAGCATATACGAAGAAGAAATTTTACAAGAAATTGAAAAAACTGAAGAAACAAACGTACAACAGGACGGCTTACTTGAAATAAAAAAAGAAAATGTTTTACAGCAAAGTCAGGAAAGCGTTAGTCTTGAAAAGCGTATATTCTCGTATTTTTATATTATATCCTTTTTATGCATAGCGCTTTGGCGCATAGTAAGAATTTTAAAAGTTTTACCTTTGGCTTATTCTGATAATTACCACAGCAATATCGTAGACGCAATATTATTGCTTGTACTCCCCTGCGTAGCCGCTCTCTATTTAAAAATGAGGAAAGATAACAATTCATGCCCAACGGACAAGATTTCCCGCGATATACTCACCTTCTTTTCATATATTTCGTTCATCTATGCGGCGGTTATAGCGGCGGCTAGCGTCTTGAAAATTAATATTCTTGTTGTTTTACAGTGGGTTTATTACGCCGCTTCTGTTTATCTTTCAATTTCGCTTGTTATTAATATTTTGCTTGCAATGTTAAAAGGAAATGTTTTAAGTTTTGATTATTCGCTGTTTCCAAAATATTTGCTTTCCAAAGAACAATTTACGGAAACAATGGCAAAATGGAAAGTTTCAATAAAATCGCTGTATACAATACGGTATACTTTAAAAATTTTACCCGCCCTCGCGCTTGCCCTTATTTTTGTTTTATTTCTTTCTACAGGAATTTTTGTAGTACAACCTCATCAACAGGCAGCAGTTTATCATTTCGGAAAGCTGAATCGTTCTTCAATAAAAAACGCGGGGCTACATTTTAAGTTTCCCTATCCTATAGATAAAACGGAAATATACGATGTCCGCCGCCTAACTTCCATGCAAATTGGCTATGAATCATCGGGGAGCGCTAATTTTTTATGGACACAAAAACACGATATTGGCGAATATATGCTATTACTAGGCAACGGTAATGAAATGGTAGCGGTAAATCTAAAAATTTTATATGTAATTTCCGATTTATATTCGTATATCAAAACCTGCGCAAACGCCGAAGCCGTGTTAAGCGCCGCTGTTTACAACGCTCTTATGACGCGTACAATCAACACTACCCTTGATTCATTTCTAAACGTAGACAGAAATTCCCTTTCGGCGTCCGTTCTGGACGAATTGTCCGCTTTTTGCGAATCGGAAAAACTGGGATTTACCGTCGTGCAGGTTATTATAGAAAACATACACCCGCCTGTGGATATAGCAGACGTATACCAAAAAGTTGTAAGCGCTTCAGTTGATAAAACCACTATGATTACAAGGGCGCAAACTTACGCCGAAACAAAAGTGATAGAAGCGGCAAAACTAAGTAAGTTCGCTATTGACGGCGCAAGGGCAATACAGTACGACAGAACAAGCGATGCTCAAAAGGAGTCGGTTGTTTTTTACGCTGCGATGGAAGCCTACAGAATATCCCCCGGTTCTTATGAATTAACCAAAAATCTTGACCTTTACCAAAAAATTATTAAAAACAATAAAGTGTACGCGTTTTCACGGGGAACGGAAAACACAATATCGAAATTTATTATAGGAAAAGTAAATACAGTTAATCTGTTAGACGCTAATAAAGGAGCAGGCAATGAGTAAAATGTACAAGGCGTTATTTGTTTTAATTTTTATAATTATCGTAGCGGCGGCGGGGTTCACATTTACCGTAAAAGAAGGTTACAGCGCTATTATCTCACGGTTTGGAAAAATTGTAAATACGCATAACGACGCAGGACTTTATTTTAAACTTCCCTTCCCTATTGATAAAGTAATAACCTACGATACCAGAAATCAATATATGGATTCAGGTTACAACGAAACCCTTACAAACGATAAAATAAATATTATTCTGCAAACATATATTGTGTGGCGCATAACGGATATTCAAAAATTTCACACAAGCATAGGGAATTATAACGCCGCGCAAAGACATCTTAACGATCTCGCGGCAACCGCGAAAAACAGCGTTCTTGGCAATTACAAACTTTCTTCGCTTGTCTCTACCAACATAGAAGAAATTAAAATTGATGAAATATGCCAAGCCATTGAAAACAAGACGGCTCAATCCGCCCTTGCGAATTACGGCGTAGAAATTCAAACGCTCAAAATAAAACGGCTCGCTCTGCCCGAAGCAAACATTAAAAGCGTTTTTAACCAGATGATAGCGGACAGGCAGAAATATGTTTCCCAATTTATAGCCGAAGGTGAAAGAGACTCCGCTATAATCACCGGAGAAGCGGACGCCAGAGCGGCGGAAATCTACGCTAAGGGCAAACTTGAGGCGTCGCAAATTGACGCCGAAACGGAACGAATGGTCGCGCGTATTTACGGCGAAGCTTATGACAGAAACTCAAGACTGTTTGTTTTCTTAAAAAAACTGATGGCTCTTGAAAATTCCGTAAACGCAGACACAACAATTATTATGAGGGCGAATGAGTCTCCGTTTGATATAATCACGGGATCAAATTAGGCGGCGGTTGATGAAAAACAAAGTCTTTATTGTTTTTACCCAAATAATGGAATACATCATAAAGTATTTTAAATTGACGGTGTGTTTCGCCGCTGTTTTAATCGCTCTCTCAGGCGTTTACCGCGTTGAAAGCAGTCAAATCGCCGTTGTGCTTCGTTTCGGCAAACTTGTCGGCAATTCAAGCGAAAAACAAATTAAAAAACCCGGGCTTCATTTCGCTTTACCGTTTTTTATAGACAGAGTAATAAAAATACCGATACGCACAGTACAGGAAATCGAAGTTACTACGCACTATAAACCACAAGGGCTCGTAGTTTCCTCCGACATAAACAGAAACGGATATGTGATAACGGGCGATAAAAATGTAATACTGATAAAGGCAAAAGTAAAATATCAAATAAACGATCCTGTGCGTTATACACTATTCACAAGCGACGCCGCTAAAATAATAGACGGCATAATCAGCGGAGAATTAACCTGCATCGCCTCGCATTCCGACGTAGATTCAATCCTTACAAGCGGCAGGGCGCAGTTGTCAAGTGATGTTACGCGAAATTCGCAAAACATTATAGACGGGTTAAAATTGGGAGTTTTTATTTCCGGCGTAGAACTGACGGAAATTACCGCTCCCGCCGAGACAATACGCTATTTTGAAGAAGTAAGAAACGCCGCTATTTACAAGGCGACTAATTACCAGCGCGCGCAGGAATACGCCTCTACCCGGATGCTTGGAGCGGAAGCGGCGGCAAACATGCTCAAACAGACCGCTATTTCACAGCAGGCTGAAAAATTGACTAAAGCCAACGGCGAAATGGCTGAGTTTTACGGGTTGTACGATCAATATACAAGAAACCCGCAAATTATCATGTCGGGAACATTCAGGCAGAGAGCGGGCGCGGTTTTGAAAAAAGCCGGTAAGTCAATAGTAATTCCGACCGGCGCACAAGCGCCTACTTTTCTTTTACCGTAAGGGGTTGTTATGCGCAATACTATTAATATTACCGATGTTCATCTTTCGGATAACGAAAAATCAAATTTCAGGAACAGCATTTTGTCTCTTTCGGGAGCGCTTGTCTGTCTCGCCGCCGCTCTTATTTACGGAAAAATTTCACCGCAGCAGGATATAATTCAGGCGCTTATTTATCTTGCGGGTATTTGCGTAATCGGGCTTCCAATGTTAATTACGGCGGTACAGGGGCTTATTTCCAAAAACATGAGATACGCCATGGAAATACTTGTTTCGATAGCGATGATTATATCAACTTTAAGCGGAGAATTTTTGCTTGCGATACTCATTCCCGTCATTCTTACCTTTGTTCATTTTTTGGAAGAAAAAAGCATTATGGGCGGACGCGACGCGATTGAAGGTTTAAAAACAATGCAGGCGGAGAAAGCGATTGTAGAAAAAGACGGAAAAGAAATTGAGATCAGCGCGAAGGAATTAAAAACGGGCGATATAATCATCATAAAACCGGGTATGTCCCTGCCCGTTGACGGCGAAGTTATTTTCGGCGCGTCGAGTATAGACCAAAAATCGCTTACGGGCGAATCAATGCCAAAAACAGTCGAGATAGAAGATCAGGTATTCGCCGGAACTGTAAATATCGACGGCAGTATAAAAGTTAAAGTTACAAGGGAATACGCGGATACTTCTTTTCAAAAAATAGTAAAACTGCTTGAAGATTCGGGACAAATACAAATCCCCGACACCAAAATTGTCGACAAGTTTATTTTCTACTATATTCCCCTAACGCTTGTTACCGCTCTGCTGGTGTGGCTGTTTACACAGAACATCAACAGGGCGATTGCTATTCTTGTCGCAAGCTGTCCCTGCGGACACCTGCTTATCAATTCCGCCCCGATGATCGCCGTGTTGGCGGCGGCGGCAAAAAGGGGAATACTGATAAAAAATTCGTCGTTCGTGGAACATTTGGGAGATACGGATTATCTTATTTTTGACAAAACAGGAACAATAACCAACGGAATTTTGGAAGCAAGCAATTTTCATTTGGATCACGCCCATGATTTTAACGAGCTTGTTATGACCGCTTCCTGCGTCGCTCACGGATCGCTTCATCCAATATCAAAATCTATCGTTTCGTTATGCGAAAAAAAAGACATAGACAGGGATTATGAAATAAAAGAGCATATCGGAAAAGGAATTGAAGGCAGAAAAGGAAACGACACAATTTACCTTGGCAGTTACAACTGGATACGTTCTCTCGGCTACGATGTGAGCGCCCAATACGAGGACGCCGGCGCTTGCGATTGGGTTGTTAAAAACGGACAAATTCTCGGCTGTATTGTATTCAAAGATACTCCGCGAGACGACGCCGCGCAGACTGTAAGCGAGTTAAAAAAACTGGGCGTTTCAAAAACCTGTCTTTTAACAGGGGATCATTTCCAATCTGCCAAGAAAATACAAGACGCTGTAGGAATCGATGAAATGCAATGCGAATTACTGCCGGAGCAGAAACTCAAGCATGTTGAAGAAATGATGAAAAGCCGCACCGTTACAGTTATCGGGGACGGCATAAACGACGCGCTTGCTCTCTCGGAGGCTCACGTAGGAATAGCGATGGGGGCAATGGGCTCCGACACGGCGATTCAAAGCGCCGACATCGCGCTAATGAATAACAATCTTTCCAATATTCCCTTTGTAATCAAACTAGCCCAAAAAACAAAAAACATCATTTACCAAAACATTATTTTAGCGTTTTCCGTAAGCATCATTATGATATTTCTAGCCGGAGCGGGAATAATAACGCCAATCGTGGGCGCATTTTTCCATAACATTGGCGCGTTTCTGGTTTTGATAAACAGCGGTCGGGTACTGGGCAAGCCGTCAAATTAAACTTTAGCTTGCACCTGCTCTTTAACCAATTTATCACCCATTTCGCGTAACAGATACTTTTGTATCTTGCCGCTGGATGTAAGCGGGTAACTGTCAACAAAGAACACATATTTGGGGATTTTGTACCTGCCGATTTTATCACGGCAATAGTCGCGCACGTCTTCCACGTTCATTTTTACGTCGGGGTGAAGAATAACAAAAGCGCCTACTTCCTCGCCATATTTTTCGCTGGTTATTCCTACTACCTGCACGTCCTTAACGCCCGGCATTGTGTACAAAAAGTCCTCTACTTCTTTGGGAGAAATATTTTCTCCTCCGCGGATTATCATGTCTTTTAAGCGCCCCGTAACCCTGAAATTGCCGTCCTTGTCCTTCACTCCCCTATCGCCCGAATGAAGCCAGCCGTTTTTGTCGATACACTGCGCCGTGGCTTCCGGCAATTTGTAGTAACCTTTCATTGAGTTGTAACCGCGGCAGCAGAATTCCCCATGTACGCCGTCGGGACATTCTTCGCCAGTGTCGGGGTCGCGGATTGTAACTTCTACGCCGGGCAGAGCGCGTCCTACCGTTTCCACTTTTACATTTATGTCGTCGTCGTAGCGCGTCTGGGTCATAACGGGCGATGATTCTGTCAGCCCGTAACAAATGGTAACTTCTTTCATGTACATAAGCTCGATTACCTGACGCATCGCCTCTATCGGGCAGGGAGAGCCCGCCATAATTCCCGTACGCAGACTGGAAAGATCAAACATTTTAAACATGGGGTGGTTTAACTCCGCGATGAACATTGTGGGTACGCCGTAAACTGCGGTGCATTTTTCTTTTTGAATTGTGGCAAGCACAAGCAGAGGATCAAACCACTCGATAAGAGCGGCGGTAGAGCCGTGCGTCAATATCGCCATCATTCCTAGAACAAGTCCGAAACAGTGGAACAACGGCACGGGGAGACATACAATGTCTTTTTCCGTTAAGCGCTGATTGTCGCCGATACCAAGACCGTTATTCAAAATATTTCTGTGCGTAAGCATAACGCCCTTGGGAAAACCCGTAGTACCCGACGTGTACTGCATATTCACTACGTCGTTGGTATCCAGGGTTTTTTCTATTTCGCTTAACAATGCGTTATCCGTATGCTGACCAAGCAATAACACTTCGCTCGTTGTAAACATTCCACGGTGTTTTTGCTGTCCTATATGCACGATATATTTTAAATGGGGAAATTTAGCGGAATTAATCTGCCCTCTTTGCGATGTTTTTAATTCGGGCACAACTTCATTTACCATACCGATATAATCGGAATCGCGCCAGCCGTTTGTCAGGCACAGACAAACCATGTCGGATTGCTGCAGCACATATTCAAGTTCGTGGGTTTTGTAGCCTGTGTTTACAGTAACAAGAACAGCGCCGATTCTTGAGCAGGCGAAAAGCGTCGTGTTCCAGTCGGGCACATTTGTCGCCCAAATGCCGACGTTATCGCCCTTCTTTACGCCGATGGAGAGCAGTCCCTTAGCGAAATCGTCCACGCGTTTATCGAATTCAGCATAGGTAAAACGAAGATTGCGATCCGAATAGACAAGAAAATCGTGATCGGGATGCGCGGCGGCTTTCTCTTTTAAAACTTGAGTGAGAGTTTTTTCTATGTATTCCATGATGTCCCTCTTAAACCGGAGTATAAATTACCGCGAGTATTTTTACAGGATTTTTGTCCGCCGATAACACACGGTGCGGAACTATCGAATCGTAATAAACAGAATCGCCTGTTTTTAAAGTATCTTTATTCATGCCGTATTCCAGCGCAAGTTTCCCCTCAAGAACAAAAATAAATTCTTCGCCCTCGTGGCTGGATCTATCCTGTTTCGCGTCAGGCTCTATTGTTACGACAAACGGTTCCATGTGACGTCCGCCTTTATCCGCCGCAAGCGCATCAAAATTTACGCCGTGATGTTCGCCTTCCGACGCGCCTTCAGGCAGACCCGTCTTGAATCTGATTGCGGAATCCGCATGCCCCGCCCTGCAAATAACAGGACCAAGCTGTTCATCGTCGTCAAGAAGCGTACCAAGGCGTACGCCAAGCCCGCGCGATATTTTAATTAACGGGGCTAGATCGGGAATATGCCCTGAGTCTTCGATTTTTGAGATCAGTTCTACTGATACGCCGCTACGCTCGGCAAGGTCTTCCCTGCTGATTGAATAGGTTTTTCTTATTTCGGCGATTCTGTCGCCCGGTGTATGTTCTTCCATACAAATACTGTATTATTTTACATTATTTTGTTCAAGATATTTTGGGGTCTTTAATTCTTCCAATTTACTTCGTAAACCAGAGGCGTCTGTAAAACCAGCAAATCAACCAGCGGAATATCGAAATTCGCTTTTTTACCGGAGAATGTCCCCCCTTTTACGTTTGTAACAGCGCCGGGAAATTCAATAGAGACGCGAACTTTTGAAGCCGCGATTTCATCGCTTATTCCTTTATTGTAAAAAGAGCCGACAAGTTCCAGGTATTCGGTCTTAGTCATTTTTTCGCCTGTAGCGGCGGGAGCCATTATAGCGTTTAAATAATCGGCAATATCTTTGGAAAGATGTCCGAGTATTACCTGGCTATTTTCGATATTGACGGAAAACACGCACTTGCCGCCTGAAGCTCCCTGTTCAAAATTTATGAACTCTTTTCCTTTTACCTCGCTCAGAAAAAGATTAATTTTTGAAATTTTTATCTGTCCGTTAATCGCCGACTGAGAAGTGTTTTTTAACGAAACAGTGTCGATTCCGGGCGATTGGGACATCGATTTTGATATGGCTTGCCCGTCCAGTATTTGAATAGTCTCCTGCCCGCCCGCGGCAGCCATAGCCCTAATTAACGCGGTCATTCTCTGTCCAATGGACATATTAACGCTCAAAACAGCCGAACCGTTCGCGTCAATATTTCCGTCAATTTTGGCGGTACAGGAAAAAAACGCAGGAATGACCAAAAACATCGATACATAAAATAATTTAAAAATAAAACTTTTCATTATTATAATAATACTATATAATAGATAAAAGTTACATAGATGTATGCGCCATTAAAACGGCGCATACATCAACGATAAATGACATTAAAACGTCATTTATCGTAGCGGTTTACGGGGCGTTTCACGCCCCTACATTCTGCCTTCGGCAGAACGTCGTAAACCGCCATAATTCGGTGCAACTTTATTTTTAATACGGTGTCCTAAGACAATAGGGTTTGCTGTATTTTTGAAAAAATTATATTTGGAGGATATCATGTCTGTCCCTTACACTGAAAAACCTTGGGAATTTTTGAAAGATTACAGAGGAAAAGCCTTCTCCGGCGAGTGGCCTACCCTGCCTGAAATGTTTAAAATAACCGTTTCCCGTTTTCCGCAGCGCGCCTGTTTTACAATTTACGAGCCGGACAGGATCAGCCTTAATTACACAAAAGCGTTAAAATTGATAGAAGCGATCGCCCGCTGGCTGCATAACAAAGGCATCAACCACGGAGACAGAGTCGCAGTTTCGGGAAAGAACGCCCCTGAATGGACAGTCGCGTACCTCGCGATTCTTTTCGCCGGCGGCGTTGTCGTCCCGATTGACTATCAGCTTAGAACCGAAGAAATAGAACTTTTAATAAAAACATCCGCCGCGCGTATACTTTTTATTGACGAAGAAAAACATGAATTTTTTAAATCGAAACCGACAAAGCTTGAAGAAGTAATCTCCTTAAAAAAAGGAGTTGGAACATACATTTACGATTTAGACGGACCTCAAGCCGAAATTGAACAGGCTATAGAGACCGACACAGCGGCGATACTTTTTACATCTGGAACAATGGGTATCCCTAAGGGAGTTATACTAACGCACAAGAATCTTGTCTCGGATTGTTATCTTGCCCAGGGAACGCCGCTTATAGTTTTACATACCGACGTATTCTACGCGATACTGCCGATTCATCATTCTTACACAATGCTCGCCGTATTCATAGAAACAATTTCCACGGGAGCCGAGGTCGTTTTTGGAAAACGAATGGTAACGTCTCAAATTTTAAAAGACCTTAAAGAAGCGAAGATCACCATGCTGTTAGGCGTACCCATGCTATTTAACAAAGTTCTTGCCGGAATTCTGCGCGGCTTAAAAGCCAAAGGACCGATTGTCTACGGAGTTATATCATTCTTGATGGGCATTTCCGGCATTATAAAAAAACTTTTTAAAGTTAATCCCGGTAAAAAAATGTTCGGCTTCGTTCTGGACAAAGCGAGTCTTACATCGGTACGCATTTGTATTTGCGGCGGCGGTCCTCTCGCGCCAAGCGTATTCAGAAAATACAACCAGCTTGGCATCGACTTTGTTCAAGGCTACGGTCTTACCGAGACTTCCCCGATTATCACGATTAACCCTATTGAAGCATACAAAGAAACCAGCGTAGGACGTCCATGTCCGCAAGTAGACATGAAAATCCTAAATCCCGACGAGCGCGGAATAGGCGAAGTAATTGTTAAAGGACCGATGGTCATGCATGGTTATTATCAATTACCCGAAGAAACAGCCGCCGCCTTTACCAGCGAAGGTTATTTAAAAACAGGCGACTTAGGTTACATGGACAGCGAAAATTATTTATACCTAACGGGTCGCGGCAAAAACATGATTGTAACAGAGGGCGGCAAAAACGTTTACCCCGAAGAAATAGAAAACGAGTTCCAGCTTTACGAAGAAATCGAACAAATCTTAATCCGCGGATACGTTCAGGATAAAAAAACAAAGAGCGAAACTATCGAGGCTCTTGTATATCCCAACCCCGAATTCAAGAATGAAAAGGGAGCCGCTCCAAGCGCGGATGAGACAAAAGAAAGGATTAACGCTATCATTTCCGAGGTGAACCAAAGATTACAGTCCTATCAAAAAATTGACAGAGTTGTGATTTTGGATAAACCGATGGAGATGACTACTACGAAGAAGATTAAACGGAGCGAGTTGAGGTAGATTTGTTCTTTATTTTTTAACCACGAACCGGCACGAACTTTTAGTACATATCTTGAAATACCTTCTTATGAACTATTTAAGTTTGAGTCTACCGAAAAAAAACAGGAAAAGAAGCTAAAAACCAAAGACTACCTGCAAAAAATGCCCGCCGATGTTAAAAAAGAAATTATTTCCCGTTTATTATCTGATTTAAAAAAGAATGTAAACACTTCTTTTGATTTTAAAAAATATTAATATTATAACGACAATACCACAAACCGCAAAATTTACCGATATTTGATTTCTGAAGGTATTAACATATTGTAGATCGAACCACTCAACGGCAATCCGCTTAAACTGAAAGAATGCCGATACTTGTCTATAGTAACTTCCGGTATTTTCGGACCAAAATAGACTTTATCTTTATCATCTACAAATAAAATCGGCTCCGTTTCTACATAGATACCTTCACAAATATTGTTTATAACAGATTTTCTAATATATTTTTTATTTTCGTTTAACGTATCAACAAATAAAAGCCGATATTCTTCCTCATGCGCATATGATTTATCTTTGATAATATGCGTAACGCTGGAAAACAATTCACCAAGTAATTTTTTTAATTCTTCTGTATACTCTTTTTCCTCAATTTGCAACAAACAATCTATAATATTTTTTAGTTTTTCTTGAGCGTCAGCTTCACTAAGATACATAATTTTATATAATCCCATTTTCCATAGAGGCACTACACCGTCAATTTGTTCATTTCCGGTAATCCCGCTGCTATTTATTTCAATTCTCTTCTCTGTTTTTTGATCACTTGATAATTCATTATTTTGTTCACTATTTGTTAATCGCATAGTAGATGTATAGTCTATTAATCGTATAGGAGGCGTATAATTTGTTAATGATTTGTCTATGCCTTGCCCTTTATTTATCTTCCATACCGGAATACCAATAGAAATACCATGTCCGTTATCACCATAAGAACTATTCCACATCACCAACGAATCCTTACAAGATGTTAAGCTTCTGATAAATACTACTGTCTCAGAATTTGTTTTAGATAAAGATTCAATAATATCAGCTATATAACTATTTTTTGATTTAAAATACTTAACTAACTGTTTGTAAAATATTTTTCCTTCTTCCGGATCATTTTGATAAATAGCGGGTTCCAGATGTAATCGTCGATCAGATCGAATTTTCTCCAATAATTTCATTGACGTATACTGATAAACCATTACTCCATTATTGAATTCCCGACATTTTTGCCAAAGAGAATATACGGACTGGATCAGTTTCTTATAAGATGATTTTTCCATTTCCATATTTCTAAATTTTAAAATTATTTCAATAAAGAAATGCGGAATGTTTTGTAATTTATCAATAGGTAACTCCCAAAAAAGCTCGGAATAAGGCAATACTTTATCAGCTAAATAATAAAAATCCTCTATGTTTTTAGAATATAGTGAATCAATAGATGTTTCTTTTGATTCAATGATTAATAACAGCGCTTTCCTATAATCATATAACGCTTTATCTTTTTCACCCTTTATTTCATATAAAGCCCCCCTATTAAAAAAGGAACCAAAATGATTCGGTTGTAACAAAATGGCTTTATTATAAATTTCAATTGCTTTATCATATTCTTTTTTTCCCCAATAGATATTACCAATGTTAAAAAAGGCATCAATATTATCAGGTTTTAATTGGAGTGTTCTTTCGTAGTCTGCAATTGCAGAATCATAATCTCTTTTATAAAAAAAGGCGTCTCCTCTTGATAAAAAAACATCCGCATCTTCTAGTCCATTATGTAACGCATCATTAAAGTCCGCTATTGCTCTATTATATTCTTTTATACAACCATATATAATTCCACGGTTATAAAAAGCTTCCGCACAATCCGGCTTAAATTGTATAACTTTTGTGTAATCTGCAAGGGCTTTATTATAATCATGCAGTTTGGTATAAATATTTGCCCTTTTGAAAAAAGCTTGAGTATCAGTCGGTTGTATTCTTAATCCGATACTAAAGTTTAAAATAGCCTTATCGTATACACCGGTTTCATCATACAAATTCCCCAAGTTAAAATATGGGGCGGCATTATTAGGCACCAATTGAATAGCTCTGGTAAAATCAGCAATAGCTTTCTCATAATTTCTCATTTGAGCGAAAACTATGCCGCGATTATTTACAGCATCATAATAGTCTGGTCTTTGTTGTATTATAAAAGAAAAGATTTCTATTGCTTTATCAAATTCGCCTTCCTTGCCATATACAATACATCGATCGTTAATAGCATATACAATATCAGGCTGCAATTGTATTGCCCTAACGAAATTCGTAATAGCTTTATCAATTTCTCCTCTGTTTGCATATGCTACTCCGCAATTAAAAAAAGAAAGTAAATGATTGGGGTCTATTTGTGCTGCTTTATTATAATCGGCAATAGCTTTATCAAATTCATCTTTATTAAGATAGGCATTTCCACGATTGACATATGCATTTGCATAATTCGGATCAAGTCTAATGGCTTCATTACAATCCGTAATAACATCATCATGTTTACCCAATAAAAAATATACACCTCCGCGATTAATATATGCTTCTACATAATCAGGTTGAAGAGTAATCGCATAACTGTAATCAGAAACCGCCTTATCTAGTTCTCCTTTTTTCAAATATACATTACCCCTCATTACAAAGCCAAAAGCATATTCGGGAAGTTGTTCTAACGCTTTATTGATACATTCAATTGCGGCATCATATTTATTTTCTACATGATTCAAAACATTTCCTAACAGCACCAGAGCCTTTGGCATTTCCGGATAAATTTTTAATGCGATTTCTATACTTTCTTTACTTTCTTCAAATTTACCCATTATCTGCAAACATCGCGCCTTTTTAAAACATGCTTTGAAGAGAATATCGGGATCGGGTTTTCCAGAATTAATTATTTTATCCGCTTTATCAATTATCTCATTAATTTCTTTATTGGATATATCAGAATCAGGATCCAGATAATCCGAATCTAATTCGTATTTTGACATATATAATCCTCCCCTCGCCGGAACATGACAAATTATAAGTCTATCAAAAAAAATTTAATCATAACTACTCTATACTATTTTCCCCTAACCGCCGCGCTCTGCGCATGCCCTTCCAATCCTTCCGCTCTCGCAAGTATTTCCGCGGCGTTACGCGCTTTTTCAAAGCCTTCGCCTTGGGCGCAGCGCAGGGTGGTAACTGTTTTTAGGAAGTGGCGGACAGACAAACCGCCTGTAAAACGGGCGCTTGTTGATGTTGGCAGAGTGTGATTTATTCCGGCGGAATAATCGCCGAGGACTTCGGCGCAAAGACTGCCGATAAACAGCGAACCGTAATTTTTTAGTTTGGGTATCCAAGTGTCTGTAGATGCGGTTTGAAGTTCAAGATGTTCAGGCGCAATTGTGTTGGCGATACGAATTGCCTCTTCCTGTGTTTCATAAACGATAATTAAGCCGCCTGCGTTCAAGGAAGCTCGGGCGGTTTTTTCTGTCGGCAATGATTTTATACGCCGTTCAATAGCCGCAAGAATTTTTTCGGCAAACTCTTTGCTTGGAACCAAAGCCCTCGCACGCGCGTCCGGGTCATGTTCCGCTTGCCCGAGCATATCGGCAGCTATAAGATCGGCTGTTTTTTCAATATTGCCGTCCTTGCCGTCGGCGATAACAAGTACATCGGTGGGACCGGCGATAAAATCGATCCCTACTTCGCCGAATAGTATCCGTTTGGCGGCGGCGACGAATTTATTGCCGGGTCCGGCGATAACGTCAACGCGAGGAACGGTTTCCGTGCCAAGCGCAAGAGCGGCTATTGCCTGTGCGCCGCCGATAGCAAAGATGCGAATGTTGTTGTTATTCACAATTTCTGCGGTGATTGCGGCGGCGGCGAGAATTTTTTTGTCGGGGAGACCGTCTTGCGTCGGCGGAGATGAGAGTATCACTTCTTCCACGCCGGCGCAAAACGCCGGAATCATGCACATAAGGACTGATGAAAACAGGGGGAAGCGTCCGCCGGGAACGTAAACAGCGGCTCTTTCGACGGGAAGTATACGCTGACCTGTAACAAGCCCCTGCTCCATTTCAAATTCAAAATCGGCGAATTGTTCACGCTGTTTTTCCGAAAAGCGTTTTATATGTTTTGCCGCAAGTTCAAGCGCTTGCGCCAGAGACGAATCTGTTGCGCGCAACTGTTCAAGGGCGCGTTTCGCTTCGGAGAGGGGAACTTCAAGTTTCTGCGGAGAAGATTTGTCGAATTTGGAAGCGAATTTTCTGACAGCGGCGTCTCCTTTCGCGCGTACTTCCGCGATTATATTTTTGACAGCTTTTTCCGTCTTTGTATCTTCACAGCGTTTTGTTTCGTTCTTCCAATAGGAATCGAATTCCTTGCTAAAAATAATCTTCATCTTACACCTTTCAATATATCTTGAGCAGCCGTAAGAACTTTATACATGTCCGTATCTGTTCCGATACTGATACGCAAAAAGTCAGCTATTCTGTCTTTGTTGAAATGCCGTACCAAAATACCCCTGCTGCGCAACTCGGCAAAAAATTCCGCGCCGCCGATATTGGGATGTTTTACAAAGAGAAAATTAGCCGATGACGGCAGAACTGTAAACCCAAATTCGCGCAAAGACTTCGCTGTCTGTTCCCGCATGACAATAACACGGTGGTTAATTTCTTTGTAATACGCCGCGTCGGAAATTGCCGCCGTTGCTCCCGCAAGGGCAAGAAGATCGATTGTGTAGGAATTAAACGAATCGCGTATTCTGCAAAGACCTTCGATTAATTTTTCATTACCGATGGCAAAACCAAAACGCAAACCGGCAAGAGATGCGGATTTTGACATTGTATGCACGGTTAGCAGGTTGGGGTGATTTTTTATAGAGCCAATCGCCGATTTCACGCCGCTTGAATTTGAAAACGCTATGTAGGCTTCATCAACAATAAGGATTTTTCCCTGTTTTTCAAGATATTCGGCAAGAGACAGAATATCGTCTAACGGCAGAGCAACCGCTGTTGGCGCGTTTGGGTTGGGAAATATTACGCCGCCGCATGGGATTTTATAATCTTTTATGTTAATAGAAAAATCTTGTGTAAGCGCAACGGTGCGATACGGGATTTCCCAAAGATTGGCGTAAACAGGATAAAAACTGTATGTGATGTCGGGGAAAAGTATCTGCGCCGCTTCTTCACCGCTTTCAAAAAAAGCGCCGAAAGCGAACGCTAAGATTTCATCGGAGCCGTTACCTGCAAAAATTTCCTGCGGGCTTACGCCGTAAAGGGCGGCGGCAGCTTCACGGAATGCAGTACATTCAGGATCGGGATACAGGCGAAGACGCTCGCCTGCGGCGTTTTTAATCGCTTCTATAACTTTGGGAGAAGGCGGATAGGGGTTTTCGTTGGTGTTAAGCTTGATTATCTGCCTGTCCTTAGGTTGTTCGCCGGGGGTATACGGAGAAAGTTTTTTTATTCGGCTGTTCCAAAATTCGTTCATTATTTTTTGTGCCTCCGATCAAGCTCGTCAAGAATTTCCTGAACGGTAACCCCCGCTCTTGTCATCAATACGGTAGAGAAATAAAGAAGATCAGCCGCTTCCCAGATAATTTCATCGCGGTTTTTCGCGTCGCATAACTCTTGCGCCTCTTCCATTACTTTTTCACGCACAAGTTCATCGTCAAGTGTGGCTGTATACGAACCGGGCGCAGGATTGTGAAAACGATCTTCTATTATATTCTGCAAAAATTGCAGTGTATAGTCTCTGTTAGTTGCAAAACATGACCACGCCCCTGTGTGGCAGACGGGACCTGCGGGTTGCGCTGTCGCCAGCAATGCGTCTCTGTCGCAATCGGCTCTCAATTTGACAAGTTTTAACACGTTGCCAGAATTTTCCCCTTTCATCCAAAGTTTGTTTCGTGTTCTGCTGTGGAAGCAGACATTACCGCGTTTAAAAGTTTCGGCTAACGCTTGTTTATCGGTAAAGCCTGTCATCATTACTTGTCCGTCTGTGGATTGAACAATTACGGGAAGGAGTGAATTTTGGTCTTTTTTCCAGTTAAGCGAAACGACAAAAGCGTCCGCCAGATTTATTTTTCCGGTATACAACGCCATGCCGAGCTGCACATCACAGCCGAGGGCGGCGATTTCTTCAACTTCAGCTAACGTGGAGACGCCGCCGGCTACTGTTATTTGGCATGAGACGGCTTCTCGCAATTTGCGTGCGGGTTCTAAATCGATGCCTGTCATAGTGCCTTCTCGCTCGACGCAAGTAAAAAGCAGTTCGCCGGCAAACGGCTCGACCTGTTTTGCGGCTTCTACAAGATTAAGTCCTGTGGGGGTTTTCCAACCATCCACGACAATTTCTTCGGCTCGCGCGTCAACGGCGACTATCAGCCGCTCACGTCCGATTTTTTTCGACATGCTTTCAAGGAAGGGGACATTTACCGCAAACTCGCCGCCTGCAATTCCCGCACCTTTTTTTGCAGGGTCACGGAAAGCGCTTGAGCCGATGATTATTTTTCTCGCCCCAAGGCTGATCAATTCCTGCGCCTGCTGGGGCGTTCTTATGCCGCCGCCTACTCTGCACTCGGCTTTCCGCAAAAGCGGTTTTATCATTTCAAGGTTGCTTCCCTTTCCCATTGCGGCGTCAAGATCGATGACTGCGACTTCGCCGTAACGGTCGAATTCCGCCGCCAGTTCAAGAGAATTTTCACGCTGTAGTACCAGTTCCTCGCCCTGCTTTAGCTGGACGACTTTGCCGTTTTGTATGTCTATTGAAGAAATTACCATAGGAGTATTGTACATAATTATCTGTTTATTTTCAATAGTTTTCTTGACTTTTCGGTATAATCAGGTATAATTAGGTAATATAAGGTAATTTCAGGTAATATTAGGTAAAAGAGGATAAAATGCCGGAAATAAAAGACATTAAAATAACGCCTGAAATGCTGGCGCAAATTGCGGAAATAGACGAATACAAGGGAACTTGGACAGGCTTTACGCGCTTGCGTCCCGAACAGCTTAAAATCTTAAAAAAAGTTGCAACAATTGAATCTATCGCTTCTTCCAACCGTATAGAAGGAAATAAATTATCTGACACGGAAGTAGAGGAACTTTTATCCCACATCGACAAGAAATCGTTTAAGACGAGAGACGAGGAAGAAGTTGCCGGTTATGCCGAACTTATGAATACCATTTTTGACAATTACTCGGTTATTCCGCTGTCGGAAAATTATATAAAACAGTTTCATAAAAATTTGCTTAAATTTGCCGGCAAAGATAAAAGACATCGCGGAGAATATAAAAAGCTACCCAATACTATAGCCGCTTATGACAAAAACGGTAAAGAAATAGGAATTGTGTTTGAAACAGCCAGCCCTTTTGATACGCCGTTCCTTATGCAAGAATTGACGGAATGGACACGTAAAAATCTTGATGATCCTTTTTTGCATCCGTTGATTGTGATTGGCGTTTTTATTGTGCATTTTCTTGCTATTCATCCGTTTCAGGACGGTAACGGACGTTTGTCACGCGCTTTAACCACAATGCTGCTTTTGAAAAAAGGCTATGCTTATGTTCCGTATAGTTCTGTTGAGTCGATAATTGAATCAAGTAAAGAAGGTTACTATCGTTCGCTCCGCCGGACACAAAAAAACATCCGCAAGGGCAAAGTAGATTACGAACCGTGGCTGTCGTTTTTTTTAACAACTCTGCAAAAGCAGAAAAGACATCTTGAAGAAAAAATCGCCGCCATATCAAGCGATGACACAAAACTCTCTAAAAACCAGCGCGCTATTTTAAATTTGTTCGACAAAAAACTTGAATGGACTTCCGCGGAAATATCCGTAAAATTGGATATTAACATAGAAACAGCGAAAAAATGCCTGCAAGCATTAACCGCATACGGCTATCTTGCCAAGCAAGGTACGACTAAGGGCGCATGGTATGAACGCACGAAGCATTAACACACATGGTGACAGAAAAAATTACCATCAGTCTTTCCTCGGCGCAAGGCGGGTATGTTAAAATGCGGAAAAATATTGTATCTATTCTGCTTCTGATATTATTCCCGATGTTGATAGCATGTAATTCATGCGCTGGAAATCAAAAGAAAATTGAAAATAACAAAGAAAAATCCGTAATTACAATTGACGGCGCAGAATATACTATATTGCCCAA
>Ga0268262_10002460_pt1 | contig 21387 bp, 15 predicted proteins | sample TergutNc150P3_FD_190354 | JGI IMG/M metagenome (GOLD analysis project Ga0268262, IMG submission 190354) | Nasutitermes corniger P3 segment gut microbial community from laboratory colony in Florida, USA - Nc150 P3 (SPAdes) (version 2) | ecosystem: Host-associated > Arthropoda: Insects >... | reverse complement strand
CGATGGTTTACAATACAGGCGCGGGAACATTTGTTACATTAATAGCTGCTCTTTTAATGGGCGCGGCTGTAGGCGCGTATCAGGGAGCGTGGGTAGCTTACGGAAGAATGCCGTCGTTTATTGTTACGCTTTCCGGTATGCAGTTGTTCCGCGGTCTTACCTATCTTGTTACAAAAGTTACCCCCATCGGTTTTCATGACGACGGTTACTCGCTTCTTGCAACCGGCACGCTTGATGAAATATTGGGGCTTCAAAAGATAGGACCCTATTATCCCTCATCGTTAATAGTCGCGGTTATTTTACTCGCAATTTTCTTTGTTTCCGAATTTTTTGCGCGAAACAAAAAAATCCAAAATGAATTTGAAGTTTCCGGATTGCCGGTATTCATTACCAAACTTGTTTTAATAAGCATCCTGACTTTGGGGCTTGCGGATCGTTTTGCCCGTTACCGCGGTCTACCCATTGTCGCTGTAATTTTAGGTATTACGATTTTTGTGTTTCATTTTATTTTGAACAATACCGTTTTAGGACGCTACATCTACGCAGTTGGCGGCAACCCCCGTTCCGCAAAACTTTCCGGTATCAATTCAGAACTGGTAACATTTATTGTCTTTTGTTTCATGGGCGTAATGACGGGTCTTGCCGCCGTTGTTTCAACAGGCTACATGAACAGCGCACTGCCTCAAGCCGGCAACCTTTTTGAATTGGACGCCATTGCCGCATGTTACATCGGCGGCGTCTCCGCGGGCGGCGGCATTGGTTCTGTAATCGGTGTAATTGTCGGCGGTTTTGTAATGAGCTCAATTAACAACGGCATGGTTTTGATGAACTTGGGTACTCATTATCAGTATGTTGTAAGAGCGTTGATTCTGCTCTTTGCGGTATTCTTTGACGTTTACACCCGCAAGAAAGCCGGATTAAGCTGATTGTTCAGGAGAAATATTACAACTTCGCTTTTGCTCTGTCTATCATCTTTTTAAAACCAATACCTTCTTCTTTAACAAGGCGGATAAAGGGATTATCTTCGGGTTTTCCAAGCACCTGTTCCATCTCCGCGTGATTACGAAACGTGGCTTTTTTAAAATGATTACGGTAGTCTTTTGCCCTGCTCTCGAAAATTTGTTTTTCTATCCAATGGCGTGTTTCTAAAACTTCGGCAAATTCTTTTTTTAACATGGACACGTCAGGGGCTACTCCATGAAGAAACACAAAAACAGCCCACGCATGGCGGCATTTATCCAGAGGATATTCTTCGTCCCAAGAATCGTATACTTTGTGAATCTCGTCCCAATCTTTATACTTGCCGTCTCTTATTTCCTTGCGAAGAGCGTCTACGCGGAAGGCGGGGACAATCTGTCCGCCCGCGTTAACCCAGTCTTTGACGCGCTCATTGTCGCCGAGCAATTTACTTAAGCCTTTAAAATCCAAATCTTGCCGCGAATCCAAAAACGCCGCGATAGTTTTTACCGCGTAATAGCAAAGCATTTGCCGGTACGCGGCAATAGCTTCCAGCGGCTTTATGACTATCTGGTCTCTTTTGCTGTGTTCAAAGTGGCGGCAGTGAATTTGACGCACTTCTATTCCGTCCTCGCCCGCCAAATCCATAGGCGAGAAGCCCGCTTCGCCGAGCAAGCCGCCGAGGAGAGACAGAGCGGAGATGATTTCTTCCGCTGTATCGGGCGCAAGGTAGTCGGTTTCAATGCGCTGGATTTTCACTTTTCTTTTGTCGCGGTTTTTGGCTTTCCATGAATTGCGCTCAAGCGCGTAGAGGTTGTGTATCCAAAAATAAGCGGGCATTACTTCAAGACGGTTTTTGTGCGTATTGTTGTTTACAAGCGAGAATGGTAGCGGAATATTTAACTCCGACGGATATTCGCCCTTGGCGATAATCACAAACGAAGCGAATACGCATGAGTGTTTAAGACTGACAGCCAGTCCGGGCCAAAAACCGCGTTTAGCCCTTATCTCTCCGTCATTGGCGCGGCTGTTGTGGTTACTGCCGATTGTCGCCGCCGCCGCCATGTTCGACATTCCCTCGACAAGGCTCGCTATTAAAAATGAATTGTTGTGGTGCTGTTCATGCACCGGGAAAATCAAATTGTTAAGTATCTCGCAGCATGACACGGTGGAATTGTCTCCCAGCACCGAGTGTATCAGCCGCGCCCCGTACTTCAAGTTGCTGTTTCTGCCCATGACAAAACGCACAGCCTTGGAGCCGTAAAAAGCATTGCAGGCGTAACCGACAATGCCGTTCACCATTTCCACGCCCTCGCCTATCTGCGTCGGCTCCTCGGCGGAAGACTGTATCGTAATATTTTTAAGTTTGTTCGCTCCCTTAATGTAAGCGCTCTCCCCCACCATCGTATCCTTGATAATCAAACAACTTTTAATTACGGCGTTTGAACCGATAACTCCATATCTGCCCCGTAAGCCGCCGTACTGTTCTTGCGTAATCTCCGCAAGTTTAGCGGTTAACGCGGTATCATCGCGGTATGCCGCCCAAAGATAGGCGTCCGCGGTTATCATTTTGTCGAACGGCAGAATGGAACGTCCGCCCGCTTCGTTCATCACATCGATCCAGACGCGCACCTCTTCGGCTTCGCCGTCTTTTACCACGCCGTTGCCGAACTTTGCGTGGTTGGTAGTTTGCAATTCATCAACTCTTGAGAGTATGCAGTTGTTCCCGATTATGTAATTGCAAATATACGCACATTCCTGAATAGCTGAATTATCGCCGATGTCGCAGGAAATAATTGTGCTGTTGCGAATCCCGGCGGGAATACAAAAGTCATTATGTTTAAGGAGAATATTTTGCAATGTGCCTATGCGGACAAGACCGAAAAAATTTGAATCGCGGATCAATGAAGGATCGAAAGGATCGGTTACAAGGAAGTCGTCCCACTTTGCGCAGGTATTTTTGTTTTGAATCAGTATTTCAATTTCCGCCGGTTTAAGCTTGCGCCAACTGTCTGTTTTTTTTGAAAACAATTCCGCCTGCTGCGCGTTCCTTAGCCAGTATTCATCCGTTCCCTTAGGCAAATATTCGGCGGGAATAAAATCATAACCGTGCCGCTCTATTTTCAGGACTTTGTCTGTTTTCATTGATTTATTATACATTTTTTGTCTATGGGAGTAAATATTGAAGAAGACCTCTCACAAAGGACACAAAGAGACAAAGGACACAAAGGGAAGATCAGAGGTTTATGTTCGTTATCTTATCGTGGAGTTTACACATATAGCCTTCGGACAAAAACCCCTTCTTTCCTCTTTCTTTGTGTCCTTCTCTTCCTTCGTGTCCTTTGTGTGAAGTATTTTCAAATAAATACTAGACATAAGTAGAAACCTTGCATATTGTTATATAGGAATTAAAATAATATGAACTACGATAAATTTACAATAAAAGCTCAGGAAGCGCTGAACGAAGCCATGGGGTTGGCGCAGAAAAACGACCATTCTCATATTGAAAGCGAACATTTGCTGTTGGCGTTGCTGAGGCAGGAGAACGGAATTGTTACGCCGATTATCGAGCGGATAGGGGGCGATGCCGCCAAGCTTTCCGCCGATGCCGAGGATCTTGTAAACAAAACGCCGAAGGTTTACGGAGAGGCGGCGCAGGTTTTCTTCTCTCCGGCATTGGCGAAGGTTTTGGCAAAAGCCGAGGTTGAGGCTTCGGCGCTGAAAGACGAATATGTCTCCGCCGAGCATATCTTAATCGCCATTGCGGCGGGCGAGGGCAAAACGGCGGAACTGCTTAAAAAAGCCGGTGTAACCAAAGACGCGATTCTGGGCGCATTGAAGCACGTGAGAGGAAACGCCCGCGTAACCGATCAAAACCCGGAAGAAAAATATCAGGCGCTGGATCGCTACTGCCGCGATCTTACCGCTCTTGCCCGTCAGGAAAAACTTGATCCCGTCATCGGGCGCGATGAAGAAATACGCAGGTGTATGCAGGTTCTGTCCCGCCGTACAAAGAATAATCCCGTACTTATCGGCGAGCCGGGTGTCGGAAAGACGGCTATAGTCGAAGGGCTTGCTCGCCGCATTGTGGCGGGCGATGTGCCCGAAGGCTTGAAAGGAAAAAAACTTCTCGCTCTGGATTTAGGCGCTCTTGTCGCGGGCGCGAAATTCCGCGGCGAGTTTGAGGAACGTTTAAAAACAGTAATTCATGACGTGCAGGCGGAAGATGGGAAAATAATTCTTTTTATTGACGAGTTGCACACCCTCGTAGGAGCCGGAGCCGCGGAAGGAGCGACCGACGCATCGAATCTGCTTAAGCCCGCTCTTGCGCGAGGAGAACTGCGCTGTATCGGCGCAACTACTTTGGACGAGTACAGAAAGCATATCGAAAAGGACGCCGCGCTTGAAAGACGTTTCCAGCAGGTGTACACGGCGGAACCTTCCGTAGAAGATACGATTGCCATTTTGCGCGGGCTTAAAGAGCGGTACGAAGTCCACCACGGCGTGCGGATTAAAGATGAGGCTCTTGTGGCGGCGGCGACATTATCCAGCCGTTACATTACAAGCCGCTTTCTGCCGGACAAGGCGATTGACCTTGTTGATGAAGCCGCAAGCCGCCTTAAAATGGAATTGGACAGCCGACCGACCGAACTTGATAAACTGGAGCGCAAACTTTTACAGCTTTCGATAGAAAGGCAGGCTCTTTCGCGCGAGGAAGATACGGCTTCCAAAGACCGTCTTTCAAAACTGGAAAAAGAAATCACGGATATTACTGCCGAGCGCAACGCGATGAACACCCGCTGGGAAAACGAAAAAATTGATATTCAAAAAATCCGCGAAATTAAACAACGGATAGAAGAACTGAAAATTGACGAGACTCGCTATGAACGCGAAGGCAATCTTTCAAAAGCGGCGGAAGTAAAACACGGCAAAATCCCCGAAGCGCAAAAACAGCTTGCCGCTCTTACGGATCAAATGGAGAAAAAAAGGGAGAACGCGAAAGGCGGCGAGGCTTCCGCGCTGTTACGCGAAGAAGTCTGCGAAGAAGACATTGCCGGAGTAGTGTCAACGTGGACGGGTATTCCCGTCTCCAAAATGCTCTCCGGCGAATTGCAAAAATACTTGGACTTGGAAAAGGCTCTTGAAAAGCGCGTCGTCGGTCAAGATGAAGCTCTTGCCGCTGTTGCCGACGCCATCAGACGGAACAAGTCAGGTCTCTCCGACGCGGCGCGCCCGCTGGGGTCTTTCCTCTTTTTGGGACCGACGGGCGTGGGAAAGACGGAACTTGCCAAAACACTGGCGGATTTTTTGTTCAATGACGAAAAAGCTCTCACCAGAATCGACATGAGCGAGTACGGAGAAAAACATTCGGTAAGCCGCCTTATCGGCGCGCCGCCCGGCTATGTGGGGTATGAGCAGGGCGGACAACTGACAGAGGCGGTCAGACGCCGTCCCTACAGCGTAATTCTTTTTGATGAAATTGAAAAAGGTCACCCCGAAGTGTTTAACGTATTTTTGCAAATACTCGACGACGGCAGACTGACGGACGGACAGGGGCGTGTTGTCGATTTCAAAAACGTAATTATCATTATGACAAGCAATTTGGGATCGGACTTGATACTGGAAGCGAAAAATCCTGAAACCTTACGCGACTCTTTGATGGAACTTTTAAAACACAGTTTCAGACCGGAGTTTATAAACCGCATTGACGAGACTGTAATTTTTAACCGTCTTGGCAAAGGCGAAATCGGCAAAATAGTTGATATTCAGCTAACGCGGCTTTCAAAGCGTCTTGCGGAGCGCAAGATCACGCTTGCGCTGACAGACGCGGCAAAATCTCTGCTTGCCGAGCGCGGATACGACCCGATGTTCGGCGCGCGCCCGTTAAAAAGAACGATTCAAAGCGACCTTGAAAATCCGCTTGCGAAGCAAATCATCGCGGGAGCCATACGCGAAGGCGATACTATTACCGCGGATATTGCGCCGGATAAGCAAGGTATTGTTTTTAAAAAGAAATAATCAAACTATTCAAGATCGTCGTGTTTAAAAGCAGGCAGGGTATAATTTTTTTCGGGAGGTTTCTTTAACATTATGTCTATTCTTTTTATCAGTTCTTCCCTTGCAAATGGTTTAAAAATATAATCAGCCGCTCCCATTTCCTTAGCGCGGCTTTGTTCTTCTTCTCCATGAACAGATGTTAAAAACGCTATTGGAACATATGTTATACTGCCTAAATCTCTTATTCGGCTGAATGTTTCCCATCCGTCCATTTCAGGCATTACTAAGTCCAGTAAAATTAAATCGACATTACTAAAATGAAGTAAATAATCCAGCGCTTCTTTTCCCGATTTGGTTGGAAGAATAGTATAATCGTCTTTTAACATAAATTCGAGAATTTCAAGATCTATTTCACTATCGTCTACCGCGAGGATTTTTTTCTTTTTCTTAAAAAACGCCATAATGCCTAACCCTTTCTAACGATTATACTAAATTTTAAAATGTTTTTCAATAGCGTTTATTTTTGTAAATTTCCTATGATTTTCCTTAGAAAAACAAAAACAAAATGATATTTGTATAAATTTTAATATAAATCGGATTATATATCAAGCGAAATTTATTAGAACTGTCCGCAACGTTTTGACAAATAATGATTAATTGTCAATTTTTTTAAGTATTGTAAGGAGTTCCGCGCCTCTTATAAATTGGGCGGGGCGGAAATTTTTTCCGTCGGGGAGCGACATTAGTTCCGTCTCCACGCAGCCAAGAATCGAATCAAAAAAGGGCGAAAGCGCGGGTACATCCGCAACCGGACTGCGGGGGTTTGCGCCTGTCGCGTAACGAGCTGAATAACGCGATAACATTCCGCTGTCCGCGCGCGCCGCGGCGTATAGATGCCAGATAAAATAAGCGGCTCCCGCGCGCGTTACGGCTTCATCCGGTTTTGGTCTTGCAAGAGGCCATTGGCTTATCGTTACATCCTGAGTAAACGGAATTACCGCGCGGTCAACAAGGCGGTTAAATAAGTCAGCGTCTGTTATATTTCTGCCGCCTGTGATAAACCGTAAAAGCTGAGTTTCGTTTTTTGCCAGAGCAATACAATCGTTCCATGTTATGGTTTCGCGTCCAAGCAGACTGAGAGAACCGGCGTTTATTCCGCTCGCGTTGCGAAGTTCCCACGCGCGGTCTCTTTCCTGTCCGTAACTGTCTTTGTAAACTTTGTTAATTCCCGTAGAAAACGCGGTATCAAAAGAGCCTACCGCTTCGGAAAAACGGTTTAATTCAAAAAGGGCATGACCTTTTTCGATGTTGAGTTCTCCAACGCCTAAAGATTTTTGGTTTAACAGAGCTAACTCTTTTTCTATTATTTCCAGTTTTTTTGCCGGATCGCCCTCAAGTCGGACGGATAAAACAACCGCAGGAATCGTCCCGGGCGAAACAGAAACAGACTGCTTGTAAAGACGCATAGCCTCGCTGTATTTGCCTTCAAGGATAGCCAGCCTGCCCGACCACGCTATAAGTCTGCCTGAATAATCGGCATCGGCGGACGCTTCTTTTTCCAGTTTACCAAGCAATTCTCTCGCCGATGTAATTTCCTTTGTTTTGTTTCGCGCCTCGCTTGCGCCGACCGCCTCAAGAGGGATTACCGCTTCTTCTATCGCCGTAAGATTTTTTTCCGTCTGGCTCCTCTGTGTGTTAATCGACATATCTTTCATTGACGTACAAGCGGAAAAAACTGCCGCTATAGCAAATATTATCGCTGACTTTCTCATTTTATTCTCCGTTATTTGAACTGCCAGCGGTATAAACGCTTGTCCATTCCCATGCCGAAAATTTCCGCTTTTTTGTTACCCTGCGCCGGAACGAATAAAGGTCTGCCCCACGCCGGAAGGGGAAAGCCCTCAAGGGAACGGAAATTGCGAGTATAGGCATAAAGCGCGTTGCCGTCGCCTGTGATATAAATTTCAGGGACTTTGTCTCCGTCGCTGTCAAAGAATGTTATGTAGCCTTCTTCTTTTACTGAAAAACCTTGAATAGTCTGATACAAAATTTCGCCTTCCAAACTTACCCGGAAAAACGCGCCGTTAGACGAAACAAGCCACAGATACGTTCCGTCAAAAACAGGCTGTTGGTAAAAAACGCCGTCGAGCGCAACGGGGAACGGCGGAACAAGAACCGCGTCTTCATCGTAAACCAAAAGCTGTCCCGACTGATTCACAAAGGCGGCGTAAACTTTGTTGTTCTGCGAAAATAAAAGCGGCGATCCAAAACCAATGCCGAAACTGCCGCCGTCCTCGTCGTCGTTTTTTTCTACGGCTATCGGCTTAGGCCAATTCGGCAGAGCTTTTCCTTCGCCGTTAAGCATCCACATCTCTCCAAAAAAACTTTTTGGATAAACGGCTGTGTATACGACATTTCCTTTTTTGCCTGAAACGGACAGGAAAGACGGCGGGGAGCGCAGAGCCGCTGTAAACGTTGTTTCCCAAACGCTCTGCTTGCCTGTTGCGTCAACCGAATAAACTTTGCCGTCTTCATCGCAAAGGTAGAGTTTTCCCATAAACGCGGTTGGAGCGGAAGAAATTGAAAGCCCCGTAAGCATTGGGAAGCCCTGTACCGCTTCCATCTCGGCATCTACAAGCGTTACGCGACCGCGATCCGTAACAACCCAGGCGAATACCGTACCTTTCGCGTCTTTTACCGTAACATCGACGGCGGGAATAACCCAGTGATTCCCCTGACCGGAAAGCTCTCCGGTACTGTTATCCGCTATTTTTAACGAAAATGCGGTATTGCCGGAAGAATAGAATATTCTGCTCTCGTCTCCCTTGCCCGCTCCGTAAATGCGGTTGGAAGGTCTTGAGCCGGCGTCCAGCGGATAACCGTTTACAAGAGTTATGCCGCCGCCTGAACCGGGAACAAGGGACAGAGAAATTTCCACAAGACCCTTGTTAAAACTCATGCGGGCAAGTCCCTGGCGATAAAGCGACAAAAAGCCGCTAAGGGCTGTGTTTTTCCGCAGGAAGAACGGCACGGAAAGGTCGAGCGAATAGTACAAACTAAAAGAACTTGAACCGTTTTTACCGCCGGCAATATTGCGCCATGCGGCGGTCTTCGGCAAAACGTCGTTTCTCTGCATGGCGCGTAACGCGGCAAGGAGAGCTTCCGCCGATTCGCTTACAAGAAAATAATCTTTGTAGATTGTGTAATAAGGCGAAGGTATAAAAATATCCCAGCGTCTTAAAAGAGATTGAAGAAATTCAGGTATCTCAATGCGCGGGATACGAACTCCGTCTAAATTTAATTTGGTATTTTCGCTAAGCGCGGCGGATTGAAACGCGCGATCAAAAACATCCCTGCGTTTTTTTTCATCGGCAATTTGAATCATATAAACAGGATGCGGACGTCCTTCCAGTCCCATAGCCGCGAATTCGTTCCCCGACCATGAAAAAAGAAGCTCGTTCAATGTTAAACCCAAAACCAGGCGGGAAGCGTTTTCCGCGGTTTTAAGCGCTTCATCGAGTCCGGGGGTAAACACAAGGGCGGTCTGGTATAATTCTTCCAGCGTACCCGCCGAAAGTATCGTAGCGTATTGCGCGGTTGAGGGAACTCGTTCAGCCATGCCGGGAACGCGCGAACGCTGTACGAGCAGACGGCTTAAACTTGCCTGCCCCGACGATAACGGCGCGGCAAAACGGAATTCAATTTTTTTAGGATATATCGAAAGCCCCGCTTCCACTCTGGATTCAAATTCGATGTTATTCAAAATTGCCGCCATACCGGAATCCTGATCTGACAAAAGAGTCCTGATAAATTCATTGGAAAGCATAAGCGCGGCGTCATAGTCCGAAGGTTTGATTGTGCTAAACGCTTTTGCGTAACCTGAATTTGCGGCGGAGCGCGATTCAAAAATATACGAGTCGTCTGTTACAAAAAGCAGGTTGTGAAACGGACCGACATAAAATGTTTTGCCGCTTAAACGATATTCAAATCGGGAATTTTTTCCCGCTTGTACATAGTACAGATTGGGAATGTTAACAAAATTTGAAACCGTAGGGAGAATACGAAGCAATGGGGAGAAAAACCCTAAATCCCAGACAGCTATTAATGTTTTAGATTCTGAATCGGAGGGAAGCAAGGCAAGTTCCAAGTTACCGCTTGCGGCAAGACGCAAAAGACCATGTTTAAGGATATTACTGTCTTTTATTGTTGTTAAAATAGAAGCTATGTTAGCCAATGACGGTACGTTGGAAATTTCATCAAGAGAATCGTGGTTCAAAATCCCTTCGAGCAAACGCACAGGATTAGATATGCTGATACGAATATTCGCAGAATCGGGAATAACCGTAGCGGCGTTAACTCTGCCGATTAATGAGAAAGCCGTCCAGCCAATGACGATTATTGCGATAATAACGAGCAAGGTTATTATAAATTTAAAAAATTTATTTGGTTTCTTTGCTGTCGGTTTATTTTCGTTGTTGTCGTTATCGTTACTCATATAAAAATTGTAAATTATTGTAAAGAAAAAATAAAGTTAAATGAAAAAATATCCCTGTTTTACGCATTATTTGTTAAAACTTGAGTATTTTTCAGGCTTTTTGGCAGTCAGATGAAGGCGGATTCTCTTGATTTGACACATTCATTGTAGATTTTGCAAAAACCAGCGCCTGCAGGATACCCAAAATATAATCCTGTTGTTCTTCATTTAATAATGAGAAGTTTTTACATACTTTTTCAAATTTTTCTTCTTGTATCATTTTGTCCTTTATGAATACTCTGTATGTGAGAATATTATACTATTTTGTGAGTATTGTAAACACTCAAATTGAAATTTACAACATTGCATAGTGAGTAAAATTGTCGTATTATATTGGTATGACAATTAGCAAACGCATAAGACACATACGGCAGACGCTCAATATGTCGCAGGTAGAATTTGCGAAAGCAATACATATAAGTAATGGGTATATTGCGGAGCTTGAATGCGAGCACAGAAAGGTAAACGACCGTATAATCCATTTAATTTCGCTGACCTTTGGCGTTAACGAAAAATGGCTAAAAACCGGCGAAGGCGATATGTTTTTCAAAGCCTTCGGTGAAAAACTTCAACGCATGGTATCCCTGTTCAACGAATTACCTCCGAAATTCCAGGATTACGCAATGCAGCAAATTGAACAGCTTTTGAATGTAACAGGAAAAGAACCCGAAAACCTCGCTGAAACTCCGATGGAAACATCAAATGATCACCCTGCACAAACTTGAAAAACTGCCCCGCCACCAAAGACTCAGAAAAATCGCAAAAATCTTTACAATGGCTGAAACCCAGCTTTTTAGATTGAGTGCAAGCAACCTATCAGCGGGAAAAAGCGTAAGTTTTTTTAGCAGTCAGGAAATTGACTTTTTTGTCTCCGCCGCCAAAATGCTGGCAGAAGACGGGCTTTTTTCCGCGGACGCAAAAAAAGCGATTATCGAATCAATGGAAGTTTTAAAAACAGCGGTTAAGTCTTCCGGCGGCGATTTATCGGTCTTTCTTCGCGCCTTAAACACCATCAAGCACATCTTGCTCGCGGAAATCGGTAAGGATCAGTCCGATTGGGATTTTACAGTCAGCGGCGGCAAACTCGACCCTGAGAAACGGCAAGTTTTCAAAGGAATGTATGTGTACTTGGAAGACATTCGCTCTCCGTTCAACGTAGGAGCAATGTTTCGCACCGCTGAAAGTTTCGGCGTAGAGAAAATAATCTTATCTCCTCTGTGCGCCGACCCTCGCCACAAGCGGGCTGAGCGCACTGCCATGGGCTGTATAGACGTTATCCCCTGGGAGCGGCAAGACCTATTCCCCGCCCCCGAAAACGCGCCGCCCGATAATTTGACGGAGACTCTACCAATTTTTGCCCTGGAAACGGGAGGCGTCCCTTTAGCTGAATTTCCCTTTCCAAAAAGAGGGATTATGATAACAGGTTCCGAAGAGCTGGGAGTAAGTCCCCGCGCGTTGTCCGCCGCGGACGCTTCGCTGGGGAGGGTATCAATTCCCTGCTGCGGAGCAAAGGGGTCGTTGAATGTGTCGGTTGCGTTTGGGATTGCGGTACAGGCTTGGGGGCAGGGGATTGGGGGAAACAGCAATTTATTCTCTAATTAAACTCAAAAACATAATTTAGTTCTTTTTTTTCCATTCTGTGTAATTTATAATTTGAAATAAATAATTCCTTTCCTATTTCCGCTTTATCTTGTTTATAATTATTCATTCCATATTGTAGTTCCCATTCGTAAATATACGCAAAATCAAACAGTTCTTTTATTTTATCCGTGTTATCCAATGTGATGATCCAATTATGTTTGCAGTTTTTCATATCGTATGCAAATTTTTCATGATCAAATGAAGTATGTAAATAACCATTTTTACCATAAAGACGCGAAGTAACCTGTGTGTAATACGGCGGATCTAAAAAAATAAAAACATCTTTTCCTTCCGCAAAAATGATTTCTTCATAACTTTTATTGCATATTGTAACTTCTTGCAGCATTTTTTCAAGCGGTTTTATTCGTTCTACAGAAGAATAAGTAAAACGTTCATGAAATGATTTCTCGGAATAGCCTCCTGCGTCTACTGTTCCTGAAAATGTAATTCTATTTAAGACAAAAAAACGAACGGCGCGTTCAAAATCCGAGTATTCTTCTTTTTCTCTGTAAAAATTAAATAATGCCCGACCGTCACTTTCTGTGTCTTTTATATATTTAATTGCTTCATATAATTTTGTATTATCATCTCTTGCGTATTTCCAAAAACAATATAAATCAAAATTTAAATCATTAATTACATATTTTGCGTTTCTAATTTGTTTTGCCGCCAAAAAAACAGAACCGCCGCCGACAAACGGTTCACGAAATTCTGAAAATTCTTTTGGTAATAAGGGAAGTATTGTTTTAATTGCTCTTGTTTTTCCGCCCGGATAACGCAAAGGGGTAAAGGTTTGTAACTTCATGCCATGTCTCATATGATTTTCCCATCCGGCAAAATTAATTTAAAATTATTTGTTTTTGCTTCTAATATTATTTTTTCTATTAACTCATTTTCTAACTTAATATTTGTATTGTCTGAAGTAAGTTTTAAGAATGGTATTGGATTTAATTTTATATTATTTACCGTTACTTCTTTTAGATTTGAAAACAATATCATTTTTATAAAACCTTCTTTTATATCATCCAGAGAAGGTATTTCTCCATTTTTAGTATGTTTAGCCTCTATAATATGAATTTCATTATTAATTATTTTCGCCTCATCACAAGTTAAATAATATGTTCCGCCTAAATAATTTGTGATATTTACTTGCGCTTTTATTCCATCTGTTACTTTTTCTTTTGGCTGAATAGTATGCGTTTCTCTAATTTGCGCTTCTTTTGCGGAATTTCTGGATGTATTCATAAATTCATCTTTACCTTGTAAAATTATTTTAATTCGATTATCTATTTCGGAAAAAGAATGCATTTTTACATTTAATTCATTTTGAATCTTAAAATAAGAATGTTTTGCTATGTTTGCGGGAATTGTTATATTATCAATTTGTTCAATATTCCAATGTAACGCATCTGATTGATATGATAATAATTTATCTAATTCCGTAAGGATAAATTCTGAATCGTATATTTGTTTTGTTATTTTATTTTTATAATTATCGTTTTTACTGGCTTTTGAATAAAACGCAACTATAACATAAACACCTAATAAACTCATTAAAGATATTGTGTCCCATTGAATAAAATCTCTATCGCCGTCCGCTCCTTCATCTTTTACAAAAGGAATTATAGTTACCTTTTTTCCAAAATAACCTAATGTATTATAAACACGAGCACCGGGATATGACCGAGTGCGTTTCGGGGAAACCCATTTACTAATCGCTATAGATTGTTCGTTAATATTCAGCAAAAATACAACATTTTTATTTAAAACCGATTCAAATTCAGTGTCTTGATATGAAATAAGAGAGTCGCAAAGCAATGGGGTATATTTTATGCCTGTAATTTTAGCATTTATAACCATATTCGCAATATACTACATCCTTATCAATTCGTCATTACTATTTATCCATTGGATATCCAATCGTTATCAAGAATATCTATCTTTCTTCTATATTGTACCGCTTTGCCCTTATTTTTCGCGGTAAAAATTCGTAAAAAATTTTTAAATTTTTTTGAATTCTGTCAAGCAAAACGGGGAGTACGCACCCATATAGGGGTAAATCTTTCTAAGGAGTTGCTTATGAAAATCAAATTTATTTTCTTGCTTTTGATTTTGTTTGTTTTGGTTTTTTCAGCTTGCGGCGGGAAAAAGGTTTCCGGTACGCAAGCGGAAAAAAGAACTTTGGGCGAGCCTTTGCCGGCGGCTGAGCTGCCTTCGCTTTTTCGGTCTTTGGACGAAATTGCGGAGATTGAAAGAGCGGGGGCTTGGTTTCAGGGGCTGTCCATAACAGAGTCCACGATTCGGGAAAAAGCCGGAGATTACGCGGGGGCTGTGGCGGCGGCTTATAAGGAGTTGGCTTGGGCTTATGGTATGGGGTTGATAAAAAAAGATGAACTTGAACAAGGTCTCTTAAATGTTCTTACCATACAGGGCGATAAAACAGTCACTCTTACGGCAAACGCAATAATCGCGTTTATAAAAAAACAATGGGATACCGCCGCCGAAGGACTTGTGCCGCTGTTCAATGAGTTGGACGAGCCGGACGGGTTCGGCAGATGGTTGATTCTTGTCTGTGCTTTGGAAAAAAACAAAGCGGCGTCATCTAAAACGGATTTATCTGAAGCAAATTCATTTGCGAAAAACAGACAAGTAAGCGAGGCTTACAAATCCATTCGCGCGCGTTATTCGCAATTTCCTGAATACTGGTACAGGGGCGCAAGAAGCTTCTCGGGCGGTATAGCGGCGCAGTATGCGGAGAATTGTATCAACTTGTCGCCGCAGGGTCCGTTTGCCGATGAATGCCGATCGATTTTAGCGGCTAATACGGGGTTAAAGAACGAAGACGGGTTATCAATAAAAACCAAAAAAGAGATTGAGGCGATTATTTCTCAATCTGTTAATTCGAGTAATCCTAAGGTTCTTGATTCCTTGCTGCCGTTAATCGGTTTGCCGGATAACCCATACACGGTTTATGCGGTCAGCGCGTTAAAAACATTAACAGGAATTCCAAAATTCAACGAATATTTTAACGGACACGCGGCTGTTTCCAAAGGACGGCTTGCGGAACGGCTTTTGTACATTTGCCGCAGTTAGCGAAGTAAGGCGGGTTTTTATGAAAAATACTTTACAAAAAAACAGCTTTTTGTGCGCAATACTTTGCGTCGTTTTTTGTTTCGCTTTTTTTGCAGCTTCATGCGCAAAATCACCTAACACAGAGACGATTCGTCTTTATGTCCGCGCTTCCGACGCATACGCTCAAAAACATTTTGCGAAAGTTATCGAGCTTTTGCATAAACAAAATAATTTTCCTCCTGCGCTGATACTGCGGGCAAAAGCGGAATATTTTTTCGATAAACCGGATAAAGCGGAAAAATCTTTCAGGAGAGCGATTAAATTGCGTCCTTCTTCGTTAGAGGCAAATTTATACCTTGCGAGAATTCTCCGCGAAAAGGGCGATTTAAAGGGCGCGGAAAATTTATTGGTTTCCTTGTTAGCTGATAATCCGCAGGATATTCGCGCGCTTAGGCTTTCCGCGGAACTTGCTTCCGAGAAAGGCAAATATGACGAGGCGGCGATTTTTCTTGACAGAGCCGCTGAGTTTTCAGCGGAAAGCGCGATGGTTTTGCTGGACAGGGCAAGACTGCACTGGACTGCGGGAAAAAGCGAAGAAGCGTTAGAGGATTTAAGCCGCGCAAAAGCCATGCTTCCGTGGGATACTCCGCTGTTACGCTCGATATCTAATCTTGAAAAAACGATAAAAGGAGTGATGTGATGCGCAATATTACTGCGGTTTTACTTTTATTTGTTATCACAGGTTTGTACGCAAACGAAAACGCTCAACAGACGTTGAATTTTGCGCAGGCGGCAAAACTTGCCGTCGAAGCTTCCGCCGACTTAAAACATTCACGCGCTTCTCTGGCTCTTTCAAAAGGGGCGTGGAAATGGGGAGTTCGCTCGTATTTCCCGCAAGTCAGCGTCAGCGTTTCAGAGAATGATCGGTTACAGCAGCTTGGCGCGGATTCATTTATGAAAAACTACAGTGTCAGTTTAGAACAGCCGGTTTGGGACGGCGGCAAATTATCAATGTCCAGAAAACTTGAAAAAATGGAACTTGATCTTTCGTCTTCAAAATTGGACAGAACCGCTAATGAAATCGCTGAGTCGGCAATAGCCGCGTATCGTAATTTGCTGTCGTCAAGAGAAATACTCAAAATAAAAAAAACGGCGCTTGCTGTCTTGGAAGAACAGCGGAATATTTTAAACGAAGAAGTCAAAATAGGACTGGCGCTTTCCGTAGATTTGGCAAGCGCTGACATCAATTTGTTAAACGCAAAAATCGACATTTATTCCCTTCAGCTTGATCTGGGCGAAATGGAAAAACAATTTTTGGAACTTCTTGGGCTTGAGTCTATGCCGATTCTGACAGAAAAAGTTGATATTAACCGCTCTGTTTTACTTCCCTCTTCTTCGGCGGCGGCGGCTCTCGCAAAAGAAAAAAATCCCGATTTAATCGACGCGCGCTATTCGATAACCAAAAGACAAATGGAATACAAATATATTTCCTATTCATGGATACCCAGCTTGCGCCTTACCGGAAATTTTGCTCTTACCGGTCAGCGTTATCCGCTAACGCGTTATAACTGGTCTGTCGGAGTTGCGGTTGATTTTTCCAATCCATGGTTTCAAAACCGTTTTGGATCGCAATTCGGCTGGGAGCCGCCTTATGATAATACCGCGATGATTCAAAACAGTTTTACTCCCCTGTCCGATCCCGCTTCATTATACGGAAAGAAACAGGCAAAAATAGCGCTGTCTTTGGAACAGGAAAAATATAAAACCGCGCTCGAAAGAATCGGAAGAACAGCGGCGACTGCAGTGGATAAATGCGCTTTCATGGAACAAAAACGGCTCTTGGCAATAGACGCCGCAGCTATTGGAGCGGAGAAATGCCGCATTGAGGAAATAAGGTTAAATCTTGGTCACATAACAAGATTAACGCTGATGGAAACTTTAATTGAACAGACACAAAAAGAAATCGCCGTGGTAGAAGCGGCGACAGCGCTTCTGGAATCGGAACGAGAACTGGAGCGATTTTTGGATCTTGAACCGGGAGAATTGGAAATATTCGCCGGTATTTTAAAAAATCAAGGAGGAATAAATGAAAATTAAAAATCTTTTTATAATCAGTCTTTTATTTTTTTGTTTTGCCTGCGCAAAAGATACAGACATCGGAGACGGAACGAAAAAAGTGCGAGTAACGCCCGCCGTCATTCGCGAACAACCCGATGAAGCGTCAGGCTTTGGAAGTTTGTCTTTTCTTACCAAAGTAGACATTACATCTCCGCAGGAAGCGGTAATAAAAAAACTTTATTTCCGCGAAGGCGATTTTGTACGGCAGGGACAAGTTGTGATTCAACTTGAAAACCCGCAGATCAATTTAGCGGTTGAACGGGCGGAAAATAATTATTCGCAAGCATTGGCGGCGCGGAATTTAGCCGACTCACGGCTTCTTGAAGGTATTTTTCAGGCGGAGGCTCAGCTTCTAACGCTTGATAAAGCGGAGGCGGAACTTGCTCTGTCAAAGAAGAGATGGGAAGAAGACAGGCGCAAACATTTGAATCAGGAGACGCTTTTTGAGGCGGGCGGCGTTCACACGGAAGCCATTCTTGTAAGCCGTTTTAGCCTTGATACCGAATGGGAGCAGATTCAATTAATGGAGAGGGAACTTGAGATTAGGCGCATTGGGTGCCGGGATCAAGACCTTGTTAAGGCGGGCATTGCCGTTCCGTTAGGCGAAATTCAACGGCAAGCCGCGCTTGTCTCGCTTATGACATCAAGTTTAAAAGCGGAACTTGAATCGGCAAACGCCCGTCTTGAAGCGGCGGAAAAAGAGCTTAAATCCGCCAATATTGCGCTTGCGGAATTGACAATAAGATGTCCCGCTTCGGGCGTTATAGGCGCGCGTTATCTTGAGGAAGGCGAACGTGTCCGTCTTCAGGATAAAATTATCAGCCTTATTGATACAGCTTCGTTATACGCCATTTTTCCGGTGCGCGAAAAGGACGCTTTGCGGATTGAAAAAGGCATGAAAGCTTTCGCGATGATAGACGGAACGGGCGAAACAAGAAGCGGCGCTGTCGATTTAATTTACCCTCAGGCGGACAGTCAATCTTTAAGTTTTCTTGTGCGCGTTTTACTGCAAAACACAAGCGCCAATAACAGATTAAAACCGGGAATGTTTACGCGAGTTACGATAAATTTGGGTCCGCCGGGAAACGCCGTGTTTATTCCCGAATCCTCAATATTTAACCAAAAAAATAATGAGGGCAGTATTTTTATTGTCAACGGCAAATCATTGACAGAACGGAAAGTAATTATCGGGACAACTATGGGCGAAGAATGCGAGATAACCTCGGGATTAAACTCAGGAGAACTGGTTGTTTTGCGTCCTGATCCGGATTTAAGGGAGGGAACCAATGTTTCAATTACGGAATAAACTCCCTGTATTGTTATGCGCCATTTTTATTTCATGCGGATTTATTGATTTACGTCCGATTGGAATGGAAATAGAACCGGATAAATCTGATTCTCTTTTACTTGATGCGTACACTCCCGTAATACTCAAGTTTGATACGGAAATGCAAAAAGACGACACCGAAGGAATTTTGCAGATAACTTCCGACATTGGTTCTGTCAAAGGAGACAAACATTGGGAAGGTAATAGTCTTTACTTTGCGCCTGTGCAGGGGTGGACTGCAGGAGTGCGTTATACATTAAATATTTTCGGAACAATTCATTCCGCGGACGGCAGAGAAATGCGTATTGATCGTTTTATTTCATTTTACGCAATCAATAAAAATTCTCCGCCTGTTCTTGAAAATTACAGTCCTTCAGGCGGTTCGTCAATCGGAACAAAGTCAGCGGTTTTTGAATTTAATTTCTCACGTTCAATGAACAAGCATACTGTAGAAGCCGCCTTAACAATTGATGGAATTGGAAATAAAACTTTCGAATGGTTTGACGATGACAAAACTCTCAAAGTTACTCCCGAAAAATCTCTCTCTCCTTGGACAATGTACAAATGGAATTTAAAAGAATCGGCAAAAAGCATTGACGGAGTTCCGCTGTCAAAAACATATTCCGGTTACTTTACAACCGATCTTGATCAAACTTTACCCCAAATTACAAATGTGTATCCCGTACTTTTTGCTGACGGCTCTTGGTATCCGACGGGAATAAATCTTGAGGCAGGTTTACAGTCGGGACAGGGAATTGCGGTTTCTTTTAACAAACCAATGGGCGAAAATGTTCTTCGTTCTCTGCGCTTTGAGCCATCTTTAACAGGCAGAACGGAAATGTTATCTGAAAACAGCGTTGTGTATATTTTTACAAAAGACCCGGAGCCGGGAACAACATTTACATTGATTGTTTCAGCCGATACGAGAGACAGCGAAGGTTTAAAAATCGGCAGTGAGTACAGATTAAACTTTTCCGTTGATATTCCGTATTTAAATGTTTTGTCCGTTACCGCTAACAACGGTCAGCAAATAAACGATTTTTCCGCAATGAACAATATATTGCCTGTTCAGGTTGATCAGGGAACAGGATTAATAACATTGTCAATTTATTTTTCGCTTATGTTCGGTCTTGAAGAAAAACTAAACACGCCGCAAAAGATAACGCTCTCGCCCTTTTTCCCAAGAACTCTGCCTCCTTCTGCTATGCGCTACATTCACTGGATTTCCGACGACAGGCTTTTTCTTCAATGGGAAGGATTAAAATCGGGCGATGATGTTTCTCATTACTACAAACTGACAATTCCCGGAGGAAAGGGCGGAATAAATTCCGGCGCGGGAATTTTTATGAAAGAGGATTTGATTCTTTATTTGGAGGCAATCAAATGAAAAACAAATTTTTTATGTTTTTCTTATTTAGTATATTTTCTTTTATTTCCTGCGATATTTTAAGAACTTCGTTATTTGAAGTTGTCTCGTGTAGTCCCGAAAGCGGGTATCAATCCGAGCTGGAAAAAATAAATATTTCTCTTGATTTTTCCAATGATCCTGACAGAGCGAGCGTAGAGAAAAATTTTTCATTAACGGGAGACGGAAACCGCGTAAAAGGGACTTTCAGTTGGAATGACAAAAAAATGATGTTTTCTCCGCTTGCGCCTTTAGAAACAAATACCGATTACACAATAACGCTTTCGGCGGAAGCGCATGATACAAAAGGGCTTTCCATGGACGAACCTTTTAACCGCTATTTTTCAACAAGACCCGATGATACCCGTCCTGTTCTTTTATCAAGTTATCCTGAAATGTATTCGGAAATTACCGACACGAGAGCGGAAATAAAACTGGAATTTCTTTTACCAATTCCTTTAAAAACTTTGTATGACAATGTTTCATTTTCCCCTTCAATGACGGGTATTTGGCGTTTGGAAAACGACGGAAAACTCGCGATTTTTACACCGGCGGAACCTTGGGCGCAAAAGACTCGTTATGAAATTAGATTTTCCACTTCATTGGCAGATAACAACGGCATGAATATCGGGAATGATTTTTTATGCGTATTTACGACAAAGATCGATCTTGAAATTCCATACATTGTAAGCGCAATGCGGATAACAAATAAAAATGAATTAATTACTTTACTCACGGACAGGGGTTATTCAAGCATCGCTGAATCGCCGGTAGAAAATCAAGATTGGGAAAAAGACGATAAATTAAAACTTGTTTTTTCCAAACCGATAGACAGTATTTCCGTAAAAAATTATACGAGTGTTGAAAACGGATCAAGCCTTATAATGGAAACTCCTGCGGGTTATGAAACAGAATATATTTTTAGGTTTGAAAGTATGCCTGCTTATGAAAGCAGATTTACATTAAGAGTTAAGCCGGGTATTAAAGACTCTGCCGGAAACGAAACCAAAGAAGAATATATTTATAAAATTTTCGCCAACGGAAAATATTCAAAACCGCCAACGCTTGCGGGAATCAGAATACCGATGTCTCCAAGTAGCGGCGCAGATAAAGAATTAATCTTTTATGAAACAGATTCGCTTTTTAATTCTTTTCCCATAACAGGGGAAAATTATCCGTCAGGGGAAAATGTCAAAACATGGATTGAATTATATTTTTTAACCGCCGAAGACGCGTCTATCGATTTATTTTCTTTAATGGAAATTTTTCGCATAGATACAAGCAATAATGTAATTTCTTTTTCTCCGCGTCAGGTAAAAGATACGGATTTTTCAA
>Ga0268262_10002459_pt1 | contig 21397 bp, 13 predicted proteins | sample TergutNc150P3_FD_190354 | JGI IMG/M metagenome (GOLD analysis project Ga0268262, IMG submission 190354) | Nasutitermes corniger P3 segment gut microbial community from laboratory colony in Florida, USA - Nc150 P3 (SPAdes) (version 2) | ecosystem: Host-associated > Arthropoda: Insects >... | reverse complement strand
TCAAGCTTAAAAGCATCGCTATAGGCCTTGACTGCCTTTTTGTTTTTCCCGAGGTTCCAGTAAGCATGGCCCAGTAAATTTAAAAGCACCGGGTCATTTGGCTTAACCTTGATCGATTCGGTGCAGAAATTTTTTAGTTCCTTAAAGCGCTCCCCCGCGTAAAGGATTTTCGCCATTTCAACCAGGGCTTCTTTTCCCTCGCGGCTGTCAACGTCCGCCTGAAAACACTCGCTGATAAAGCCTTCCGCTTCGGCCAAAAGACCCAATTGCTGGGCAAGCCTTCCCGCAAAAAGATACTCGCTCTGGGTTTTTTCGTGCCCACTTGTATCCCAGGCCTTGCGAATCTGGGCCATGGCGGCGCTGTACTGTTCCATAGCGGCAAATGTCTCCGCAAGGTTAAGCCTGGCTTTGGAATCAATGGCGGGGCTTTCGCGCCACTTCTCATAAAGGGAAGAAACCTCGTTAATTCTGGAATCCAAACTCAACGATTCCAGAAAAACTTCGGCTGAATAAAAAACGTTTTCCGAATCCCGGATGACCCTGTAAGTCGGATCTCCCGATTCGTAAGACGCGGCGGCAAAGCCTATGGTTCCTTCCAGAATCGAGGAGTCGTCAACCTCTGCGGCCCAGCGTCCTTTTATAAGGACAATGATGTGGCTTCCGTAAACAATGAGTGAAAAATCCACGGTATGATCCGGGGCCAGCTGCGCCCCCGTTGAAAGGGGAAGCTCCGTCCAGCCCACGAGCGGGAAGGGCATTCCGTTCCTGACGGCGTCCAGCCTGAAATAACTCTTGCTGGAGATTAAAAAAGAATAGTAGGTTTCGTCATCCACCATCCTAAAAAGCATTCCCCCGGCCCCGTAACCGCCCAATGCGTCAATCCGGATTGAACCGGAAATTGCCAAATCCCTGTAACGCCAATCCGGGGCTTCTGTCCAGGCAATACAGCCGGTTTTTTTTAAGCCCAGCGCCATGGAGTATCCGGAGGAAAAAGGGTTTTTTCGCAGATTGGCATCATAGGAAGATTCTGATTTAATATCAAAGCGGGCGTGTTTGGGCTTGGAAAAATCGGCGATCCATTTTTCTTCTACTATTTCTTCTGTTTCGTCAAACTCAGGCCTTTGTCGGCTCAGAGTATTGCGTAATTTAACCAGTTTTCGGAATACTGAAGGCATACTATGTATGTACTCCAAAGTTGCATAAAAGTCGAGGCTTTATAATGGCGAATGAATTTGTCAAGAAATACCGCAACAAGCTGTTCCTTCTGTTATTGTTGTTTTTTATAGCGCTTTTGATTTTTATGGGGATCAAATTAACCAAAACCAATAAAAGCAAAAACGTAGAGACGCCCAGTATTATGTTTACGCACTGGTGGGAAAAAGATTCGGATAAGGAATTTCTGCTGGAAATCATATCCGAGTTTGAAACCTTCCACGGTGATTTTAAGATCATCCTTAACACCTGCTCCTATGAAGATTTACGTTTGGCTCTTTTCCAGGGCACACCCATAGGGGATAGTATATACCCAGGGGATGTAATTGCCCTCGATTCGCTCTGGGTAAGCGAATTGGGCAGAAAAGAAATCATCGAAAACGTAAATGCCAACCCTGTTTCCTTCATTAATATTCTCTATTATAACATAAATATCTTAAAAGAAGCTGGATTTTCGCGTCCCCCAAAAACCAGGGGCGAATTCCTTGCATACGCGAGGCGCCTTGCCGAAGGTAAAGGAAACCCGACTGGCCTTGCCCTGGGAATGAACAGTTCGAGGGGAATTTACGACGACGTTCTTCCGTGGATTTGGGCGGCTGGCGTACAGCTTATAAAGGACGGAAAGCCCCAGGTTAATTCCCGCCAGGTTGTCGATTGCCTTTCTTTTCTGGCCTCATTATACAGCGAGGGCCTCTTAACCCCGCAATCTCTTACAGCGAATCCGGACGAAAAGCTTGAAGACTTTATTTCCGGAAAAGCCGCTTTTGTAATTGCCCCGGCAAGCGAAATTGGGTTTGTTAGGGAACGGATGGGGGACGAGGCCTTTGGCGTTACCTCGATTCCCGCACCGGACAATTACGCGGGCAAATCCTTTTTCGCCGTCTCCGCCTGGACTGTCGGTGTGCATTCCGCCTCTGCCTATAAAGAAGAAGCGAAGCTCTTTTCTGCGTTCCTTGCGGAGAATGCTGGCTATCTATTGGAAAAAATGAACGCAATACCCGGAAACGGCACTCCCCCGGCTTACGATGCGTTTTATTCCAAGGTCTGGGACATAGAAATCGCAGGTGAAATTGCGCAGGATTTTTCAGGCCTGTATTGGGCAGAGTTGGAAGAGAGCTTTAAAGAAGAGCTGTCCGCCCTTTTTGCGGGGAAGGCTTCGGCTGGCGATACTGCCAAGGCGATACAAAAGCGCTGGGAAGCGATTATACCCTAATTTACCGTTCCATGATGTATAGGTGTTAAGGGAAAACAAAAAAGTTGTTATTTTCAGATTGGCGGGATAGAATATAATTACGGAGGATTTTAAATGAACATCAACAAGTTTTTAGACAAAAAGTATGAGAAGCTATCGCTCAAAGAACTCACCGCCGCGCCGGTTGACGCAATTGCTGGCATCAGCGAAGGCGACGCCAAACTGCTAAAAGAAGCTTTTAGGATTAAAACCATTGCAGACCTTGCAAAGTTGCCTTATGTTAATTGGGCAAAAGCTATCTGTGCGCTTGCCGAAGGGGAATTGTAAAGGTTTAGTTTCCTATAGATTGCTTTTATATCCTCTTATACTCCTTGTTACTATAATCAATAAGAAGCAAGAGGTGTTTACAATACAGGTTTATAGTGTATACGGTATTTTATGACGCATATAAGAACGTTATGCGAAATGGGGCAAATTCTTTTGAGAAATGTGCGAATTGGAAATATTGTTGAAGAAATACTTGAAAACAACTACATTTTATTTATAATTAATCTGAATACAACAGAGTCTATTATTCGAAAATGTAATTGAAAGGTGGACAATAACCATGGCAGGTTTTGTTGGCAGGATCAATGATAAATCCACTATTTTTAAAGTAATGTGGATTTTAGTTGCAGTTTGCTTTTTGTCTATGCTTATATGTATGTTTGTACCGGATACATCTTCAACATCTCTTTATCTTCTAACATTTTTATCAAACTTTTGTTTGTTTCTTACTGCATTAACACATTGCATTAAATTCTATGGAATAAAAAGTACGATTGCGCTGTTCATTCTATCATGGGTAATAAGCAACTTTTTCGAAACATTAAGTATCGCAGTTGGTTTTCCGTTTGGGAATTATCATTATACAGATTCACTTGGCATTAAGTTTTTAAATGTTCCAATTATAATAATGCCGGCATATTTTAGCATGGGTTATATATCGTGGGTTATTACGCATATTTTAGTCGGGCAATATTCAAGAAAGCTGGAGGGCATACAAATATTTTTAACGCCATTCATTGCCTCTTTTGTAATGGTAATGTGGGATGTTGTAATGGATCCTATAATGTCAACTTTGGATAAAAACTGGATTTGGGAAGAAGGTGGAAGTTATTACGGTGTTCCTATCACAAATTATCTAGGCTGGTTTTTCGTCGTATTTATTTTTTTACAAGCATTTGCGATAATTATTTCTAAAACATATAAAGAAGCAACAAATTTATCCACAAAAAAATCCTTTTGGGTTATACCTGTGTTAGGTTATGCAATTATGTGGTTAAGATATATCTTAACGGCATTAATAAAAGAGGCCAATAACGAAATTTATAGTTCAATGGGTTTGGTTAGTGTTTTTACAATGGGTTTTGTTGTGGTTTTATCAATTGTAACTATAATTTATGCCGATAAAAATACGGCATCTCATAAAAGATAAAGTAAAGATAATGCCAACAAATTTATCAAACGCTAAAAATGCTAAAAATGATGAATTTTATACGCAGTACCAAGATATAGGGAAGGAAGTCAATGCATACCTTGAATATAATCCCAATGTATTCAGAGATAAAACCGTCTTGCTTCCATGTGATGACCCTGAATGGAGTAATTTTACTAAATACTTTGCACAAAATTTTAAGACATTCGGTCTTAAAAAACTAATTAGCACCAGCTATGCGGTAGAAAGCAAAAATACAAATTCGGTTACCAGCCAACGCTTTTTGAAACAGAGGCGCCACAATTTGACAAAAAGAAAACCTGAACAAATGGGAAAATATTTATTTTAACAAAAAGATAAGAACATAAATGAAGTAAAAAATTATTTCAACACTGTATAGAATGGGTGTCCGCAGTATTCATTGACGTGGAAAATGAAATGCGAGGTCTTGAATGGGGCAGGCTTTATGAAGAATATCATGGCAAATCATACAATCCCAAAAAAGTGTCTGAAAAATTAAAAGAACTGTACGCCCATTCGGGGCTAGGCCACAAAAGAAATGAAATAGGACAAGTTTTTAACGATAATGTAGAAAAATGGTTTATTCGCAGGCGGGTTTAATACCCCGCCCTTTAGGGCGTTAAAAGTTACTTAACTGTGAATTGTTTGTGAAGGTATTAAACCCGCATAAAATCCATTCTTATCAGAACCAACATACCTCGCCCTTCAGGGCGAGGTTGTTGATTGAAGGTTTCGAGACAAAATCAAATATTCCAATGACAGCAATCGGAGTAAAAAATAGAAACAATGACCTTGGTGATATTGATGTAATTGCTTTCGATAAACAAAATTACCCATTTGCTAATTCGTTATATTATAAATTAGAAGAGCAAGGGCTATACAAATCCACTATCACCCATCGACTGGCTTTGGTATATAATCGGAGATAAGCGACGTTTTAATGTCGCTTATTGTGGTAGTATATGCCGTTTCAATCAATGGGGAGAAACCCGTCAATTTTCCTGTTCGTGTCCCAGCGATTATTACCCCTGCAAGCACATCTCCATGATCGAGAAGCCATTGCAAAAAAAATGGCGGCAGACGAAAAGGAAGAAAATACCGACGGGCTACGGCTGGAAGATTTTATCAAAAATGTTTCCGCAGAAAAGCTCCGCGAATTTACCATCACCCAGGCAAAATACAATACCGAACTTAACAATGCAATTCTGCTAGAATTCTCTACGAATGCAGGGAACACCAAAGGCAATAAATACTAAAAGTTCATACGAACAGCCCTCGCGTCTGTCCCCCATGATGAAGATGATTATCTTGATGAAGATCTCGATATTGACGCTTTGGACCAATGGATAGACAAAGCCCGAAATTGTGTAAGTTTGAAACAATACGATTAAACGATACTCATCTGCAAGGCGGTTATTGAGGAATACTCCCAGTGGCTGTATGACGTTGAAGAAAATGTTTCACCGTTATATAAAGCAACCTTTAGTCCTAAAGAATGGGCCGATGAACGGGAAAAGCTTTTCCTGCGTTACAGTGGCGAAAAAGGTTTCAGCAATTCTGTGGCAGAATTTCTGGTGGCGGAGAATGAAATTGAGCGTCTTTTGATTTATGTTGAAAAGCATCTTTACATGGATAACCTTGAAAGATATTACAAGGTATTTTCGTCCGATTATCCTGAAAAAACCCTGGATATGTTCAAAAAAGTCATTGTTCCATACGCTACAAATAACGGAAGGGCTACTATGAACAAATCCTTTCATTATTAAATAAAATGTCCCGGATTAAGGGCGGGAAAGAAGCCGCATCGGATTTAGTTGAGGATTTCAGATTACAATATAAGAACCGCAGGGCAATGATGGAGGTGTTGAGCGAGTTTTGATTCGTGCGGGATTTAGCAAGTAGGTGTATGCCAGCTTGAAAAGCAGATAATAGATTTTTATTATGAGTTATGGACAAAGCATCCATAGTAACCCTACAAAATGAAATTGCGGAATTAGAGCAAAAATTAGCCGATAAAAAACACAGGCTTGAGGAATTATGTGCTGCCCTAGAAAAACAAACTGCCGATACGACAACAATGCAAAAACTGCTTTCAGAGGATTCATCCAAGGCATCTCCGGTCGAGATAAACAACCATTCCCCACCAGAGATCAAAATTGCTTTATTTCGTTCATTGTTCAAAGGTCGTGAGGATGTTTACGCTAAACGATTTGAAAGCAAGAAAACCGGAAAATCAGGCTACCAGCCCGCCTGCCGGAACGAATGGGTTAGGGATATCTGTGAAAAACCCAGAATAAGATGCGGTAGTTGTACTCAGCGTTCGTTTGAACCGGTAACCGATGAAGTGATCAAAAATCATCTTACCGGGTCTACAGTCATGGGGGTTTATCCTTTGCTGCCGAATGAAACCTGCCATTTTCTGGCTATTGATTTTGACAAAGAAACATGGCGGGAAGATGTACGGGCGTTTATGGATACATGTAAACTGGAAGAGATACCCGCTTACCTGGAACGATCCCGTTCAGGCAACGGAGCCCATATATGGATTTTCTTTGATAAGCCAGTCCCGGCGGTTAAAGCCAGAAAGCTTGGTTCATTTCTTATGACACGTACGCTGGACACCAGACCGGAAATCAGCCTCGATTCATTTGACCGTTTTTTCCCAAACCAGAATACCATGCCCAAAGGTGGCTTTGGCAATTTAATCGCCCTTCCGCTTCAAAAAAATGCGAGAGAAAAAAACCACAGTGTGTTTTTGGATGACAACATGATGCCCTACGCTGATCAATGGAGTTTTTTCGCTTCTTTAAAACGAATAGATGAAAATAAATTAGATTCTATTATCCAAAAAGCCGTTCAGCATGATGAGCTTTTGCCTGTGGTTTATGATCCAGTAGAAGCGGATGATGAAACCAAACCTTGGCAGAAAAAATCAACTATATTGCCGGACATTATCGAGCCGCTCCCTCAGAAAGTAGAAATAATACTTGCCGAACAGCTTTATGTGAACCATACCGGCCTTCCGCCAGTATTACGCAATCGTATTTTACGGCTTGCGTCTTTCGCAAATCCCGAATTTTACAAGGCTCAAAAAATGAGGCTTCCGACCTGGGATAAACCGCACATACTCTACTGTTATGAATTCTTTCCTGAGTATATCGGCTTACCGGTAGGATGTTTGGATGGGTTGTTGGCTATACTTGAGCATTACCAAATAAAACCCGAATTGCAGAACAAACAAAACCACGGGCAGAGTATTGATGTTAGGTTTACAGGGGAACTTCGGAGTGATCAAAAAGAGGCTTTTCAAAAGTTAATGGCAAATCAGATGGGGATACTTTCTGCTTCCACTGCATTCGGCAAGACTGTTGTCGCTCTTCGGATAATAGCGGAACGAAAAGTAAATACGTTAATATTGGTTCACCGCAAATTGCTTGCCGACCAATGGGTAGAGCGAATAAGTCAGTTTTTGGGAATCCCAAAAAAAGATATAGGTTATTACAGCGGGACAAAAAAGAACCGCATCGGAATTATTGATGTTGCGGTCATGCAGAGCATTGTCAAGAAGGATGAGGTAGAAGATTGGGTGGCTGAATATGGCCAAATCATTGTTGATGAGTGTCATCACATTTCAGCCGCTTCCTTTGAACGAATAATAAGAAAATGTCCGGCTTATTACCGTCTGGGCCTTTCGGCAACGGTTATTAGAAAAGACGGACAGCACCCTATCGTCCTGATGAATTTGGGAGAAGTCCGCTACTCCAATACCCGCAATACTGCCTCTTTGTTTTCGCAGAAAGTATTTCCCCGTCTTACCGGGTTTAATATGCCAATTGAGTCAAATATGTCTCCCGCGATTCAAGATATTTTTCATAATCTCTACATGAACGAAGACAGGAACAAACTGATTATTCAAGATATTATGGACGCACATCGTGAAGGCCGGGAATGTCTTGTTTTAAGTGAACGGCTTGAACATCTGGATATACTGAGAGACGCTTTGAAAGAACATATTTCATCGCTCTTTGTGTTAAAAGGCGGCTTTGGGAAAAAACAGATTAAAGCAATCATGGAAGCGATTCAAAATACTCCTTCGCATGAACATAAGGTTATCGTTGCTACAGGTAAATATTTAGGGGAAGGTTTTGATTTACCAAGTCTTGATACCCTGTTTCTGGTTTTTCCGTTTTCGTGGAAGGGAATGTTAGTTCAATATACCGGACGCCTTAACCGCGTCTCTTATGGGAAAAAAGAAATACGGGTTTACGATTACGTCGATGAGAAAGTGCCTGTGTTGGCAAGAATGTACGGAAGACGGCTAAAGGGGTACAAGGCCTTGGGGTTTACGGTGGGGTAGGGGTGAATATCAATTTTCAGAAGCTCGCTATGATATTTTCATTCAAGGTACATTCTATTCTTTACCATAGTTAGGTGGATAACCATGCCGGGCCATTACCGAATGAAATTCTGCCAATAAACCAATAGCTCTTTCATATGTTAAACGCGCAATTCTTCTGCAATTATATTTAATGGTATAACCATTATTATTTTCCTCATATTCTGCCTTGAATAAATCATCATTTAAAATAGACTCATAAATAGCTTTTTTAATAATTACATCTTTTCTTATTCTTTTCAATATACTATCACAAATCTCTGTTTTTTTATTAATCTCCTGTTTAATTTTCATGTAACGCTTAATTAATGAGGGGCGAAAAATATTATTACTGTGAAAATCATCAATTGAATAATACTGTGATATACCATTTTTATTAAAGATACAAAGGTCAAGGATAAAGCTCTTAACATAAAAAATGTCCTTAAAACCAACATACCAATTATCTTCCTTTGCTGTTCCGAAATACCATACTTTTTGTAAAAATGTTTTTTCATCAATGTTCTTGTTTTTATCTTCTTTATTTATTTTTTTAATTTTAACTAAAGTCAGCCTATCACTTGTCCTTGATCTTTCTCCATCTTTTCCTCTAATCATTAATTCACATGGTTGAGCTAATAAAATAAAACTTACCCCTTTATTCATATCCTCGAAAATGTCTCCAACCTCAATCGGTAAATGATTATTATTTAAGTAATCTGCACTATCATATAATTCATTATGTTGTATATTCCATGCATCTGAGGAAATTGTTAATGGATCAGGTTTAGTTGGTATTTCACTAATCGCTCGTATTTTAGTGATTGAGTTTTGAAGCTCTTCATTAGAATAAGCTAAACTGTTAAACTCACGGCGCTGAAAACCGGAATATATCCTGAAAAACATATCTGGTTCCCACAATCCCTCAATCTTTGGAACTTGAAAAATGATATGATCAAAATCTTCAACTTTTATTTCCTCAACTTTACTTTTAGCATAATCATTAGTTTGCTCAATAATATTATTAACTTTTGATTTGAATAATGTGAAATTTCTAGCTAATATTGTTAATTTTAACAAGTATAAAAATAATTGCTGATTATCTGTAACATTTTCTTTTGGAATTACGAAAAATTTATCCTTATCAATATCTTTTTCCTTACACATTGTATCTCGATATTCGAGATAATCCTCCTTTGTGGCTTTTTGCGTAAACAAACCACAAATAATATTTTCGTTTATCGTAATTTTTTTAATTATTTGAATTCCTCCTTCATCTCTTTCATCCCGTCTCAAATCTTGATCAAAAAGAAACAAGGTAGTTTTACTGTCAAGTAGATATTCAGCTTTTTGTTCCTCCCAATTTTCAGGAGAGATGGGACAAAGTATTTCATCAGGAATTAATTCAGCAAACACAGGTATCACCCTCTTGTCAATATCTGAAGTATCTTCGTCTGATTCTATTGTTTGCCTTATTTTACTTTTTGTCGCATAACTAATGTTTTCCCATTGCTTCCTAAGTTTATCATTTTCAATATCTATATCACCACCTACTAAATTTGGGAAAAATGTCTGCATTATAAAGTTGCGTTTTGAAGATGAAATAACCTTTTCAATGCCTATATCAACATTATAATCATCAACATAAACGACTTTAGAAATATTTAACTTACAAAACATTTCCATAATATCATCTTTATTATGCTCGGTTTCATTCATAGATAATTCCCTTCAAATCTAATTGAAATTTATACAGGTGTTTCTTTTCATTCCTTTCAGGTAATAATTCAATGTTGCAACCCTCAGATGATAAAAATTGTTTTACAATGAACAAACCCAAGCCCCTTCCTTTTGCTTTTGTAGTAACAAATGGGTCAAATAAGGTCATCTCTACATTAGGGTCTATACCTCGCCCATTATCCGAAATATCAATATAAGGAGGAGAAATAAAAATATTAATTATCCCTTCACTTATATTCCCTTGTCTAATATCCTCTTTAAGCCAGTATTCACTATTTAGTATTAAATTGTCAATAATCTGTATTAGTTTCCCTTTGTTTATCCTGACTGTAAAAGGTATATTACTTTTTTTTATAACTCTTATACTAATAGGAATGTTATCCCATCTTTCGATAAAGTAAATAATAATTTCATTGATGAAATCATCAATAACGATTTCCGTACGCTTTTCTCTAACAAAACGTAAAGTTGGTGATAAAAAGGACATTTGTTTTTGCAAAGCCATTACTGCTGAATATACATATTCAATGTATTCAAGTACATTTCCATCTGTAATTTTCCTTTTTGAAAGATCAACTTTTATCGCCTTTGATCTTACTGTTAAATGATCTGTGATATTGTTTATTTCATGGGCTAATGCTTCGGCGGTTAAGCCTAAAGCTACAGATTCATACATTATTTCCATTTGCTGATGTAAATTTTCAATTCGTCCATCTATTATATTTGGAAGGTTTTTTAGTGAATTGAGTTCTGATAAATAATCCCCCATACGATCAAGATTATTCTTGCTTTCATTTAGTATAGGTTTAAATTGGTTAAGAAGATCCGTAGTTTGTTCTCTCAATTCCGAGGGAACTTCCTTCTTTTTTACTAATGTTTCAGCTATTTTTGTAGAGGCAGATTCAGTTTTTGAAATTTGCTTTTTAAAAATATGTATACTTTTTTCATGATTAGACGCTTCTGCAAGTACTTTTTTTATTGTCTTTGTAATATCTGCAATAGTATCTTTTGTATCAACACCAGAACTTGATTCTTGATACTCCTTACGAAATTCGTTCCAAGATCTCCTAAGGTCTTCTTGTATTTTACCTGAGAATTTGATAAACTCACTCAATAATAAAAAGAAATTCCTATAATATGAAGTATCCTTGAACCCTTCTCTGTCAGTTGTTTCTTCCAGTTTCATGTTATTACGAGCAGTTAATGAAATAAAACCTAAAGTATTCAAAGGTCTTAAACCGTAAAAAGAACCACCAATAGTTTGTTGTTTTCCAAGTCCCAACCAGTCAGCGTCTACTCTAATAGCGAATCCATCTCTAAACACCCGGATACCACTCATTTTTTTAATAATATCTCTATATTCACTTTTTTGATCAAATATATGTTGTTCCTCATCATATAAATTTAAATTAAAAGCATCAACCTCACCAAAAAAAGAACCTGGGTTTGCAATTTTATCATTGTCTATATATTCAACTTTATCTATTTCAGAAAATGTCTTCTCGAATTTAAACTCAATGAACCACTTTTTTGATGTCGATCTTTTTATTTTATATATATTGGAATATTTTTGTTTTTCCAAAAATTTAAAAAAATTAACTCCATTATCTTTTATAACTGTATCATGAAAAACTATAATATCGTCTTTTTTATTTGGTAAAAAGTAATCCAATTTAGTCTCACCACTTACCAGTAAATTATTCTCATCAAAATTGATTTTGTATCTTAATAAAGAATTATTACGAACAGAATCACTTATTTCTATTAAGTCAATAACTTTACCATCTATTTCGATATAGACCGTAAAATCTCTAATTTCCTTATAAGGAGAAATAAGACAAGAAAGTTCATTTTTAAGACGTTCAATAATTGAAGATTGTCTTTCTATTTGCTTCCTCTTTTCTTGTTTCCCTTTTTCATCTTTCCATAGTTCCGGTTCCATAAGACCTGATATTACGATTTTTGTTCCTGATTGTTTTGTAAAAGTTATTTCGTCTAATTTTACTTCTACATTTTCAAATCTTTCTGTTGAAGTAAAATCACTCCAGGAGAAACCAATATGATAACCTCTTTCACCTTTTTTCTTTGTATAGACTTCAAGATTTTTCCCCAGTTTTTGAACTCCTAAACGGCCAAGTCCTTTATCTCCTAATGGGGTTCTTCCTTTCTTAGTTGTTTCTTTTTTTAGTTTTATATCTAACTTCTGACGATTAGAAATAGTGAGCCATCCATTTTGCAAATCATCAAGATTCATTCCACATCCATCATCTTCTATTGTTATTATTCCTCCTTCTTCTTGTTCAAAATAGGAATCATTTTGTTTTGTTACACCTTGAGTATCAATAACCACCTTTGAATAACTTGCATCTGCATCGTATGAATTTTTTACTAATTCAATTATGGCAACCATTGAATCGGTAATAAGACTTTCGCCTAGTTGATACACTACAGAGGGATGAACTTCAAAATGCAAGGATAATTTATCCATATCAGTTATCTCTGCACATTAATAGTATAGTTTCATCAGACATAGTATCTGCGATATTGTTTTTCAAAGCCATCCTTTTTGAGGGAATTTTTCTGGTCAGCTCGCAAAAAACGTTAATATTGCGTTTTTTGAAAAAATCAGATAATATTTTATCTAAGGGAACCTGTTGACCACCTACTCTTCTATTGCCCAAAACCCAAACCATTATACCCTCACTATCCAAACTTTGAAGGATTGGGTCTATACATTGGTCAAGATCACGAAAATATGCAATTACTTTATTTATCTTATCATTTTGTTTATCCTCAAGATGCTTTACAAACTCATTTAAATAATCAGATTTTTGAATTACCAGGATTTTTTCTTCTTTGGTTATTTTTTTTGTACCGCCTAGACTTCTGTAATCGATCTCATTAGTTGTCTCCAATAAAACTTTTCTGTCAATTTTACTATCAATATCAGAGAACTCTATCCATTGTAAAGGCAGGTAAGAATGTTGTCCATAAGGGACAGTTGTAACATTATCACCATAAGGTGGAGAAGTTAGTATAATATTCGCCTTCAAAGGATTATTAATTTTTTTGGCATCTAAAAATTCAATTTGTAAATCATGTTTATAATATCCATCACTGAGCAAGTTATTATCATTTAGTTTTTTATATAAGTCAGTATATTCCAATAAATTACGAGATAAAATATTATTAAACATTTGAAGAACATTAATATTATTTTTTCGTTCACTAATATCTTCTTTCGTTCTGATATGTAATTTAAATGTTGATGTTCTTGAATTGCTTGTTAATCTTATTGTCTCTGCTAAAACTATCCAGAAAAATCTACGAGCCCAGATATCTTCCTCCACTTTAATTGAGCGTTTTACTTTTGACAAATAAATTAATGCGTTTTTTGTAAACCATTTTGCTTTATTCGTAAAATCTACTTCATAATATGTGTTCTTATCGTTCATAATTCTCTTCTTTAGGGCATTAGATTTTTTTGCTAACTTATCAATATAAAATGGGCCGCTTTTTACTTGGCACAACAGAATTGCAAGAGGATTTATATCGTTTCCAAAAAAGGAAAGACCCCGAAGCATTGTTTCAGTCATTACTGTACCAGATCCAACAAAAGGATCAGAAATCGTTTTTATATTTGGATAAACATCTATAATATTATCAATAATAGCTTGTGTGACTTGAGGAACCATCATAGCAGGATATTGGAATAGTCCATGTCCGTATCCTCTGTTAGATTTTCCTTTGAAAGACCAATAGTCTTTTTCTTTTTCAGTCAATTCATGAAGTTTTTTGTTAAGCTTAGTATTATATTCAGAATAATTACCCATCACTCACACCACCCCCACCTTATCAATCTCTCCCATAATCCTGGCAGTTTCAGTAAGAGCAAGCACAATCTTCCGGTAATGCTTAAAGTCCTCCAATTTTAGTATACACCCTTTCCGGTCTTTTAACCACTTCTGGGCGGGCTGGTATCCACCAATATAGAATTCCCAAGCTATCTGAGGAACATCCTCGAAGCAAAAATCGTTGTTCACAAAGACCTGCCCGTCAGAATACCTGACTTTTTCCACTGAAACTTTTCCTATAGGAGCAGAATCCGCCTCAATTTTATCGAATTTTGGGCCTTCCAACAGATGAAGTTGCCGTAATTCCCCGCCCAAAGCAACAAGTTTCCAAAAAATTTGGGTACCTGCCGGGAAAGGTATGCGGGGAATGTCGATTTTTAGGAATTCCCGGTAAGTTTCTCGGTATGTCGGGGAATGAAGAACGGCGTAGATATAGTCAAAGAGGTCAAGTGGAGTGAAGGATTTTTTATTAACTACGGAGGACACGGAGGAGGACGGAGAGCTTGATTCCTTGTCTTCTGGTGAAAAAGCAAGATTTAATTTTTGTTCGATTTCATTTATGATTTTGGGATTCAGATTTGGACGTCGCCTTTTGCCTTCATAGAGATACATAGGGAAAACAATACCGCCTCCTCTATAATATAAATTAAAATCTGTGATTTTTGTGGTCAAAAAAATAAGATTCCATGGCATCGATCCGACAACTTGTCCTTGTCGACCAATAACCATGCCCATATTTTCACCACTAATGAAATGATGCATAATACTAAAAAGGGGACGAGAATATAGCCCTCCAGATTTTCCTGTATAATAAGTCCATCTTGTATCAAACGGACGATATGAAATACAAACTAATTTAGTTCTGTCAATGTTGTCAATTTCATTTTTTGCAGATAAATATTGCCAACTTGTAGAATCATTTTTCCTATCATATTTTGCTCTCCATGCTCTTTCTTCCATTGTCAACAAATCATTTACTTTCTTTTGCTGTTCTTTTTTGGTATAAGAAATGTTTAAGTTATCATTTCCAGTTACAATTCCTACACTATTGATTTCTAGAAGTTTATTTATTAGGAATCCTTTATCGAATTTATCTATATTATTATCTGATTTGAGTACAAAAAAATAAAAAGGCGCTTTATTAGATATCTCATTCCATTTTACGGAATTTATTTTCCGCTCAAGAAGAAATTCATATTTATTATTACGCTGTCCGTATAAATCATAGTGATATACTTTCGCTAGTCTTATACTTTCTTTTGCTCCGTATAACTCCGTGGTTAATTTTTCTTTATTATTCTTCACAAAAATATTAATGCTCACTCCTTGTTGAATATCAAAGACATTTTCATCTTTGCGTCCATCTGGAGCAGTTTCCTTTTTCTTTGCATTTCCATGAAGATCAATTATGTATATTTTGTCAAAACTTTTAAGCAGGTTCCAGCGCATGCCCCGGAAGGTGGGATTATCCAGAAAACCGTGATTGTTAATATAAGCAACAATGCCTGAACCTGCCCTTTCCACATAAAGCTGTGCATAACGGATAAATTTTACATAATCGTCATTAAGCCAGTGCTTTTTTTCCTGTAGTCTATCAATACCGCCCGGCTCTTTTTTATAATCATCAAGTAATGAAAGTATCCAATCTCCATTATTGACACTTATACCGCTATAGGGTGGATTTCCTATCACCACATTGATTCCCCGATTCTTTTTGGTTTCTTTAGCCGCTTTTGATTCTTCTGCAAGAGCGTCATGCTCAAACATCATGCCCTGTCCTTCTTCCCTGTCAGCTTCTTCCAGAGAATTAGTAAGAAAAACCCTTACACGATCAGGATGTTCTTCGTCTTCGTCAAAGGCATAACCAGTATCCAGTAAGACAAGGGCCAATTTCATGTGGGCAACCGCATAAGGTGCCATCATCAATTCAAAACCGTTAAGACGGGGTAGCAAGTCATTTTTTACATACTGATTCCACTGGTTTTGAATGGATTTTTTTGTTTGCCCTGCATTTGCTTTTTTGAAATTGTTCCAAATCTGTAAAATAACTTGTCTTAAAAATGTTCCGGTTCCAACGGCTGGATCCAGTATTTGAATTGCCGGAACTGTTTTAGTCTCTATCCCAATGTCTTTACCATTTTTCTTTTTTGGAATAGAAACAGTTTCAGTTTGTGTTGACGCAAGGCCGTCCTTTATGCCAAATTCTGTTTTTAAAATGTCGTCAACAGCCTGAACAATAAACTTGATTACAGGTAGCGGGGTGTAATAGACGCCCCTGCGCTTTTTCTGTTCTTTCTCGTAAGCATTCAGAAAGCCTTCGTAAAAATAGATAACCGGATCTTCCCTGCCGCCCCCGGTCTGACGGTTGAAATCATCTATTATAAGTTTTGTATCGGTGTTTTGCAGTAATAGGGTTATATCGCCTAAATTTAGCTCATCGAATGACAGTTTATCTTTTCTAGAAAAAGATTCTTTAAGCAGGTTCTGTAAAAAGGGGTTCGTGCTGGGTATAGCGTCTATAGCTTGCCTGGGTTCAAAATGCTTTTTAATATCTGAGTATCGCTCTTCATCATTATCGTTTTTCATATCAATCATACAACGCGCAGAGAAAAGGCCATAAACCATAGTTTGAGCATACATATCGGCGAATTGCGCTTCGGTCATATCATGGATAAGGGCTTTTTTGAATTTTCCGTATAGTTCATGGATAGCGCCGTTTTCTGTTTCCACAGCAAAAATGTCGAGGATGTTCCGACATATACTCAAAGCGATTTCGGCTAGATTCGCCGTAAGCGTAATTGAATCGCGAATGGTTTGGCGGTAAATACTTGTAAAAGCCCCGGCCCATTGCTCGTGCCATTTTTCATAATCGTCTGGGCTTGGATTTCGAGGTAGATCAGGCCACGACAGTTTTTTGAATTTTTCTTCAAAATTTTGTAAATGCATGATGTCTTCATTTTTGGGAGAAACAAAAAATGCTTTTATCGAAGGAAGGCCGTTTGCTTTATCTTCAAAATGTACTGCCCCGAAACTGCGGTTGTTTTTCTCTCCCCAGAAGCAGAAGAACAAAAGGTTATTCTTGTCCCACACGGCATGATTACGGTTACGGCGTTTGGGAACAAGGCCAGAAAGAATCTTGCGTAGGCTGTTTACCTCAAGACGCTTGCCTTCAAATTCAACGGCGAAAATTCCCCAAGGCTGTTTTTCGTACAAGGGGCGCAGTTGTTTAAGGGAAGTAATTTTAGCAAATTCTTCAGGTTTAAGGTGGATGTCCTTGGCATCAAAATTGTAGGTTATGTCTTCTATGTCATCATAATCGTCTATGCCTGTATCCCAATTCAATTCATGTGAAAGCCATGATAAGAGGCTTTTGAAGTCGCGGATGTTTTTCACGACAGTATCCCATCCAACTTTGCGTCATATTCTTTCATAAATTACTTTCCCTTCATTAAAGACTTTGCTTTCTAAATTATATTTTTCTTTTCTGTCATTAAATACTTCTTCACTGTAGACCAGCATATCAAATACACCAACTTTCCCCCATGTGTTATACCGAATTTCCGTTACCGACAGTATCGCATCATCAATTTCTTTTTCAGTAATAACCATTAAATCAAGGTCGCTTTCTTCTGATGGCCTTCCGTAGGCATAAGAACCAAATAAATAAATCTTTTCAGTATCAGGGATTTCTTTAATTGTTGCATCAATTAGAATTGATAATTTTTCAGAAATATCCTGATTTTCGGATACCGCCGTGCTTCTTTTATTCATCATCATCCCAACTGCATCCAAGCTGTCAGCTTTGGCTTTATTCCCATTGGAGCCTGAATCGCTTTCATATAGGTTCTATTTATATAAGCGTCAACGGCTTTACGCATAACGGAAAAATCGTTCTCTGTTATTGTAAGTACCCTAAGGGTGTCCTTTTCGGATTTTATCAAAGGCCAAATATCATAAGCTTGTTCGTTTATTTCCTCTGTTTCAGGATTAAATAAATACCATTTATAGAAGCCTTCGCCGGGACTAGTCCATGTACCATCAGGACACTTGCTTGGTAGCTCGTAACAAAAGAAAACCCCTTTATCACTTACACCATTTTTCCCACTGAAGATTTTTCCAGGCAAGGTTTTTACGGTATTCTCGTAACCAGGATTCTCCAGCATAAGCCGTTGGTATTCCAGGGCCATCTCCTCTTCTTTGCTTTCGGTTCCTTCGTATGCGGCGTTGAATTCCTGGAGACTGTTGTAATCGTCATCCGGTGTCAGAAGCTGCTTCCCTTCAATCCCCAATGTTTTTGAAATGCGTAAGGTCTTTTGGGACACCCTCTGATACAGCGAAAGTAATTCTTCCAGTTCCGAAGGAGGAAGAAAATTCCAAAAATGAATAGTGTTCCGTTCTGCAAGGTCTTGGGGATGATCCTTGAGTAACGCGTCTTCTGTTTCCCGACTACGCCTGCGGTCAACACGGCCAATGCGTTGCATGAGACGGACGGGGTTCCAATGAAGTTCGTAGTTGACAAGGCAGGTAGCGTCTTGCAGGTTTAAGCCTTCGGCCAATACATCGGTGGCTATGAGCAGTTTTATTTCATTGCTTATTTCTTTCGATGTCTTTCCATTATAGTAAGGGGCAAATCGTTCTATTATTTCCCGGCGGTCTACATCGGATTGCCCGTCTAATTCATACATTCCGGTAAAACCGCACTTTTTCAACTCCCTTTCGATATACCGGGCGGTAGAACGGAATTCTGAGAAGATTATTACTTTTTTCCCCACAAGACGTTTGTCCTCTTTCAGGAGCTTTTTCAGGGCGTTAAGTTTATCATCCCTAGAGGGCTCAATACCCATAAGGTCTTCGATAAAGTCCGCAAGGATTTCCAAATCGCCCAAAGTTTCCTGAATCATCATCGGAATATCAAAATCACCAATATCAAATTTTTCTTCCGCTTCCCACACATAATCAGGAAGGTCGTCTTCCAGTTCTTCTTCGGTATAGGGGGCGTTTTCGGCAATAAATTTACTGATATGCTCGATAACCCGATCCTGGTGCTGGTAAAAGCGTTCTATTGCCCGTTCGTTACCGTATTCTTTGTAATCGTCAACGAATTTCCGCAAGCGCACAAAAATTCTGATACAGGTTTCCTCAAAGGCAGAAGCGGAGCTTTCAAAACGCTTTAACAATAAAATTCTGATTAAGTTGACGATCTGTGCCTGCCGTCCCTGCTTAAAATCGTCAATCTTGCTTTTATCTCCTTTATAATAAGCGTCCTCGTAGGGAGAATAAATTGCCAGAGAAAGGATTGAAACTTTTCGGCCCAACGCGTCTTTTCTTTCAAACGAGTGGACAAAATCGTCAATTAATTTCCCATAACTGGCTTTGAGTGAATAAGCGGCGACATTGGGCGGGGCGCGGTTTGGGAACAGAACTTCGGCACCTTCTGATACGGTTAGACTCTTTTTAACAAACGCCCGGCTACGCTGTACCACCAGTTCCCTTACCAACGAATCGCCTTTCAAAATCAAATCCGCTTCTATTGGGGCATCTCCCGTGATGGCGATTTTATTAAGCTGGGTTTCCATTGTTTTGATGCGGCCTTTCAAACTGTGTATTCCAAGCGGGGGGATTGCAAAAAAGTTATCATCTCTCTGAGTAAAAAGTTCTATTTGATGCTGTAAATCAAGGAAAGAGTTATTGATTGGGGTAGCGGTGAGCATGAAAAGCTGTTTCTGTTTGCCTTCGCCTATTATCTCGAATAGTTTGCGGTAACGTCCGCTGGTCCGGTTTCGGAAATGATGGGCCTCGTCAATTACAATACAATCAACCTGCCATGCTATCTGTTTCATTAAATTTTCATTTTTTGGAAGCAAAATGTCTGAATGATTTATTATCCTAAAAGGCAGAAACCCATCTATCAGATTGGGCATATAACGCTGTATTGCGGCTTCCCAAACAGGAAGACGCGTGGCGGCAGGTACAATAAGTACCACACTTTTATGTTCTTTGTACAACAGCCGTTCTATCAGCATCATGCCCACATAGGTTTTACCGAGTCCTACACCGTCGCATAAAAAAGCTCCACGGTATTTTTCGGCTATACGGAGCAACGTATTATAACCATCCCGCTGGTATTGGGAAAGCTGTGGAAAAACAAGAGAGTCATTCTTTTCCCAATCGCTTACCGTCTGTTCATAGTTTTTAAAATAGTCGTACATGGATTTAAGATAGACTTGATAGGGAGAATATTCCCGACAATGGTTTTCTATCGTTGAAAGTACAGCTTCGGTAATATCAGCGGCCCCATCCCAATGATTGTCAAACCATTCCTGTAGCGCTTCCACGTTATGTGCAATTTGGACATCAAGTTCAATGTTTTTGGTTAATCCGGCGCTTGTAAAGTTACTTGAACCCACCAGGGCATACCCTGAGGGCACATTCATGGACGATGGAAACTGCTTGTGATAATCCTCGCGAAAATAGGTAATAAAAGCCTTGGCGTGGAATTTATTCTTATCAAAAACCCGGCATTCGATTTTTCCGGATTTTAGAGCGTCAAGTACAGCAGGAATGCCGGAAAGAAATTCATTTTTGTCTTTTTCATCTTCTATGCTTTTATCCAGCCCACTTAAAAAATAGTTTTTAGTTTCTTCAATTGCTTCTCTAGTCCGTTTTGTAAGCTCTGAACCAAGTATGATCCTGATTTTTTCGAGATTTTGCCATTCCCCATCCAGTTCTAAAAGGCCTCCTATCTCAAAATAGCCTGTGGCAATGTCCATTTGCCGTGAAATTTTGCACCATTCATTGAGGTACTTCTTAACTGAATGTTCCGGACTACTATTATCTACTATGTAGAGGTCACTATGAGCCATTGGCTATATAATAACACTGATTAACGAAATGAAACAATGCCAGCGAAGTGACTTGCATTGTAATAACCAATATAAATAACCGCATAACGACCAATTATCTGCTTAAAGACTCCCTTCCAATTCCAATAGAGCCCGCTTTTTCTCAATGCCGCCCGCATAGCCAATCAGGCTGCCATCGGAGCCCAGGACGCGGTGGCAGGGGATGAGCAGCGAGATGGGGTTGTGCCCAACCGCTCCGCCTACCGCCTGGGCGGAAGCTTTCCTGCCGACGCTGACCAAGCGGGACGCAATTGCCCCATAGGTGCTTGTTTCTCCGTAGGGTATTTCAAGGAGCAGTTTCCACACCGCTTGCTGAAAATCCGTCCCGGCTGGCAAAAGCGGAATCCGGATTTTTGGTTTCTTTTTGGCGAAGTAATCCTTAAGCCAGCTTTTAAGGGAGACAAAAACAGGATGATCCGGCTTATTGCTCCAGGCCTCGGTTCCGGCGGGAAAATACTTTTGCCCGATAAACCAAAGGCCCGTTAAGGCATCGCCCACGGAGGCGGCCTGGATTTTTCCCAAAGGGGTTTCCGTTACAAAGGTGAATGTCGTTCCCCCTGTTTTCATCCCGTTCTTCCTTTCCCGCTTATTTCGTCTATATGGATTTTCCAGATCGCTGTTACG
>Ga0268262_10002458_pt1 | contig 21397 bp, 22 predicted proteins | sample TergutNc150P3_FD_190354 | JGI IMG/M metagenome (GOLD analysis project Ga0268262, IMG submission 190354) | Nasutitermes corniger P3 segment gut microbial community from laboratory colony in Florida, USA - Nc150 P3 (SPAdes) (version 2) | ecosystem: Host-associated > Arthropoda: Insects >... | reverse complement strand
GATAAAGGTCAGCGGTTAATAATGATAACCAGACTATCACCGGAAACAGCCGAAACCGTCAATAAAAAGAATCCGTTGCAATACTTTCAAACGGCTCGAATTGGTATAATCGGAGAAATGCCCAAACTTGACGGCATTGGAAAAATCGTAATCGCCACCGGAGGCACGAGCGACATTCCGGTTGCGGAAGAAGCGGCGATAACTGCCGAAGTTCTGGGTAACGAAGTTGTCCGCCTGTATGATGTCGGCGTCGCCGGACTCCATCGTTTACTTTCACGGCTTGAAGCAATTATGGACGCGCAAGTAGTAATTTCCATAGCCGGAATGGAAGGCGCATTAACCAGCGTCATAGGTGGTCTTGTTGACTGTCCGGTTATCGGCGTTCCCACCAGCGTAGGCTACGGCGCTTCATTCAATGGATTGTCCGCCCTTCTTTCAATGCTTAATTCCTGCGCTTCAGGCGTGGGCGTAGTGAACATTGACAACGGTTTTGGCGCAGGGTATCTGGCAAGTATGATAAATCATAAAAGGAGTAATTAATGAAAACGCTTTATTTTGAATGTAACATGGGCGCGGCTGGCGATATGCTGACAGCCGCATTACTTGAACTGCATGACAATCCGCAGGATTTTTTGAAAAGATTAAACGGCATTGGTATCCCCAATGTATTGGTAAAAGCGGAACCGTCAGTAAAATGCGGCATAACCGGAACACATATCACCGTAACGGTCAACGGAGAGGAAGAAGACTCTCACGTGGACATTCATCAACAACATGATCATTTACACGATGAGCATGATCATACTCACGAACATACGCACGGCGAACATGAACATCATCAAGATCATGCAAATGATGATCATGCTCATAACGAACATCACCACAGCCACAACAGCTATCACGGCATTGAACATCTAATCGGTCATTTAAACGTTTCTAATACCGTAAAAAAGAACGCCCTTGCAGTTTACAAACTGATAGCCGAAGCTGAAAGCCACGCGCACGGCGTTCCGATAGACAAAATACACTTTCACGAAGTTGGTGAAATGGACGCAATTGCCGACATTACGGGCGTTTGTATGCTGATAGAAGAAATTGCGCCCGATGTTATTCTGGCTTCTCCGGTTAATACCGGAAGCGGACATGTCCGCTGCGCTCACGGCATTTTGCCCGTACCGGCTCCGGCAACCGCCTGTATTTTGCAGGATGTTCCCATGTTCAGCGACCAAACGCAGGGAGAGCTTTGTACGCCAACAGGCGCGGCGTTACTTAAACATTATGTAAAAGAATTTCGAGCAATGCCTATTATAAGCGTTAATAAAATCGGATATGGCATGGGAAAAAAAGATTTTGAAAAAGCAAATTGCATAAGAGCTTATATCGGCAGCACGGCGGATAATGTTGAAGAAGTTACGGAGCTTGTCTGTAATTTGGATGACATGACTCCTGAAGCGGTGGCTTTCGCCCAACAGCTTTTATTTGATGAAGGTGCGCTTGACGTATACACCACTCCTGTTTGCATGAAAAAGGGGCGCATGGGCTTGCAGTTTACCTGTATGTGCAGAAGTGAATTAAAAGACAAAATGGTTTCGCTTATTTTCAAGCATACTAGTACGCTTGGAATGAGAGAGAATACAAGCCGCCGTTACACGCTTAAAAGGGAGCAAAAAGAAATTCAAACAAAATACGGTACGGTTAGAATAAAAACCGCTGAAGGTTATGGGACAAAAAAAACAAAACCCGAATATGAGGATATAGCTAAAATCGCAAAAGAAAGAGGATTATCAATACAGGACATATTAAAAGAGATTAACTTAGCGGACAATAATGTGATAGATTAATGGTACAAAAATATTTTACAGTCCCAAGGCGATGCAGACTCTGCTTTTATAATCCTTTTCGCTTATCTTATCTTTTAAGTAGTCTGTTATTAATTGTTGGATAACGGGGGGGAAACTTTTCCAGTAGCGCTCCGGCCATGCGCCCATTTCTTCGCGAAGGTTTTTGTCTACTTTTTCTGTCATTTCGCCGTGGGAGAAGGAGACAAATTGTTCTATCATGGAAAGAAGCACATCGGGCGGCAGATTGCTGTTAGCGGCTCCTTTTTTTCCTGTTTCGCTGGGCAGCCATGCCTGACACAGTTCTTCTCTTTGCTTGTCATTAAGCTCAGGCGCGTGTTCTTTCAGTATATTTTTTATCATATCCTGAACGGATTTTTTCATGCCTTCAAGACTGCCGCCGATTCCTGCGTTGATTTTTTCGGTTATCTCTTTAGTCATTCTTTGCGGATCGGGAATATTGCCTATCGAATTAAAAAGCGTTAAATCATGTCTGCGGCGGTTAATGGCTTCTACTAATGCTTCTATCGTGGCGGCATCGCTTTTATTGAGGATATAATCTAATGCTTGTAACAGCTCGGGGTCTGCCATAGGACAGTTAGACTTTTTTTGTTATAAAGTCGCTTTTAAGACACCTTGTACAGATTTTAAGTTTAGCTGTAGTGCCGCCTAATTCGGTCTTTACGTTTACCAGATTGGGTTTCCATGTTCTTCGGGTGCGGTTCTTGGCATGGCTTACTTTATTGCCGGTGACTGTATGTTTTCCGCAAATATCACAAGTCCGTGACATAATATCCTTCCTTAAAAAAGCCCTTGCAGGGGCAGATACTTAAAATATAGCAAAATCCCGAAATAATGTAAAGCTCTAATCTCCCGTCCGAATCGAGTTAAACCACGCGTTTGTGTACAATTCCAAGGATTCGCCTAAATCCTCAACAAGCCGGGTATGGAGCAGGTCGGCTTCAGAATACATGGAAATGCCCTTTTTATACTTGCGGGCGGGGACATTTACGGTAGCCGGAAGCCCGAAACTGTCCGCAAATTCGGCGTAAATTTCAGGTCTATGGATAAAATCGATAAACTTATGGGCTAAATCGGCGTTTCTTGCCCTCTTCAATATGCACATATTGTCTATATAGGACGGTCCGCCTTCTTTGGGGATAAAAAAGACCGTCGATTCCGTTAACTGAGGGTTGCTGTTTATTTCTTCAAAGACGGCTTCGGGGAAGGCGTGTACTACCCAGAAATCTCCGTTAGCGTAGCTTTTGGCAAAGGACTCGGAATCGAATTTTTTTAGGTTGGGTTTCCATGAATATTTTATAAGGTCTTTTGCGGCGTCTACCTGCGAAGGCGTTGTGGAATTGACAGAGTAGCCGAGAAACGCAAGAGCGCCGCCCATTACTTCCCTTATGTCGTCTAACATTGTCATACGCCCTTTAAGGTCTTCTCTTGCAAAAATTGACCAGCTTTGTTCATAGTCGGGAACTTTTGCTGTGTTGACGACTATGCCGCCGGCTCCGTAAAAATAAGGTACGGAATATTCCATGTTCGGATCGTAACTTGCTATTTTAAGCACTTCCGAATCGATATTTCCAAGATTAGATAATTTTGAATGGTCTAATTTTTCCAACATTCCCTGACGAATCATAATAGGAACATAATCTTTAGAAGGAAATACTACGTCATAACCGCCTTTTTTGCCCTTGTTCGCTCTTAACTTGGCGTACATATCTTCGTTAGACGCAAATTCATCGTAAATAACTCTGCAATTGTATTCGCTTTCAAATTTTTCTATAACCGATTCCGGTGTGTAATATGTCCAGTTGTAAATATACAATTTTTCTTTTGAATTACATGACAAAACAACAGGCAGCAGCGCCGCCAAAATCAAAAAATACCTGACGATCCTTTTTCCCATCATCACCTCCTATTAACAAACCCTGTCATTTCTGACAGGGCATGCCGTTTAACACTATGGTGTTTCCAAAACAGGGGTTGCGTTATTTGCCGACCCTTATGGAATTCCATGCGTCATTGTAAGTTTCCAAATCAGAACCAATGTCAAACTTTATTTCCGTGCTTAACAGATCTTCCGCTTGGTACATCGGCGCGTTCTTTTTTAATTTGCGGGCAGGTACGTTTGCCGTCGCGGGAAAACCGAATTCATCCGTAAACTCGGCGTAAATTTCCGGTTTGTGTATAAAATTGATAAACTTGTGAGCAAGCTCAACGTTTTTTGATCCCTTCAATATACACATACTGTCTATGTAAGCGGGTCCGCCTTCTTTTGGAAAGAAGAAAACAGTGTTTGCTTTCATCTTTTCATCTTCGGCGATTTCATCAAATACTACTTCGGGATACCCCTGAACAACCCAGAATTCACCGTTAGCAAAACCTTTGCCGAAAGCGTCGGCGTCGAATTTTACAAGGTTCGGTTTCCATGAATTGTTGACAAGGTCTCTGGCTTTCGCTATTTGAGTCTTATTTGTTGTGTTAACCGAATAGCCGTAAAAGGCAAGAGCATCGCCCATTACTTCGCGCATATCGTCTAACATTGTCATGCGTCCCTTAAGATCATCCCTTGCGAAGATTGACCAGCTTCTTTCATAGGTGGGCACTTTATCCGTATTTACGCATACGCCCGCCGCTCCGAAGTAATACGGAACTGAATATTCCATATTTGAATCGTACTTGGCAAAGCTAAGAACAACGGGGTCTACGTTTGCCAAATTAGGAATTAATGATTTATTTATTTTTTCAAACATGTCTTGTTTGATCATTATTGATGTATAATCCGCCGACGGGAAAACAATATCGTAGCCGGTTCCTCCCGATTTAAGCTTAGCGTACATGTCTTCGTTAGACGCAAATTCATCGTAAATAACTCTGCAATTGTACTCTTTTTCAAACTTTTCTATTACAGAAGGGGGCGTGTAATACGTCCAGTTGTAAATGAAAAGCTTTTGCTTTTTTCCGCAGCTTGCCGTCAGCAAAACAATCAGACCCAATATACATACTGCGGCTATTTTAAGCGCAGTACTTTTTTTATATTTCGGCAAGCCTCCTTGAGTCTGACCAGAGACCGTGTCCGAAAAAGGTAATTCCTTCTTGTCCTCCATAAAATCCTCCAAAAGAAAAATATAATTCAAGTCTCAACGAGACTTATTTACTACTTTGCGGCAATGTACTTTAAGAATTTTCTAAGCATAATACAGAGAAGTACAGTGCCGAGTATCATCACTACGGAAAGCGCGCTTATAAGCGGAGTAATGCCGCCTTTTCTTGTGATAGCGGAATATATAAAAATAGGCAGAGTAGAAGAGCCCGGCCCCGCTACAAAGAAGGTGATAACAAAATCTTCCAGCGACAGCGTTATCGCCGTAAGAAGACCGGATATTATTCCGGGCATACAGATTGGAAGAGTTACTTTAAAAAGCGTTTCTTTTTCGCTTGCGCCTAAGTCTGCGGCGGCTTCTATTATTGAAAAATCAAATTCATCAAGACGAGCCATGACCATTAAAAAAACAAATGGAAGGTTAAAGGTAGTATGCGCTACAAAAATCGTAAAAAGACCAAGAGAGATGCCGATGCCGGCAAAGAAAATCGAGAGCGAAACGCCGATTATAATTTCAGGCAGAATCATAGGCAGGAATGAAATTGTCTGAACATAGCTTCGCATTTTAAATCTATACCAGTTAATCCCGATAGCGCCGATTGTCCCGATAACTGTCGCTGTAGCCGCCGATGATACGGCGATAATAAGGCTGTTTCTTAACGCCCGCCACAATTCACGCGAGTTTAAAAGCCTTTGATACCAGCGCAGTGAAAAACCTGTCCAGTTCATGCCTGTAGAACCGTTAAAAGAATAAATTACAAGAACAAGGAGCGGCAGAAAAAGAAAAACAATTGTAACGCCGAATACAGTCTGCGACATTGAAAAACGCTGTCTAAACGCGCGTTTTGCGTGCCTTGCCGCTTCTCCCTGATTTTTCTGCGGTCTTAAAGAGGTGATAATTTTAGCCGCAATGCTTTGACCCATTATACCCCCTCCGCGATTATTTTAAGTTTTTTAATTTCTTTTCTTTTTGCCGCGTCTTTTTTCTGCATATACATCATCAGCACAACGCCGATAGTAGTTACCACTGTCAACACCATGGAAATTGCGGCGGCTCTGGGCCAGTTACGTGATTTTAAAAGCTGGTCGGCGATTATGTTTCCAAGCATATATGAATCCATGCCGCCTACAAGAAGCGGAACAGCGTACGCGCCGAAAATCGGTATAAATGTAAAAAGCACAGCGGTAAAAATGCCGCCGCGGATATTCGGAAGCAGAATCGTTATCATCGCCGTAAGTTTGTTCGCTCCTAAATCGCGAGCCGCCTCGAGCAGCGAGAAATCAAACTTATCTATGGTAGAGAATAAGGGTAAAATTGCGTACGGCAGATACATGTAAACCAAAACAAGGATAACGGCTTTTTGGTTGTAAAGGAAAGGTATATAATTTTTAACTAATCCGAGTCGCGTCAGCATTTCATTAAGAAAACCGTTGTTCCCAAGAATAGTCATCCACGCAAATACCCTGATAAGAAAATTTGTCCAAAAAGGAATGATTATAAGCAGAAGCAGTAAAGTTTGATTTTTGCTTCTTGCCATGTAGTAGCCGCAGGGAAGAGCGACTAATATTGTTATTATTGTGGCGATTAACGAAGTTATTACTGTGCGCAAAGTTATGCTTAAAAATACCGAGTCGCCCAGATAGTGATATGCTTCAAGCGAGAATACATTTTCTACTCCGCCGTAAAGACCTTTCTTAAGAAAACTGAAAATTACTATTATGATGATAGGCACAAGGAAAAAGACAGTGAACCAGACAGCCATTGGGGCGGAGTAGAGCGGGCCGTAATTTTTTTTAGCCTTTAGGTTCAACTTTTTACCTCGACAATGTAGCCGTCAACGGCGCTCCAAGAAAGAAATACGGAATCCTTCCAGCGGATATCCGGTCCTTCGTCTGAATAATTAGCGTGCTGTTTTATTACGCGGATAAGAGTTTTATCCTGCACATTGACATAGAACTTTGTCTGAAAACCCGAATAAATAGGTTCGTCTACCATTCCCTGCAAATGATTTATATAAGGGCGTTTTGTAGACGGCATTTCTTTTGTGATGGCGATTTTTTCAGGTCTTATGGTAAAGCTTACATGCTGTCCGACTTTTACTTCGTCAAGGTCTGTAACTTTAATTTTGCCTAACTCCGGTATTTCCACTTCGGCAAGGTATTCCATTTCGTCGCTGTTCTCGTTAAGTTTTACTTTTTCCACGCTTGTAATTATACCGTCAAACAAATTTGTTTCTCCGATAAAGCGCGCGACAAAATCTTTTGACGGACTTTCGTAAATTTCATGCGGCGTGCCTATTTGTAAAATATCGCCTAAGTTCATAACGGCAAGACGATCAGAAACCGAAAGCGCTTCCTGTTGATCATGCGTTACATAAATAAACGTAATGCCTGTTTCATCATGGATACGGTCAAGCTCAATAAGCATGTGCTGGCGCAGTTTTGCGTCAAGGGCGGAAAGAGGTTCGTCAAGTAAAAGAACGCGCGGCTCATTGATAAGAGCGCGGGCAATGGCAACCCTTTGTTTTTGTCCGCCCGATAACTGATTGGGTTTTTTATCCGCGTGACCTTCAAGGCGTACAAGATTTAAATATTGTTCAACTTTGGAATTTATTTCCGAATTGGAAAGTTTTTTTAATCGCGGAGAGAAGGCGACGTTTTCAAATACTGACAGATGGGGAAATAAGGCGTAATTTTGGAAAACCGTATTTGTATGGCGTTTGTTCGGAGGCAAAGACAGCACGTTATTACCGTCGATGGTAAGCGTACCTTCGTCAGGATGTTCAAAACCGGCAATGATGCGCAACAACGTAGTTTTTCCGCATCCTGACGGTCCCAACAAGGAAAAAAATTCTCCCTTTTTAATTTCCAGGCTCACATTTTTGAGCACTTCAAATTCACCAAAGGATTTGCAAATCCCATCGATGACAACATTGCTGCCTATCAATATATTCCTTCCAGCCTCCCTTCAGGAGCAATGCGCCGGGCTTCACGGCGCGGCATCATCCTGTGCCGTCCAGATGGTTCGTCTATGTGAACAATGAAGTTTTTTTATAAACTTGTCAATAGGTTTTAAAAAAAATTATTTTTATCAGTATTCCACTTGCCAAAGGAAGAGTCCTTGAGGGGGCAGGGTAGGACCGGCAAGAGATCTCTCCCCTGAGGCGATTATTTCACGCAGTTTTTCAGGCGGCGTGCCTGTTTCTTCGTAGTGAAGGAATGTTCCGGCGACCGAGCGAACCATGTTGCGAAGGAAGGCGTTAGCGCAAATTTCAAAAATAAGCGTGTCTTTTTCAATATAAAAGCAGGCTCTGTAAACATAGCGGTTTTTTGAGGCGCTTGTGTCTCCCGCTCCGGCAAAAATAGAGCAGTCTGTTTCTCCCAAGAGAAGTCTGCCGTATTCGTTAAGGAGTTCCAAGCGCGGGAAACGGCGTAAATGCAGGTTGTAGCGGCTCTCATGAGGTAAAAGCGGGCGGCACATAAATTGATACCGATAAATCCGCGCTTTTGCGCTGAAACGGGCGTGAAATTCCTTGTCAGCCTCGCAGGACTCAAGCACTCTTATCTCTTGGGGCAAAGATGAGTTCAGCGCGGGAGCGAAACGGTCTGCGGGAATGCTTTCAATATCAGTATAAAAATTGGCGGCTTGCCCAACGGCGTGAACGCCCGAATCAGTCCTGCCTGAGCCTGTAAGGTTTACAGGGTGTCCGTGCATCTTTTCAAGAGCGTCCTCTATCACGCCCTGCACGGTTCTTTCGCTTTCCTGTCTCTGCCAGCCGCAAAAATCAGTACCGTCATAGGCGGCAATAAGCTTGATATTCCTATCCATGGTTATTCGTCTTCTGAAAGATCCTGATTGATTGTATCGTAGAGTTTTCTTGCAAGCTCCAGAAACGCGCCCGGTTTGTCTTTAGAAGCTTTGCCCATGCCGAATAGTTTTGCTATTGTGCGTCTTGCGTCCTCAAGAGATGATTTTCTTTCTTCTTCGCTGTGCGCCGGACCGTATTTGTAGCGAAGGAAGGCGCACATGTACAGCATTCCCTCGTAAGAATAATTTTTATCCGTATCGGGACCGAAAGCTTTTATGCCGGAAAGCGTTTCCCTGCCGCTCTGCTCTCGTGAAAGCGCCTCGTTGTAAAGATAATGCGCTTTTTTTCGGAAAAGAGTGCCAAGCCAGTCATAATGCTGATCGGGATATTTTTTATGCAGTTCATCTAAAAGCCACGCGCAGCGAATTGCCGAAAGCCCCTGTTTAATTGTGGGTGAATTCGATTTATTGTAAAAATCATAACAGCGCAATGTAAGGTATAACGATGCCGCTCCGTCCATCAATGTTCTGTTTTCATGAAAATCAACGCCGGGGAAAATTGCCAAGGTGTCTTTCATGCGGTTTTCCGCATCCGCCTTTGCGGCATCTTCGTTTTCTTTCGGCAGTAAATGAAAATCATTTTCCATTGACGCAAACCAGCATTCAGGACATACAATTGATTCATATACAAGCGGAAATATTACTCCGTATTTTTTTGAAGGCTCGTAAAGCCTGTGAAGTTCTTCGGTAAGTTTTCCGGCTATCAATCTGCCGCCGCCTGAAAAAAGCTCCTCTTTTCGGAATTGCGTATTGCAAGCGTGGCAGGTAAATTCTTTTTTTGACAGATAAGTAAGTTTTAACTCTTTATCGTCGTCTTCAACTTTCTTTTTCCTTACCATTTTACGCTCCCTCCAAAACGATCATGGCTACCGCATTCTCTCTTTCGTGAGTGATAGAAAGATGCACTTTGTCAGCGCCGGATTTTTCAAATTCATTTTCCGCCGTTCCTGTCAATTTTATATCGGGCTTTCCGTTATCGTTGTTAATTACAATAATATCTTTTAATTCAATCCGCGCAAGTCCCGTTCCAAGGGCTTTGCCGAACGCTTCCTTAGCGGCAAACCTTGCGGCAAGTGTTTGCGCCGCGCTTTTTTTTCTGGAAAAAGCAAGCGTTATCTCCTGAGGATGAAAATATCTTTCAAGCAGGGCGGAATTATCCAGCCAGCGTTCCATGCGTTTAACCTCGATAATATCAATACCTATTCCCGTAATCATTTTTCCTCGCCCGAATGTTCTGTTTCCGACGCGTGCGCGGCGCCGTTTTCATATTCTCCCCTCGCAATACGGCCTATTGTGCCTTTGAATTCCAAAATATTACTTCCGTGAATAAAGAGCAAGGGGTTATCGTTTTTTATATTTACCATGACGGTAAAATCCTCATACCGCCTGTCAAGATCGATAGGCTCTGTGGTAAATTCAATATGGTTGGATGTTATTGATCGGGGGCATTCCACAATTACTCTCGACGGCGTTAACGATTGATTTTTAAGCTCGTACCCCTCGGCGACCGCGCCGCGCAGAGTGGGAAACACGTCAACATAACGAGTTTCTTTTTTTTCAAGAACAAGTAAAACATCTATGGGAGTAACGGATATTTCCAGAGGTTCAATGCCGAGAGCTCTGCCTTTTTTTCTTATTTGAATGGGAACTCTGTAAGTTCCTTCGTTTTCGTATCTTCCAAGCTCGATAAAAACTTCTATGTCTTCCGCGAGTATCGGCTGAATTCCTTCGGCCTTTCCGCGTATGGTTATTTTTACATACCTGGCGAAAGAATTTGCCGGCAATAAAGCGTCGGATGATTCGATTCTAAGCGGTTCAGTAAAGAAGCGGTTTTCAAGAGTGCTCATTCTGTAAAAAATAGAAATGATAATCGCCGCCGCCAAGGAGAGAACCTTAACAGGCCATTTTTCCGTTATTATTGTGAAAAGCCTTGATCTATTCAACAAGAACCTCCCTTTCTTCTTTGGAATCATCTTTTTGCTCGGCTTCTTTTCTGCCTCCCTTATCCAATAGTTCCATCAATTTGCGCGTAACTTCCGCCGATGACAAATCGTAATAAAGCTTTGAATCGTAAGCCAGGGAAATCGCCCCTGTTTCTTCCGAAACAATAAGTATAACAGCGTCCGATTGTTCCGCCATACCAAGACTCGCCCTGTGCCGTGTGCCGAAATTTTTTCTTATATCCATTCTTTCGGAAAGCGGCAAAAAACACCCCGCTGAAATAATTCTTCCGCCTTGAATAACAATCGCTCCGTCGTGCAGAGGACCGTCAAATTCAAAAATCGCCACGATTAAACTTGATGAGATTTCAGCGTTAATTCTTGTGCCTGTATCGATAATATTTTTTAAATTGATTTTCCCCGGAAAGACAGCCAGCATTCCCCTGCGTTTTTCAGATAACAATTCCGCCGCTGTAACGACAGAATCAAGTTTTCCTATCTGCGCCGCGGCGTTTGGTTTAAAAAATTCCGTCTGCCCAAGGCGCATAACTATTTTTCTGAGTTCCGGCTGAAATACGATGGCGATAGCGATAAAAAGACCGGGGGCGATTATGGTAAGAACCCATTGCAGGGTTGTAAGGTTAAAAAGCCATGCGATGCCGTAGACCAAAAAGAGAAAGCCCGTCCCTTTAACAAGCGGGAGAGCTTGGGTTTTTTCAAGCAGTTCATAGCCCTTGTAAAGAATGAAGGCAAGAAGCACAACATCCAGTACGGGGCGGATATACTCATATACCGAAGAAAGCCATTGAAACCAAGTCATTTTTTAGAATAATATACTATTTTTAAGGAAATATAAAGCCCTAACAGGTTGACATATCCCGAAACAAACACCGAAAACTCCGTTTTTCCTTGATTTTCCGCAAAAAACATGGTATATTATTACTATTGCCAGTAGAAAAGAAAACTGAAAGGTAAAAACGATGAAAAAGCTGTCATTATTTATAATAATTTTTATATCCCTTTCTCTTTGCACCTGCGAAAATGAATGGATGAAAGAGATAATGCAAAAAGATACAATAACCATAACCTTTGACACCGACGGCGGAACCCCCGTGCCGTCAAAACAAGTATTGCAAAAAGGCGAGAAAATAAAAAGACCTGAGGATCCGACAAAAGGAGATCAAAATAATTATTTATTTGCAGGGTGGTATACAGTTATTAATAAAAAATATATGGATCCTACTAGTACTAGTAATAGGATGGAGGTTGATAAAGAAAATAGCATATTATATTATTTTGACTCTGTTCCAACCCATGATATGACATTGTATGCCGGGTGGGAAAATTTACAATAGCTTAACAATGTAACCATAACCCCCGAATTTTTTACATTAACCCCATTACACTCTTCGCTATCGAATTCCCGTCCAACCCGTTTTCCGCTAGCAGTTCTTCCCTTGTGCCTAACGCTCTGTCCTCTTCAAACAAAACGCTTTCCGCGGCGATAATCGCCGTTTTTGCCGTACAGTTTCTTGATCGGGCAAGGGCAGCGGCGTATTCGCCGAAGCCGCCTTCCCTCATTCCTTCTTCCAAAAACATTACAAGTTTATACGCGTTCATTAAATTTGCCAAATAGTCTTCGTCAACAGGTTTCAAAAACCGCAAGTTATACAAGTCCGCTGTGATTCCCTGTTCTTTCAATTTATTCGCCGCCTCAACAGCTTGCGTGTAAAGGCTTCCCGTAAACGCAAGGCAGACAGAAGCATTTGCGCTCTTTGAAACCCAAGTCCCACGCCCTCTTTCAAGCGGCTGTAAAAACGCTTCTGTTTCCTGCGGACATAACGCTTTCGGATAACGAATTATAACGGGACTGGTTTGCGTATTTGTTCCGTAATCAAGCATAAGTTTCATTTCGTTATCGCTTGCCGGACACAGGAGGGTAATATTGGGAACACTGCGGAAGAGTGTTATGTCAAATAAACCTTGATGAGTTTCGCCGTCCATGCTTACAAATCCCGATCTGTCCAGTGCGAAAACGACGGGCAGTTTTTGAAGAGCGGCGTCATGTATTATCTGGTCTACCGAGCGCTGGATAAATGTGGAATAAATCGCTACTACCGGACGCAATCCTTTTGCCGCAAGCCCTGCGGCGAAGGTTACCGCGTGTTCTTCGGCAATGCCTGCGTCAAAAAAGCGGTTCGGAAACGCTTCGGCAAAAGCGGACAGCCCCGTGCCTGTTTTCATGGCGGCGGTAACCGCCGTTATGCGATTATCTTTTTTTGCCGCCTCAAGAAGGCAGTTTGAAAAACTTTCGGTAAAAGTTTTATGACTAATGTTGCCTTGCTCAATTCCGCCGTCAACCGAGAAAGAGCCTACGCCGTGATAACTGTGCGGATCGTCTTCAGCATAACCGTAGCCCTTTCCCTTGCGCGTTGTTATGTGAATTACAACAGGGCGGTTTATTTTCCGCACGTCTTCCAATACGCTGATAAGGGCGTGAATGTTATGTCCGCTTATCGGTCCTACATATTCAAAGCCAAGGTCTACAAAAAAATTATCGGTATAAAAAACCGCTTTAACGGCTCTTTTCAGCCTGACGACCATGTTAAAAAAAGCGTCGCCTACAAATGGAATTTTTTTCGCTGTTTCGTCAAAAAGCCTGCGGAAAGTTTGATATTTTTTCTTCATGGAAAGACGGCTTAAATATTTTGAAAGCCCTCCAACATTTCTGCTGATGGACATTTTATTATCGTTTAATATTACGATTAACGGAAGCCCTATGTGTCCGCAGTGGGATAACGCTTCATAAGCCATTCCGCCTGTAAGAGCGCCGTCGCCTATTACCGCTATCGCGTGCGATTTGCCGCCTTGTAATCTGTCCGCCGCCAAAAGCCCCAGAGCGGCGGAAATTGACGTAGAAGCGTGTCCTGTGTTAAAAGCGTCGTGAGGATTTTCGCTTCGTTTTGGAAAGCCGGCTATCCCGCCTTTCTTGCGCAATGTTGAAAACGAATCATAACGCCCTGTTATAAGTTTATGCGCATAACACTGATGCCCCACATCCCAGACAATTTTATCGTCAGGGGAATTAAACACACGATGAAGAGCAATCGTAAGTTCCACTATTCCAAGGTTGGAAGATAAATGCCCGCCGTTACTCGAAACTGTAGAAACAATATATTCCCTTATTTCCTGCGCAAGTGCGTTTAATTCCCGAAGCGACAGTTTTTTTATATCTTTTGGAGAATGTATTTCAGACAGGGAAGGCGGTTTTGTCATTGTTGTTTCATGTCTTCCAGATATTTACGTTTTATTTTTACAAGGTCTGTAAGTTCTATCAGCATATATTTATTAACTTGCGCCGCAAGAGGAAAAAGATATTTTTCCGTTTCATTTATATAACGCTCTACAAAAGCCAGATTATTTACAAAGCCGAGAGAAATCATATTGGAAATACGATCAGCTACTTTTAAGGTTTTAGCGTCAAAAGAGCCTGTTTCAAGTATGCGTGTAAGAAAATCGGGTTTTGTTTCACCGTGCCTTCTTGTAACTTCAAGAACAAGGTTATAAACAGCAAGACTTTCGGTATCAATTGACAGTAAAACATTGTGATTAAAATCGGGAATATCTTCAAGAACATCATGGACAAGCGAGGCTTTTAACAAAACCGGATTAACATAACCGTAGTCGATAAGAATTCCCATAGTATCAATTTGATGGCGGAACATATTTCCGCCGCCCTCACGTGATTTGCCGATAAGGTTTGTCGCGACCTGTATATAAGGAGCAAGGCGGAGTCCGCTGATTTGCAGCATTTGTTCTGTTGTCATCTATAAATCCCTCAAATAGCCGGCAAGTTTTTCCGTTCTCTTTACGGACTCTTCCAGTTTTGTTTTTTGTTCCTCAACAAGCTCGCTTGGCGCGTTTTTGACAAACTGCTCATTGGCAAGTTTTGCTTTAATGCCCTCTATATATTTTCGGTCTTTTTCAAGATCGCCTGACAATTTTTTCTTTAATGCGGCGGTATCTACCGCTTCCGCTACAAACACAAAAATTTCAAAACCTGTGCCTGCAAGTCCGATAGAACCTGCCGGTCTTTCGCTTGACGCTCCGCTTGCGGCTTCAATCTGTAATTCGCCTGCTCCGGCTAAAAGTTTTATAAGCCCTTCGTTATCCGTAAACGGTTTTTGCAATTCAGCGCCTGAACGAATCAGCAGGCGGAGTTTTTTCTCGGGCGTTATGCCGCATTCGCTTCTTAAAGTGCGAGCCATTCCAACCAGCGATTGGAGAGCGGCAAAATTTTTCTCTTGCACGGGATTTCTGCGCTTTTCATCGTAAGGGGGATATTGTGCGTTTATAAGCAAATTTTCCTGCCCTGTTTTATTTTGCGCTTTTACATCTGTGCGTCTGAATTTTTCCGGTAATTTTTGGTAGATTTCCTCCGTTACAAAGGGCAGGAGAGGGTGGAGAAGGCGCAGAGATTGAGAGAGTATGTCTAATAACACCGTAGTAGTGCGGTCTTTTTCGGCATTGTCTCCGTCCTTCATGGAAAGTTTTGTCGCTTCAACATACCAATCGCAGTAATCGTTCCAAAAAAATTCGTAGGCTGTCTGCGCCGCATCGTTGTAACGGTAGGAAAGAAACGCTTCCCTCATTGATTTTGCCGCGTCGTTTAACCGTGAGTATATCCATTCGTCAGCCGGAGTCAGGGCGGGATTTTCCTGCAAATTGCGCCCGTCAAGGTTCATTAAAATATATCTGCTCGCGTTCCATACCTTGTTGGCGAATTTTGTTCCCATCTTAAAAGATTCTTTGTCTACTAAAATGTCCTGTCCTTGGGCGCACATAAAGGCGAGCGTAAATTTCATAGCGTCCGCTCCGAACTCGTCCACAAGCTCTAATGGATCAAGTCCGTTGCCCAGAGACTTGCTCATTTTGCGTCCCTGTTTGTCACGCACAAGACCGTGAATGTAAATGTCGCGGAACGGCGCTTTGCCTGTAAACTCAAGCCCCGCCATGATCATTCTTGATACCCAGAAAAATATTATGTCGTAAGCGGTTATAAGCGCCGTTGTAGGATAAAATTTTTTAAAGTCGTCGGTTTTACAATCGGAGTTTTCCCAGCCTAATGTGCTGAACGGCCAGAGCCAGCTTGAAAACCAAGTATCAAGCACATCGGGGTCTTGTTCTATTTTTTTGCTCTTGCAATGCGGACAGGTATCGATGTCGTTACGTGAAACTGCCATTTTGCCGCAGTCCGCGCATGTCCAAGCGGGAATTCTATGCCCCCACCACAACTGGCGGCTGACGCACCAATCCCTTATATTTTCCATCCAGTGTTTATAGGTGTTTTCCCATTTTTTTGGGTAAAAAATAATTTCGCCTTTCTGCCATGAAGCCAACGCTTTTTCGGCTAACGGTTTCATGCGGACAAACCATTGCTCGGAGAGAAACGGCTCTATTACCGTATGACAGCGGTAACAATGCCCCACCGAGTGATTAATAGGCTCGTCTTTTACAAACCAACCGCCGGCTTGTAAGTCCTCGATTACAACCGCTCTCGCCTTTGACACCGCAAGCCCTCGGTATTTTTCGGGTACTTCATTGTTAAGTGTGCCGTCGGGGTTGAGTATGTTAGTCACGGCAAGGTTATGCCGTTTCGCCAGTTCCCAGTCATTCGGATCGTGGGCGGGAGTTACCTTTAACGCTCCTGTTCCGAAGCCTCGCTCAACGTAGGTATCAAAAATAAGCGGAATATCCCGATCCGTAAGCGGAAGACGCAAGGTTTTGCCTTTAAGAGAGGAGTATCGCTCGTCTTCGGGGTGGACGGCTACAGCGGTGTCACCTAACAAGGTTTCAGGGCGTGTCGTGGCAATTTCGATATATTTTTCTTTATCATCAGTAAAATAATAACGAAGATGGTACATTTTTCCCTTGGTATCTTCATGATCAACTTCATCATCGGCAAGGGCGGTTCCGCAGGAAGTACACCAGTTTACAAGATAATTCCCCTTGTACAAAAGATTACGCTCGTAAAGAGTAACAAAAACCTCGCGCACCGCCCGTGAAAGACCGTCGTCCATTGTAAAACGCTCCCGTTTCCAATCAACGCTCGCCCCTATTTTTTCAAGCTGTTTTGTAATGATAGCGTGATGTTCATTTTTTACTTTCCATGTTTCTTCAAGAAATTTTTCACGCCCAAGCTCGCGCCTGCTTTTTCCTTTTTCTTTTAATTTGCGTTCCACCACATTTTGAGTCGCTATGCCTGCGTGATCCGTTCCCGGAACCCAAAGAGCGGGAACGCCAGTCATGCGGTGGAAGCGGACAATAATGTCCTGTAAACTGTTATTAAGTCCGTGCCCCGCGTGAAGAACGCCCGTAACATTAGGCGGCGGAATTACCACGACAAACGGTTTTCCCGTACTGTCGGCGGCGGACTCCGGTGCGAAAGCGCCCGAATTTTTCCACATGGAGTAGATACGATCCTCAAAAGATTTGGGATCATAGGCTTTCGCGAGTTCAATGGAATTCATAGTTTAATAATACTTTTTTAATAAAAACAATTCAACACTTGCAAAAAATAAGGTTTTCTGATACTTTATTAAAATGAGATATTTAGTTCCGAATGACTACATGGCAGACCCTTCTGTTCATGTTTTTAAGGGTAAATTGTTTATTTACCCTTCCCACGACAGGGAAAGCGAGTTCGCCGAAAATGACAACGGCGATCACTTCGATATGAAAGATTATCATGCCTTTTCTTTGGAAGATGCGGATAACGGACAGGTGAAAGATCACGGCGTTATTTTAGACGTTAAGGATATACCTTGGGCAGGCAGACAGTTATGGGACAGCGATGTGGCTTGCAAAAAAGGCAAATATTACTTGTATTTCTCATTAAAAGATAAAAACGACATTTTCCGCCTTGGCGTCGCTATCGCAAGCCGTCCCGAAGGCCCGTTTAAGCCGCAGAACGACCCGATTCGGGGCAGTTACAGTATCGATCCTTGCGTATTTGAGGATAAAGGCGAATATTACATATATTTCGGCGGTATTTGGGGCGGTCAGCTTCAACGCTACAAGGACAACAAAGCCTTGGAAAGCGGCGGAACATTCCCAGCAAACGGCGAGCCCGCTATTTGCGCAAGAGTGGCAAAATTAAGCGCCGATATGCTCCAGTTTGCCGAAGAACCTCGTCCGGTTGTCATTCTCGGCAAAGACGGAAAACCGCTTACCCAGGGCGACACGGAAAAACGCTTTTTTGAAGCGTCATGGATGCACAAATACAACGGCAAATATTATTTTTCTTATTCAACGGGCGACACACATCTTTTATGCTATGCAATAGGCGATAATCCATACGGACCTTTTACATATCAGGGAGTTATATTGACGCCTGTAATCGGTTGGACAACCCATCACTCTATTGCGGAGTACAAGGGCAAGTGGTATCTTTTCCACCATGACAGCGGTCCTTCAGGCGGCAGAACATGGCTTCGCAGTTTGAAAGTAACAGAATTGAAATACAATCCTGACGGCACGATACAAACAATAAATGGCGGAGGCTGAGATGCCGTTTGACAAAGAAAAAGCGAAACGCAACTTAAAAGAGATTTTAGAAAAATTCAACGCCGATACCGACATATCTCTTATGCATGAATATCATAAACTGTATAAAAAAGAAGTTTCGTTTTTTAAGCGCTCGTGGGCGGCGGCGTGGCTTTTCATGTACTATGACAGAAGAGAGACGCCGAATCTGCGGACAGATTCTCGTGCAGACAACTCAAGGACAGCGGAAAGACAACAAAGACCGAGAGAAAAAACCGCTCCCGACGCTGTCGAGATAAATCTGCCTGAAGAAGAATCAAAAATGCTTTTTATCAGTATCGGCAAAAACCGCCGCCTGTTCCCGAGAGAAGTTATAACGCTTATCATGACAAAAACTTCCACGCCAAGGGAAGATATCGGCGTTATCCGCATATTGGACAATTATTCTTTTGTGCAGGTAAGAGACACAAAAGCCGAGGAAATTATCGCCGCTCTTACAGGACATAAATTCAGAGGCAGAACTTTAACCGTCAACTACGCCAAACCGAAAAACAGCGAAGAAGACAGTTCAAAATGATATAACTTTAAAAAGATATAAAAGCAGAAAAATAAAAATAATATTGACAAAAATGCTTGCCAGCATTAATCCCCATGCAAGCAATTCCAGAACGTATGCGCGTAACATAAATGAATTGACAGGCTTATCTGAAGGGATAGGTATAAGCCCGAAGCGAGCAAGATCATAATCGGCTCTTAATTTTCTTGAATCCCATGAAAATCTGCGGTAAAGAGAAGTAAATAAAATTCCCGGCGGAAGAAACGGAAGGATGGGGATAAAAACAGCGGATAACGCGAAAATTACAGTCAGGCGGAAGGCGGGGCGGCCGAGGTAAGTTGCGGCAATATAAATTAAAGTAAGAGCGCCGATTGCGATTGATACAGGAGTAATACTGTTCCAATACTCGTTTTTTGTTCTTGCCGCTTGGATAATTGTTCCCGCAAGCTCATCATCGGGGCAATCGTAAAAAATAACCATTAAGGGCTGTTCTTTTGTCGATGCAAAACACAATCGGTCGTCCATATTTTTTATACTTCCGGCGATAAATACTTTCGCTCCCTCGGTTATTGTGGAAACACGGTTCCAGCGGATCTCCTGCGGAGCTTCGGGATCATCTTCTCCGTCATGAATAGGTAAAAGGAAGCATTTGGTTTTCGCTATGGAAACAGGTATGCTCAAATTGCCGCCTTTTACCCAAAGAGTATGCCCGTCCGTTATAGATTCGATCCCTCCCAAAAAGCGGAAAATACCCCCTTCGCCGTCCAAATTGCGGTATTGGCTGTAGTCCAATGGGGGGCATAAACGCAGGGAATTAAAGCGGTTTCTGAACCTTTTCCATTTATAACGGTTAATAAAACCGCCCGCTATGGGAACAAGGACATACCAGAAAATAACAATCAAAAATATGACTAGAAAAATTGATAATCTCGTGGTATTATCCCTCCATGGCTAACGAAAAAATAATAAAATTGACAGTAGGCCCCATCGCCACCAACTGCTGGATTTACCCGCTTGGCGACGGGACAGCCGCAATTATCGATCCGGGCGATGAATCCGATAAAATTATTTCCGCTATGCTTAAAGCGCAGCTAAAGCCCAAGTATATTTTACTCACTCACGGACATTTTGACCATATCTGCGCCCTGCCGTATCTTGTAACAACTTTCCGGGATAAAGTTAAAATAGCCATACACAGCCACGACAGCGAATACCTCGGTCCCGAAGCGCACAATGTCCACAAAGAAAGCATGAAAGCCGCCATAGGCGACACCTCGTTACTGGACATGAGCTGGAGTGAAATGCCCTCCGCTGATATTCTTCTTGAGGAAGGCAGTACAATCGGTCCCTTTACGGTTTTAAGCCTGCCCGGTCACACCCCGGGAAGCGTCGCCTTTTGGGACAAATCCGCCGGCGTTCTTTTTTCAGGCGACACACTATTCAACGACGGCTACGGCCGCACAGATCTCCCGGGCGGCGACGCAAGCGCCATAGCCGCCAGCCTCCGCCGCCTTTTCACCCTTGACGAGAGCATCGTTGTCTACCCGGGTCACGGCGATATTACCACGATTGGGAGAGAGAAAGCGCTGTTGGATTCGTTTTAATTGTATGCATAAAAATCCTTGACAATGCATATAAAAATGTATTATTATATGCATAGGAGATTATATGCGGACTACTTTAGAACTGCCTGACACCCTTGTAAACGAAGCAATGTCTTTAACAAAAATTTCCACAAAAACAGATTTGATTAAATTCGCTTTAAATAATGTAATTCAACGTGAAAAAATTAAAGGGATAACAGACTATTTCGGAAAACTGAACTTGGACATTAATCTTGACAAGCTGAGAAAACGATGAATAATCTTGTTGATTCTTCCGCATGGATTGAATATTTCAAAGGAAATAAAAAATACTCATTTATCACTAGCCTTATTAATACTAATACAATATGTACAAACGATATTATTTTGTCAGAATTGCTTCCGTCGATTATTCACAAGAAAGAATTTAAATTGGCTGATTTATTGAATAATATCAGTAAATATACGCTTGATATTGATTGGAATGAAATACGCAGCATACAGCTTCTTAACTTAAAACATGGGAATAATAACATAGGTGTTTCCGATATTATTATCGCTCAAAATTGCATACAAAACGGTTTGAAACTGATTGTACATGACAAGCATTTTGAAGCAATGTCAAAATATACTCCTTTAGATACGCAGTCCGTAATTTCCAATTAATCCCTCCTTCCTCGTTTGTGCTGGTTCGTGTTGGTTCGTGGTAAATTTTAGTCATTTCCTACATTTATTCGTCAAGTTTGCACAAAATATTCAAGCCGGTACGGGGCGTGTTGTTTGTTCGCTAATTGACAAAAATCTCTATTTAGTATACGGTTTAGACAATTGAATCAAATTAAGGAGGACTAGTATGAAAATTGCGATTAATGGTTTTGGACGTATCGGACGCTTGGTATTCCAAGCCCTTGTAGGACAGGGATTACTGGGAAAAGACAAAATTGACGTAGTA
>Ga0268262_10002457_pt1 | contig 21405 bp, 16 predicted proteins | sample TergutNc150P3_FD_190354 | JGI IMG/M metagenome (GOLD analysis project Ga0268262, IMG submission 190354) | Nasutitermes corniger P3 segment gut microbial community from laboratory colony in Florida, USA - Nc150 P3 (SPAdes) (version 2) | ecosystem: Host-associated > Arthropoda: Insects >... | reverse complement strand
GCTGGATACCACCTGGGCTCTGATTGCCCACGAGCGGCTCGCGTCGGTAGACGAGCGCTACGGGCTTTTTTCAGATAAAAATCCTGTCGCTTCAATGAACCTCGCGGGGCGGCTCGCTTTCTATGCCGGGTTGGGTAAAAAGCTCGATCTTCATCATCCCGATGAATCCGCCGCAATGCTGAGTAAAGAAATTGATAAAGGCAATACCTAATACCTTGGGATATACAAATGGTTACAAGAAGAGTTCTCGCAAAGACGCAAAGGACGCAAAGTTGTTGTTTGTTATTCTATCGTTATACTCTCAAGATTCTTACTGTTTTGAATGTAATATATCTTGTATAACAAGAATCCATCGAATAAGAACTTTGCGCCTGCGGACTTTAGTCCGGTGCGCCTTGGCGAGAGGTAATTTGGAATAATGATTGTAAAATTTTAGGTGTTACGAACTAATAGATAGCTTTGGAGGTTTATATGAACAAAGAAAATTTCACGGTGCTTGTTAGAGGATTTTACGTTAATTTATCAAACAGGCCGCAAACGGTGATCTCGGAAGCGGCTACGGAAGGGAATATCCCGGCTTCCGCAATGAAGGTAGAAACAGGAGAAGGGGAGGACGAAGCAAACGCCGCAAGCGCAATTAAAAGATCCTACGAAGCATGGAAAAAATCTGACGTGTCGCCAGATCCAGGCGACGGTAGAATCCCGCTTCCTTCATGCGTTGCGTTATGCGCTAACGGAAAACCTGAAGCCCTGTACTGGGCTGGCCAGGATATTGATTCAGCGCGTAAACGGCTTGCCAAAAAAGACGCGTCGCCTGAAATTCTTCATGTTCTTAAAGAAGGTATAGCGATAGACCCATCGGAAAGGGCTTTGGTTGTAAAAAACAAAATCGCGCTTGTCACAGGCGGCGCGCAAGGCATCGGGGAGGAAATTGTCAGAAACCTGACAGCCTCAGGCGCAATTGTTTTCATCGCCGACTTAAACCTTGAAGGGGCGCGGAATCTGGCGGATGCCATAAACGACGAAGAAGGCAGAACCGCCGCCATCGCGGTTAAAGCGAACGTCTGCGACGAAGCTTCCGTCGAAGCGATGTTCAAAACCGTTGCCGAAACATCCGGCGGCCTGGATCTCTGCGTCAGTAACGCCGGGGTGCTAAAGGCCGGCAGCGTTCTTGAACAGCCGCTTGCCGATTTTAAATTTGTTACGGATATAAACTACACTGGCTTTTTTATAATCTGCAAATACGCTGCCCGGCTCCTGCGAACCCAGCATTTAACCGCGCCTGACTGGAAGACCGACATAGTGCAGATAAACTCAAAATCCGGCCTGGAAGGTTCCAACAAGAACGGCGCTTACGCGGGGGGGAAATTCGGCGGCCTTGGCCTTGTGGCGAGCTTTGCCCTGGAACTGGTCGAATACAACATTAAAGTAAACGCGATTTGTCCGGGGAATTTCCTGGACGGCCCTCTCTGGTCGGATCCGGAAAAAGGGCTTTTTGTCCAATACCTGAAAACGGGCAAAGTGCCGGGAGCAAAAACCGTTGCCGATGTCCGAGCCTTTTACGAGTCCAGGGTTCCAATGAAAAGGGGCTGCACCGGGAAAGACCTGGCCCGCGCCCTTTTTTACATCGTGGAGCAGGAATACGAAACCGGGCAGGCTATTCCTGTAACCGGCGGGCAGGTGATGCTGCATTAAGCATCGCAGAGTTTCCCCAATGTAAAGCCCCATTTATTTTCTTCCAGCACGGTAAAACCTGTTTTTTGGTAAAAAGCAACCGCGCCGGTATTTGATGAGCCAACCCCAAGATGCAGACCGGATACCTTTTGCTGTGCCAATTCCGCAAAAAGGCTGTCCATTAAATTGCGCCCAACTCCTTTTTGCTGTATACAGGGAAGCAGATCTATATGAAGATGCGCCGGGTATTTCGGCAGGTACGGTTGAGCAGCCATATCAACAGGAAAACGCCGTTTGTGAAGAAGCCCAATTATCGCGTTTTCTTTCCCGGAACGGGATGGCGGAAAAGGCTCGCTATAGCGTTTTCTTAAAGGGGGCAGCCACTCCTCTTCCATCCACTGATCAAAAGCGACAGTATCGGGAACCGCTACAATGTAGCCTTGAGGGCGATGCTCAAAATCAGCCACAAAACAAATTCCGTTTGGGTATACCAAATATGGCGCGGCATAATACTGGCCTATTGTGTAAGGATCGGAAAAGAAGGGCGTGGCGTCTCTGCTTTCGTCCCCGGTTTTCAGGCAGATTTCATATAAATAGGGAAGATCGGATAATACCGCCCGCCGAATTATTATTTTTTCATCCATAACTATATTTTATATCTCCGGGGCGTATTGTAAAAGGTAGTTTTCGGCTTCCACATTCCAAAGGTTACCGTAACGGCTGCATATTTCAGCGAGTTTCGCGAAGAGGGAATCTGCCTTGCCGGCTGCTTCAAAATCGTCAATGGCGGTAAGCGGGATTTTTTTATGCGTGTAAATCAATTTTTTGCCGCCGGGAATTTTATCCAGATCGATCGTTGCTTTTACAGCGGCGTCCAGGCCGCCGATATGGGTAATCATAAAAACGGGGTTAAGCTTTCCCTGCGCCATCATCGCAAGGGATTCCTTCATGTCGTCGGTGTTGCCGCCCGATGTTCCCACAATGTGATGGGATTCGTAATGCACGTTGTAAAAATTAAAGCTGGCGGAAAAAGCCGTATCCGTAGGGCCCGCGAAAAAGTTAAGGCAGCCATCCCTGCCCAAAAGTTTATCGCCCATTTCAAGCACGGGCTTTACCGGCGCGAAGACAAAGACATCGTCGTATAATTTACCGCCGTTCAACGACTTTAAATAGCCAGCCGGATCGGGAATGTCTTTGGTATTCACATAGTGAAGCTCAACATTATTCTTTTTGGCTTCCTCAACGCTTAGGAGCTGGGCAGCCCGCCTGAGGCGCGCATCGTCGATGTCGGTAACAACAAGGCGGGACGGCTTCCGTTTGTTATGAATAGCGAAATCAATAGCGCCAAGCCCCATGGGGCCAACTCCCGCGAGGAGCGCGAGTGACCCGCCTTCGGCAATGCCCATGGAGTGGACGTAGGAGCCGCCCTTCGTATGGTACTGTGCGTTAAAAGCCCCGACAATACAGGAGACAGGCTCCGCAAGGGAACCCATGAAAAAATTATCCGCGCGGTATTCCAAAAGGCAGTCCATTTCCATCACTTCTTTTGGGATGACAATATAAGTCGCGTCCCCGCCTATGTATTCATACGAGTACCCGGGCGCCCAGAGCGTAGGAACGCCTGAATCATCGGGGTAATTCAACGCGGTCTGTATCGCGAATTTGTCGCCGGGTGAAAATTTCCCAGCCCATTTTGCGCCAACCTTTTCGATGACGCCGCAAAATTCGTGGCCGATAATGGGCTTGTTTTGAGCCAGGTTGTGGCGCACCCTTTTGTGCGCAGCTCCCTGCATTGCCAGTTTATGGCTGGACATACAGATCGAATCGGAGACAACTTTCGCTAATATTTCACCGTCTTTGATTTCAGGCAGCTCAAATTCCTCAAGCCTTAAATCGTTTACCCCATATAAGCGTATCGCTTTTGCCTTCATTTCCGTTTTTCCAGCACCGATTTTTCATATTGATTAACTTTCTCAATCCAGTCAATGCCGACGCTTACTTCGTCGTTAAGGCACAACTTGTCCCAGACTGCCGAAAACGGCAGGGTCTTTAGCTCTTCCATCAAAGCAAGGCGCTCGTGGTTTCTAACTGCGTCTTCGGCTTTCCTTAAAAGCTCTACCGGCTCAAGCAGGGCTTCCAAAAGGCCCTTCCGCAAACTGCGGCTCCCAATCGTCCACGCCGCGATGCGGTTGATCGACGCGTCAAAATAATCCAGAGCAATATTTATCCGATCAAGGTATTTGTGCCTGGTTATCTCGCGGCAAACTTCCCGAAGCTCGTCCGAAAAAATCGCGACGTGATCCGAATCCCAGCGGACTCCCCTGCTGAAGTGGATTAAAAGGCCCGGTACAAAAAGCATAACGGCGGAAATTTTATCGGCTATTGTTTCGGTAGGGTGAAAATGCCCGGTATCCAGGCATAGCCTGATTTGCCTTAAAGCGGCATACGCCAAATAAAATTCATGCGAGCCTACCACGTAAGACTCGCTGCCAATCCCGAAGAGTTTGGATTCCACCGCGTCGGTAATTATTTCCGCGCCATACTTTACCGAAAGAACATCGTCCAGCGCGTCTTGCAGCCTTTTTCGCGGGGCAAGGCGATCGGCAGGCAGGTCTTTGGAACCATCAGGTATCCAGATGTTATTTACCGAAGCCGAGCCCTGGCTGCTACCAAAAGCGGCCGCTATTTTTCGGGAGGCCTTGCAGTGCCGAATCCAGAAATCCCTTGTTTTGCGATCGGCGCTTGAAAGGGTAAAGCCGGAATCGGCCATGGGGTGCGAAAAAAAGCTTGGGTTAAAATCCAGCGGGATTTTATTTTTCTTTGACCAGTCCATCCAGTTTTTAAAGTGCTCAGGTTCAAGCTCGTCCCTGCTTACTTTTTTCCCGCCGGTTTCCGCGTAAAGGGTATGGAGGTTAAAGCGCTTCTTCCCGGGAATAAGCGTAAAAGCGAATTCGGCGTCCGCCCTAAGCTCTTCCCCGTTCCTCGCCCTGCCCGGGTAATTCCCGGTGGCAAGGATGCCGCCGCCTGAAAGCCCGTCCGCTCCCTCAAAGCCTGTGACATCGTCGCCCTGCCAGCAATGTATGGATATGGGAATATCCGCGGCGGCGCTTATTGCCTTGTCTGTGTCAATGCCAAAGGCGGCGTAGGCGTCTTTTGCCAAAGTATAAGCTTTTTCAATCTTTTCGGGGTCCAGGTACGATTCCATGTATTCCTCCATATCTTACTCTGCCGAGATATTTGCGCGGTAACGTTCCACTTCCCAATTATTTATAAAATCAATTTTGTCTTTCGCCATAAACAGGGGTCCGCCGAAATATTGCGAATACACTGCGATTTTAACCGAGTCCCTGAAAAGCTCACGCGCCAATTGAGCCGCTTTTCTTGTGGCCCCGACGCCGAAGACCCCCAGCCCCTGAAAGGCAACTATTTTCGGAGCCCTACCGGTTTTTTTTATAAATTTTTCCCACTCGTAATGAATATCGGCGCTTGCATTCTCTTCGATAAAAAGCGGCTCGCTTCCGGCGTAGACTATATGATCCGGAGTAAAAGCAGACGAGACCGGCGCAAAGGACGCACGGTCCTTAACCAGCTTCGTTATTTCCCTGTTCCGCAAAAATTCAGAGGGAACCGTAAAGTAAGCCAGTGCTTTTCTAATATCGCAAATTTGAGGCGCGATTAGGGGATTGCTTAACCAGGAATTTTCTTTTGAAAAATCAGGATGCCGTTTTATCCGTGCGCCGATTTTATTCATAATTCCATCGTATATTTCTTTTATGCCTTCCGCGCTGTTGTCCCCCACAAAGACACCGTGGTTCTGCAAAAAGATGACAGCCGCCGCTTTACCGTTTTTTGACTTATAGTCATCAATAGCGACCTTCACAATTTTGGAAAGCGAATAGCCGGGGTTAGCCGAAGCAATCCAAATAGCTTCATTGCCGAAAATTTCTTCAGCCGCTTTTTCCCCCTGCTGCGAACACGTAAGGCCGTTAACAAGCGCGGGGTGCAAATGCACAACAAAAGCAAACGGCAGGATGTCATGTAACGACGTTTCAACGCTTGGCCGCTTTTTTTCTTCGTCTGGTTTTCTCGCGGCCATCAAGTCGGCAAGTATCGCGCTTTCCCGCTCGTCGCTTGATTCGGGGTACTGTTTCTCCCAAATTCGAGCAAGGGCTTTCCGATCCATTTTCACAAACGAATCGGTAGCCGCTTCGGCAAGGGACATTCCCGAAGCTTTAACGTAAAGGGCTTCCCCGTCTTTCCATGAGGTGTTTCCGCCTCCGGCAAGAACATAATCGGGATTTTTTCCGTAGTAGCGGGAAATTTCGGCTAATATTTCAAGGCTCATTTTTCATTCCATTGATACATAATAGTACAGTAACACAATCGATTATTCAAGATTTTTCTGTGCTGGGACGCTTATTAACCATTAAGCTTTCTTTTGATTAGAATTCATTAATATCAAACGACCTTTCCACCAGTTTCTCAAAGCCGCCTTCGACTGCCGGATCCCCTGCTGCCTGCATCTGGAGCAGGATGTTCCCAATGGCGGTAGCTTCCGATGGGCCCGCAAAGACGGTTTTGCCTGTGTATTCTGCTGTCAGCGTGTTGAGGTATGAATCTTTGCTGCCGCCTCCGATAATCGAAATGGACGGATACCTTTTTCCGGTAATTTTTTCAAGATCACCGATTGCGGTTTTATAGCATTGCGCAAGGCTGGTATAAACCGAAAAAGCCAATTCCGCCGGGCTTTCAGGAACCTTCTTGCCAAGCCTCTGGTATTCCTTTTTTATTTCGTCTATCATGCTTTTTGGCGCTAAAAATTGCGGCAGGTTTAGATCTATGCTCCAGTCTTTCGGCGCCGTTTTTGCCGCATCCTTCGCCATGGATTCAAGTTCCATAAAACTATGCGCGTCATTCAGCTCATGGCGGACTGATTGAAGGACCCAAAGGCCCATAATGTTTTTTAGAAAACGGGTGCGGCCGTTATGGGCTCCCTCGTTTGTGTAGCCTGCTTGTCTGGCTTCGTCGTTTAAGACAGGATCCCCTGTAACGCCCAAAAGGCTCCATGTGCCGGAACTGATATACAGGGAATCCTTCTTTACCGTGGCAACCGCCGAAGCCGTGTCGTGGCTCGCGATCATCACAACTTTGGCATTCATGCCGGTTTGATTTTGCAGCTCCCCGCTCAGGTATCCGATTTCATACGGAGGCTCGCGGACAGGTTTCATAAGCTTAAACGGGAGTTCAAGCTTGCTAAAAATTTCCTCAGCCCAGATTTTTTTCTTCGCGTCCAAAAGAGCGGTGGTAGAAGCCATCGTGTATTCGTTGTACTGTTTGCCAAGAAGATTTCCCGTAAGGAGTTGAGAAAAATATTCCGGGAGCTGCAGCATATACTCCGCTTTCTGTAGCCTGAGCGCGGCCTTATCGGCGAGTAGTTGATAAATTGTATTAAAAGTCATATCGGCAATGCCCGTTATCCTGTATCGATCCTCAAAGGGAAGCGAGTTTTTTAGGAAAGCTTCAGTCCTTGGATCACGATAGGCGAAAACCGGTTTAATAACATTTCCATTCTCATCCAGCAAAACATAATCGACTCCCCAGGTATCGATGCCTAAAGAACGCAGAATTCCGGCTGGACTTCCGGAGGACTGTTTTTCCTTTATCCACTGCGAACACGCCCTAAGGCCGGCGATTATTTCGTCTGAAATTAAGTCTATATCCCATAGGAAAGAGTTGCCTTCTTTTACAGGAGCGTTAAAAAACCGGTAAATTTCATTTAATTGGAGTTTTCCGTCTTCGATACTGCCCAGAATGTGACGCCCTCCGGAAGCGCCCAAATCAATTGCCAGGTAATATTCTTTCATAACAGAAACCTCCTATTCCACACTAATTATACTAATGTTTTTAAGCGTACGCCGTTGACCGGCATAAAGGCCGTTCGCGAATCTCAGCTCAAATACGCTTTCATAGCCTTCAACAGTTACAGTCCGGTATTGCAGCTCTTTCAGCAGATGATCGTCCTCGCTTGAAATATACCATTCCCTGTCGGGCCCGGTGATTACTGTTTCAGGTATGGGCCCGCCCCCAACAAGCCTTACTATGCCGGTTGCCCGCACAAGCGAATTTGTCACCGCGTCGATATTTTCCGCAGCGGAATTTTCCATGCCAATTTTTTGTGAATAAATTATTTCCGTCCCGCCTTTTTCTTTTCTGCCCCAGGCAGGCAAAATAGCTGCGAGGCAGAAAAAGAAGCCAAAAAGCAAATAATGCCTGTTACTCAAATATTGTAATCCCCTTTATTGGCTGGGTTAATTCAAAAGAAGGCATCCCTTCAAACCCGCTCCGCTTTAGCATATCCCCTGCGCCTATAGCGAAAGGCCCCGAAAGCTTGATCCCCACAACAGATCGACTTGACCCATTGTCCGCTGCATCGTATGAAGCTACGCCGGTCGTAATTCCGCTTTCCGCGCCTCCTTTGTTATTGGTATTCGCGTTATAGGTAAGCAGGGCACCGCCTGAAAAAGTAGCGGTATCGCTCAGCGTATTACTAGTTTTATTTAAGCCGGCATAGCGGATGGATTGTTTGTTAGAAGGTATGCCAAAATTATTGGTTGTACTGTAAACCCCTTCCCCCGGAGCCAGCGAAATATTATTAACGCCAGCGGGCATAGTCCTTGCCCGGATGTTTTTTAACGTCCCATCGTTTTTATAACCATAGGGGCCACTTGGGGCATTTATATAATTGGCCGCCAGCCATGCTTTAAGCAGGGTGCTCCAATCGCTATAATTTCCCCCGGTGATATACTTATTCGCGGCACTTGTAACCGCCTTATAATCATAATTATTGGAAGTAATTATATCATAATAAATATCGCTGGTTCCGGCCTGAAGCCTGAGCCATTGAAAAAAAAGGTAAGCGGTTGAGTAATCATCCAAAATAGCGTATTGGTTTTCTTTTTCCCGGTTACCCCAGATAAAAAAATTGTTCCCTTTCTTAATAAGCCCTGACGGATCCTGATTATACCAGGCCCACCGGACTTCCGGATGCGATCCTGAAATAAGCCATTCGGCTGATTGCGAAAGGCCTTCATCAACCCAAAGATCCATTAAGCTTTCTCTTGTAAGCTGGCTGGTTACAAAATTCATCATATGCTGCATTTCATGGGCAAATGTGGTATTAGACTCCATGGTTCCAGGCTTTCCGGGATACGTATCGATATAGATCATATCGCATAAATTCGAGTACTTAACCAGGTTGCGAAAATTTTCACCCCAAAAATAACCGCCGACATATGAATCATTAACTCCGGGGTTGTACTCGTCCTTGATATCCAAAAGAAGTATGCACAGCTTTCCGTCCTTATCCCCCAGCCAATCGGCAAGTTCCATAGTGTTTGTGGCAACAACTTCCCCTTCGTATACAATATTGGCATTAATACCATAGGTTTTCAGCATTTTTGGCAGAATATTATCTTCATAGGCTTTTGCCATCGAAGACGCCGTCGCGTCGCTGACACCGGATCCTCTTTCTACCCAAACCTTGCAATTCTTGCTTTCCGCCATAAGATCCGCATCAATCTGGTAGAAACTCCCGGTCGCGATATTTTGAGCCCAAAACTTCCTGGGGAGAGTATCTGACGGTCCGCCCGAATTGCCTGTACCGCCGCCGATTTCGATCTGTAAATTATCACAGGAACAAAATAGAAACGCGACAAAACCCAAATATAACAGAAATTGCCCTTTCCTCATAAAACCCTCGGTAAAAGAAAAATAGTCAATCATTATATAAATAGCATAATTCTTTCCCTTATAATGCCTCAATTGAAAAAAACTGTAAACATATATAAAATATCATAATGATCTACATAGAAAGCCGTAATACCAATCCCCACCACAACCTCGCGCTGGAACAATTCGTTTTTGAAAAGCCGGGGGAGGGAAACGATTGTTTCATGCTTTGGCAAAACAATAATTCTATAATAATAGGCAGGCACCAAAACACCCTTGAGGAAATCGATTCGGATTTTGTTAAGGAAAACAATATCACCGTGGCGCGCAGGCTTTCAGGCGGCGGCGCGGTTTACCATGACATGGGCAATTTGAATTTTACATTTATTACAGCGGCTGATAAACAAAAGGGCCTTGATTTTTCAGCGTTTTGCGAGCCTGTCCGCAAAGCCCTTTGCTCATTCGGAGTCCCGGTGGAGCTTTCAGGGCGAAACGACATGACCGTTGAAGGGAAAAAATTCTCAGGCAACGCGCAGTACATAAAAGACGGGAAAGTCATGCACCACGGCACAATTTTGTACGACTCGGATTTACAGGTGCTTTCACATGCCTTAAAGCCAGGCAGCGACAAGATCGAATCCAGGGGCATAAAATCCGTTAAAAGCCGGGTCACAAATATCAGGCCTTACATGAAAACCGATATGCCCGTTACCGATTTCTGGGCCGCCCTGAAAAATTATTTTTGCGAAGCGTTTGATATGCAGGATTTCGTGTTGACTCCCGAACACATAGCCGAAGTTGAAAAACTCAGGGAAGGCATTTATTCGCAATGGAGCTGGAATTACGGGAACTCCCCGCCCTACTCCGTACACAAAGTCCGCCGCATCGAGGGCTGCGGCAAGATTGAAATCCTGCTGGATGTCGAAAAGGAAGGAATAATCAGGAACGCCGCTTTTTACGGCGATTTCTTCGGAAACCGGGAGCTTTCTGAGCTTGTGAAAGCGCTGATAGGGCTCCATCTTGAATACAATGAAATAAAAACGGCTTTGGACAGGCTGGATATTTCAGAATATATTTATAATCTAAAGGAAAATGATTTTCTTGATCTGCTTTTTTAGTATTTGAAGGAATGGGGAATGGAGAAAAGGGGAACAGGATGTATATGCGCGATACTTTTTGCCTTCTTTTTATCCTGCACGAGTAAACCGCCAGTCATCGAATCCGCCCCGCCGCAAATAAGGCAACCGGTGGTGATAGTCCCGGCGGTATCAATACCGGAATCAAGGCCGGAACCAATACCGCCACCATCAATTCTTGAATTGGCAATTCAGCGGATTGAACGGAATTCAATTGACATTAAAAAGTACTACATTCTGGAAAAAAACGGGGACATTACAGTAAAGGGCGAATTTTCGGAAATTTCGCATGACCAGGAAGGGCCTGAGCTTTTTGAAGTAACATACGACATGAACTCCATTACTGAATTACCGGCAGATTTTGGTTATATCGTTCCATTTACCTTAAAATCAGATAAAACCGATACGGTTCTATATGACCGTTTCCTTTGGAAGCCGCAAAAAGATACTTCAGGCATATTGCTCACGTTTGATGATAATTATGAGAAAACATGGAAGAATAATTTTGATTTATTTGATAGCTATAACGCGAAGGCTACTTTTTTTATACAGGGCGAGTATTCCTCCTTTTGCCAGGAAGCTTTGGAACGGGGCCATGACGTAGGATTCCACACAAAGAGCCATTTTGATCTAAGAAAAGTTTCCAGGGAAGTTTTTATCAGGGAAACGATTATCTCAGCCGAAGCTTTCCGCAAAGCCGGCATACCCCTTTATTCTTTCGCGTACCCTTTCGGTTATTTTGACCCGTGGATGAATGAGGAGCTGTTGAAGTATTATTCGGTTCTTCGCGGTTACGGCGTTACATTTCGCCTGTACGATAAAGCGCAAATCCGAAACGGGTATATTTCTTCAAAAGCCATTGATAACACTTTATTTAAAAAGGACGAAGATTTTATGGCAGCCATCGATATTATACTCAGGACAGTTAAGTTAATCGGGGGCGATTATGTCCTGCCCCTGACTACCCACGACATTTCCGACACCGCAAGTTATGGAATAAAACCGCAACGCCTGGAATACCTGTTAAAAACCGCGAATGATCTGCAATTGGTATTTTATACCTACAAAGACCTAGCGGGCCAGTAGCCCGGCCAGCGCGGGAATGGTAACAAAAGTTCCGGCAGCGCCGCCCATCTGGGAAAGAAAAAAGACAAGCAGGGCCCGCGTTATGCGGTTCCGGTAAAAGCCCCTTATGCTCCCAACGTCGTCAATAATCGACTGGGCGTCAATTACCCGCGGCTTTTTCAGGCTGGCTTGTATCACCCCGGAGAAAAGCCCTACTCCGATAAAAGGGGTGAACGTGGTAATGGGGGCGAATACAAAGGCGGCCAACACGGCGAGGGGATGCCCAAGGGCGATGATTGCCCCGAGGGCCGCGAGGGAGCCGTTCCACAAAATGTAGGTACGCAGCATGGACAGGCTTACCCCCGCGCCGCCCCTGAAAAAGCCGCTGACAAAAAGAGCCAGAATCGCCAGGGGAATGATAAACGGCAGCGTCTTTGAAAAGAAGCCTCGGGGCGGAATCTCTTTCAAAGCGGAAACGTCTTCGCTTTTTTCCCCGGCGGCTATTTTTTCCATCCAGTTTTTTATACCCTGCATATGCCCCGCCCCAACCACCGCTACAATACGCTTTGCCTCCGGCGGGGTGCTGGTCCAGATTTTCGCCGCAAGGTACTGGTCCCGCTCGTTGATAAGGGTTTCCTTTACTTCGGGAAGGTAGTTCGCGAGTTCCTCCATCATACCGTCAAGCTCGCTGCGGTTTTTCAAATTTTCGATTTCCTCGGCGCTTAATTTTTCGGTGGTAAAGGCGCTTGCCAAAAGCGCCGAAAGGAGTTTGCTTTTGTTCCAGATCCCGCAGCCTGCCCATGCCCTTCGCAGGGTGACCTGTACTTCCCGGTCGCAAAGCGCGTGCGGTATGCCAAGCTCGGTAGCGATGTCCAGGGCGGTTTTCATCTCCTCGCCGGGCTTTACGCCCAGCTCCGCCCCCATGCGGCGCTGAAAGCCGGAAAGCACCAGGTTCGCCATAAGGAGAAAACCCTTGCCTTCCTTAAAGACCTTGACCATATTCAGGTTCTCCCAGCTTTCCTTCTGGGTTATCGAAGCGTAGCGGCCTTCATCCAGTTCAACGCAAATCAGGTCGGGCTTCTCTTCCCGGATTATGGCGCTTACTTCTTCGATGCTTCCACGGGAAACATGGGCTGTGCCGATTAAAACAAATTCTTTCCCTCCAAGAGGTATGATCATTTTTGTGTCGTTCATGAGGACTCCGTTAATTTGTTTTCAGGCCGCGATCTGCAAGGATCCATTCGTTAAGCCGCCATTCGGGGATGGTCTGCGCTTTTGTTTCGCCTACCAATTGATAATACATGTTCGCCGTATTTGCATTGCCCCGGACATCGTAATATTGCGCCATATAAAACATCATCCTGGCTTTCAGGGTTGGATCGCTCGTCTTTTCCAGGCGGGATACCATATCGTTTTCGCCCAAATAGTTTCTGGCCGTAAGATCGTAAAAAAGGCGTACCATATACCATAAAAGGGTATCCCGCGTAACCTTTGTCTGAATCTGAGCAAGAAAAGCCCTGGGGCTTGCGGTATTTTCCGCCCGCATCTGGTTTATTGCCGCCAAAAGGCCGTAATGGTGCTCATTCGGAGCCTGCCTGTAAGCTTCAATAAAAGCATCCCTGGCTTCCGCCCAATTCCCGTTTCTCATTTTATGAAGCCCAAGCCCCTCCAGGGCGAAGTAATAATCCGGCTTTAACCGCGCCAGAATCGCGTAGTCCCTTTCGGCTCCGCTGGAGTCGCCAAGATCGTCCTTTAATCCGGCGGAATAAGCATAGGCGCGGTACTCATTGGGATTGATTGCAATCGCGCGCTTAAAATCTTCAAGGGCCTGGCTCTTTCTGTTCATCTCCAAAAGCAGGCTTCCGCGATCAATGGCGAGCCAGTAATCGTCGCCTGCGAGTTTCACTGCCGCGTCATAATCGTTAAGTGCCTGAAGCAAATATCCCCTGCCCCAGTAAAACCGGCCCCTTTCGGTCCGGGCTTCGACCATATCCGGGTATAGCCTTACAACTTCGTTAAGGAGGAATTCGGCGTTTTCCCACTCGGAGTTCATGCGATATGCCCGGGACAGGCCGATCAGAGCGTCGGCGTTCCGGGGCTCTTTTCTCAGTACGCTGTCAAAATAGGAAGCCGCAGCCCTGAAAGCCCTTGTCTGAAGGCTTACATTCCCCAGCGCAACAAGGGCTTCGGTGTTATCCGGCTGGATTTTTATTATCTTTTCCAGCGCCGCCTGCTGCTGCCTCTGCCTGCCTGAAACAGCTTCGATGGCGGCGAGGACAAAAAGAGGCTCCGTATTTGCCGGTTCCTTCGCGGCAACCGCTTCGGCAATTGCCCTTGCCTCGGCGTATTTTCCCGCGGAACTAAGAACCGACGCCTTTAACAGCAATATATCTGAACCTTCCTTCTCAGGCGACGGGATTGCGTCAAAAAGGGCAATTGCCTCGTTGAATTTTGATACGGCAAGATACTCCGATACCCGGATCAGCACGGATTCCGCTGTTTCCTCCTGCGCGCAGACAAAGCCCGCCGCGCAAAGAAGCAAGGAAAGAAAAAGAGCGAAAAGTAAGCTAAAACGCCTCAAAAAAATCTCCCGGTAAAAATATACACCATCTCTATTATATCGGAAAGAAGGCCGGAATTAATCCGCAAATTTACAGAACTACAAGTTTTATAATTTGCAGCGTGGTATATTACTCGCCGTAGAAGGCTTTAATGGCCGCTTCCATTCTGCGCTGCAGATCGTCGTACTGTGCCTGGAGGGTAGCAATGCTGCTGTTTAGTTCCGACACCCTCTGCTCGCGCTGGGCAATCTCCGTTCGCAAAAGCTGAATCTCATTGTCTTTTTTATTTAAGGTGTCTTTCTGATCGGCGTTCGTGCTTTCAAGCCGGCTTAAGGCGGATGAATATTCGGCGATAATTTTGTTTTGATCGGCGCCGGCGGCTGTGAAAGCGGAAAGGGAACGCTCCATAGCGGTGTTTTGGGCTTCCAGTCCGGCAATGGTTTCTTCCAGCGCCTTGATTTGAATCATGTCGCCGCCGTCGTAAGAAGCAGTCACTTTTTCCAAAGCGTCAATAACCGCAAGGTAATTCTGCTTCCTCGCTTCAAAAACGCGTACGCCCAGAAGCGAAGGGGCATTGAGAAATTCCTTCATCGACTTGATGGTGTCTCTTGCCTCAACAAGCCTGCCGCTTTCAATCTGGTTGTTAAGCAACGCATAGAAACCGCTCATCTCCCTTTCTACCCTGTTTATCCGCTCCTGCTCAGTACCGAGCTTTTTAAGCTCCTCCATCGCGATATCAAGCTCCGAACTGTCCGTTTCCGTTCGTGATGAAAATGCTTTTGCCCTTTCTTCCGCCTGGGCCCTCAGATCAGCCTCGCGCTGCCTTGAATCTTCAAGTATCCCTGCCTTTTCCTCATTAAGGCCCAATAGCGTGCGCCGGTACTCTTCTTGTAAAATTAACAAAGAAGCGGCCCTCTGCTTTTGCGCAGAAGTCATGCCCTCCACCGACATTTGAAGGCCCTTATACTCGGCGTCAACAGCCTGAAGCTTCAAGAGAACGTCGTTTATCTGATTTTCCTTTTCGCGGATCTGCCGATCCGTATCCTGGCGTATCTGTTGTATGAGTATAAGCTCCGTAAGCCCCAGCGTAGAGCTGCTTTCCCGCATTTCATGCTCATCGTTTAAATTAAAATAAGCCAGCAGAAAAAAAGCCGCTACCAAAAGGACAAGCGCCCCGATGTTAACAAAAAGAGGAAACAGGAAGCCGTTTTTTTTTGCTTTGGTTACAGTTATTTCAGGCGAGAGTCGGCCTCCCACTGCCATGGCGTTTATTCCGGCGAGGATCTCCTGCTGCTCTTCAAGGGAAATTCCCGAAGCAGTGTCAAAAACTATTGCCCCGGTTTCATCCTTTAATTGATTTGATTGTAATTGATTGGTTGTCTCCATATTTATCCTCTAGCGGATTTCAATTTTTTCAACTTCTTTTGCCGCAAGCCTTATGCCGCCGGCCTTTAATCCCCGGATATTATAATCCTGGGCTTTAAAATTTTCTTTCAGGACTTTCAGCCTGGGCTTTGGTTTGTAGTGAACGGTAAAGGAAAATTTTTCTTCTGTTTTTACAAGCAATACGGTCGCCCCGTCGGGAACAAGGGAATAATCCTTATTCATGATCCAGCCTTCAATAACGCAGCGCTTGATGCAGGGGTAGCCAGTTTTGGCTTCCTTGTAAATAACCGTAAAAACCGTGCTTAAAAGGACTTCTTTATCAGCGACGCCTATCCACCACGCCCCCTGCCCTACGAAAGCTTTCTCCGGTATGTCAGCCACCGACCATGACCCGTTATTCCTTATCGTAAGAATTCGATCAAAAGAAGAAACTTCCGCTTTGGTCTCACCCGCGACAGCGGTTCCAAGGTAACCGGTATTGGAATCGTATTTTAGCTCAAGGTCTTTTCTGACAACTTCCTTTACGTCAACCTTGTCGAATTTCCCGGCTTTGGTCCGCCTTGCCCCCCCGTTCAGGTCTTCGTTTGCTTTGATCTTTGCGATAATTCCGTCCAGCCAGCTCACCGCGTATGCGGTAATTTTTTTTAAGTGGGCGTTTATTTCCGCTATCCGCCCTTCAATTTCTTCCACTTCTTTTTTCGCGCGGTTGATGTCGTAAAGGGATATGCGGCGGATGGGGATTCTCAAAAGGTGCTCAACGTCCTCATGGCTGATTCCCCGGCTGCCTATTTCCTTCATGAAAGGCTTAAAGCCTTCGATTACCGCTTTCTCAACCGATTCAGCGGTTCTCATCTTTTCGATCGATTTATAAATTCTTTCCTCGATAAAAATCCGTTCAAGGGTTCTGAGGTGAAGCTTGTCCAGGAGTTCCTGCTTTTCAAGCTCCAGTTCCTTGGTAAGTATTTTGACGAGCTGTTTCGCGTGGTACTTGATAACTTCAGTAATTGTCATAACCGCCGGAAGCCCGTTTTTTATCACCAAAAAGTTTACCGAGATGGACTGCTCGCATTCGGTGAAAGCGTAAAGGGCATCCACGGTCTCCTGCGCGTAAACGCCGCGCGCAAGCTTTATTTCGATTTCCACGTTCTCGGTGGTAAAGTCGTTAATCCCCTGGATTTTAATGCGCCCGGCTTTCGCGGCTGCCTCGATACTGGCGATGATGCTTTCGGTGGTTGAGCCGTAAGGGAGTTCCCTGATAACTATGCGTTTCGGGTCGGAGGAATCCAGCTTCGCCCTGACCAGCACCTTCCCGTTGCCATCCCTGTAATCGGACACGTCCACAAGTCCGCCGGTCGGAAAGTCCGGAAAGAGCTCGAACTTTTTCCCGCCCAGGCAGGCCTTCTCGGCTTCAAGCACCTCAATCGCGTTGTGGGGCAGAATTTTGGTGGACATACCTACGGCAATGCCTTCCACGCCCATTACGAGGACAACGGGAATCTTAGCGGGGAATAGAACCGGTTCCTTATTGCGGCCATCGTAAGAATCCGCGTAAGGCGTAAGTTTTGGATTATAGAAAATGTCCTTTGCCAGAGACGAAGCTTTACATTCGATGTACCTCGGCGCGGCGGCTTCGTCTCCGGTATAGATATTCCCGAAATTTCCCTGCGTGTCGATAAAGTATTCTTTGCTCGCCAATACCACCAAAGCCGGCCCGATGGACGCTTCGCCGTGAGGGTGGTACTTCATGCACTCACCTACTACGCTGGCGACTTTGTAAAGCTTGTCATCCTTCATTTCAAAAAGGGTGTGAAGTATGCGCCGCTGTACAGGCTTGAGGCCGTCCTCCAGATCGGGAATGGCCCTGTCCTTGATTACATAGGAAGCGTACTCAAGAAAATTTCTATCGAATAAATTTTTTATGTAAGCCACAACCGATACCTGCGTTAAATGTATCGCTTTAGGCAAGAGAGGTCAAGGATTCTATAGAAAAGATTTCTCACGGAGGCACAAAGAACACAAAGGACGCAAAGTTGTTGTTCGATATATTTTCTTTATACAAGATATAATAATACATTTTACCGACTTCTTTTCTTACTTCTCCTTTAGCTTTATATTTAATAACAATGAGTACATTGATTTTAGTTAATATCGCTATTGAACTATCATGCAGCGTTATGTGCCTTGCAATCATGGCTTGCATTTTGATTGGAGACAGCCTGCAAGACCGTATAAACCGGGCATTCATTTGGGTACTGCTTTCCAATATTATGCTCATGCTTAGCGATGCTCTGGCGTTTTACTCTATCGGCAGGGCGGGGTTTCATTTTTTTGTTCTAAGCTTTATCGGGAATTTTTTTACATTTCAGTTCAGTTATTTGCTTATAATGTGCTTTTCAAATTACATCAATGTATATCTGGCGTCGAAAATTCAGATTAAACGGACAACAGTACACATGGTTTACGGTGTTTGCAGTTTGGCGATTATCCTGACATTTTTCTCGCTTCTGAACAATATGTATTTTAGTATTGATGAAAACAATGTCTATTACAGGCAAAGTATGTATTGGCTTTCGCAGGTGTTGGGGATGATCGGCCTGGCGCTTAACTCTATCGAAATAATCAGGTTTCGCAAGTCTCTAAACCGCATGGAAACATTCGCCCTTGCGTCTTACATCGTCCTGCCAATTATCGCTGTTGTCATTCAGGTGTCTGTTTACGGCTATGTGTCGGTTTATATAGCGTCAACGTTGACAATCCTTTTTATCTATATCGGTATGCAGGCGCAGTTTCAAAAAATATTGAAGGAAAACGAATTGCAGTTAACTCAAAGCCGCATTGCCATAATGCTTAGCCAGATACAGCCGCATTTCCTGTACAACGCCCTGACTGTCATATCAAGGCTTTGCGATAAAGACCCGGCGCAGGCAAAAAAAGCAACCATAGAATTTTCTTCTTACCTAAGGGGAAACATGGACTCTTTGGAAGAAACAAAGCCGATTTCTTTTGAGAAAGAATTAAACCATGTTGAAGGCTTTTTAAATCTGGAAAAAGCCATGTATGGCGAAGCTTTAAATGTGGTTTACGATATTAAGACCAAAGATTTTTTCCTTCCGGCGCTGACAGTGCAGTCTATTGTTGAAAACGCAATCAAACACGGCATCGGCAAGCGGGAAGGCGGTGGAACGGTCAGGATTTGTACAAGCGAAACTGACAATGAATTCCTTATAAGCGTATCGGATGACGGAGTAGGGTTTGAGTATGATAAAGCGGTTCATAACGGAAGTTTGTGCATAGGAATTAACAATATCCGGCTAAGGCTGTCCGTGCAATGCGGCGGTTCTCTTGAAATAAAAAGCGAGATAGGAACAGGAACTACAGTCACGATTTCAATTCCAAAATAGTAAGAAAACTCCGTATTTGTCGCATATTTGTCGCGCTTTGTCTGGTAAAATATCCAATAGGCAAAGCGCCTTAGGAGAGAAAAATGAAAAAAAGTCTGTGTTTGTTTGTATTTTTATGCGTTACCGCTTTATCGCTTTTATCGCTAGGATGTTCAATGGCACAGGAACAAAAAACAGCAAAAGTTGAACTTGATGCAAATGCAACTACTGGTTATACCTGGGTCTGTACCATAACGCCGGATGGCGTTATACATGAAGTGTCAAGCGAATACATACCAGATAAAAATAACGAAGGAATAACCGGCGCTGGCGGAAAACAAATCTTTACTTTTGAAGCTGTTGCCGAAGGGGAAGCGGAACTTGTTTTTTCCTATCTCAGGGAATGGGAAACAGGCGTACCTCCGTTAAAAATTGAAACCTACAAAGCGATAGTGGATAATAAAAACAACCTGACGCTGATAAAAAAATAATGGGCATATTTTCAAGAGCTCATCTTAGAACAAAAATCATCAGTTTGGTCATCGCAATATGTATATTCGCGTTATTGGGAATGTCGATAGCAAGCTATATCACTATTGAGAAGATGTCGGAATATTCGGCAAGAACAAACACTGCTCTTGGCGATGGGGCGGCTGACAGCGCAAGAGGCGCATTAATAGAGCAGGCTAATAATTTTTTAATGATCATTGCGCGACAGCAGTCCGTGAATTGCAGCGCCATGCTGGACACCTTCAAATTCGATGTAGAACTGCTCGAAGGAGTAGTTAAGGACATATTCAACAACCCGGAGTATTATAGCCTTGGCCGCCCGGTTATCAGGCCCTCCGAAACGGTAAAAGGCGTCTATTCGGGCACATATATTCTGCCGGAAACCGTTCTCATGACAGGACAAGTAAGGCAGGAATTAAATCTGTTAAGCAACCTAGGCTTGTTGCTGCCCACGCTGACCAACAACCCGGATATCATCGAATTTTATGTGGGAATGGAAAGCGGTCTGTTTTATAACTATACGCCGCTTATATACAATGACCCTAAATATGATCCCAGAACAAGGCTCTGGTATACTCTGGCAGTCGAACAACCAGGCAAAGTGATATATACGGAAGTGTATGAGGACGCGCTCGGTTCTGGATTAGTCGCAACTGTGTCAAAAGCCATTTTTGACAAGAAAGGAACCTTGTTAGGTGTTGCTGCGCTAGACATCATGTTGGAGAATTTGAAAAAACTGGTATTAGAAACGCGCATACTAAAATCCGGCTATGCGTTTATCATCAACAACGAGGGAAAGTATATGTTTCATCCCGACATAGACGCGCAAGAGTTTCAGCCCAACGTACCGCAAGCCCTGCCCGGCTCGGAAACATACGAAGGCTATCGAAGAATGATGAACGGCGAAACAGGCTTTTTCACCGTTGAAGAAAACGGCGGACAGTTTTTTCTTGCGTTCAGCCCCATATCTGTAACAGGCTGGTCAGTAGGCGTTACCGTTAATAAGGAGGAGCTTCTTTCCGCGCTCGGGACTCTTTTTACACAGATGACTTCGCTGACAAACACGGCGAAAAAGAATATAGAGATAATGTCAAATCAGGCGATTATAACTTTTATCATCATTTTTACCGTCGTTGCCGTTATGGTCGTTTTTTTGTCGGTCTTCCTTACATCTATCATATCAAAACCCATTCAAAAATTAACAGAGGAAGTAGTAAAAATTGGCGCTGGCCATTTAAACACAAAGATAGAAGGCGATTACAATGTCGAGTTTGACAAAATCAAGGATGCCGTGAACTCTATGGCCGCAGACATAAAAGAATATATGGAAAGCAAGGTTCAGGCGGAACGCAAACTTGCCGAAAGCCGCATTGGGATCATGCTTTCGCAGATACAGCCGCATTTCCTATACAACGCCCTGGCAGTCATATCAAGGCTTTGCGATAAAGATCCCGCTGAGGCAAAGGAAGCGACAAAAAGCTTTTCCGATTACTTAAGGGGAAACATGAATTTATTGGAGCGCACAGACACGATTCCTTTTCAAAATGAGCTAAACCATACCATTGGCTTTTTGAACCTGGAAAAAGCCATGTATGGCGAGGCGTTGAATGTAGTATATGACATACAAGCAATAGATTTTAAGCTTCCTGCCCTTACCGTGCAGCCCATCGTTGAAAACGCAATCAAGCACGGCATTGGGAAAAAAGAAGGCGGCGGCACTGTAAAAATTTCGGCGATAGAAACGGAAAGCTATTATTTTGTCGTTATTTCAGATGACGGCGTGGGGTTTGATTATGAGAAAGCCGCCAATGGGATTTATCCCAATGACGGAGAGCAGCACATCGGGATTAAAAATGTCCGGCTGCGGCTTCTCGCGCAATGCGGCGGCTCGCTTGAAATAAAGGGCAAGCCGGGGGCGGGGACAACCGCCACAATAATAATCCCAAAAACCGGCAACCAGGAGGC
>Ga0268262_10002456_pt1 | contig 21405 bp, 16 predicted proteins | sample TergutNc150P3_FD_190354 | JGI IMG/M metagenome (GOLD analysis project Ga0268262, IMG submission 190354) | Nasutitermes corniger P3 segment gut microbial community from laboratory colony in Florida, USA - Nc150 P3 (SPAdes) (version 2) | ecosystem: Host-associated > Arthropoda: Insects >... | reverse complement strand
CCGCGCTTTATATTAATGGAGCAAAACAGGCGGGTCGCGCTACCTGCGTCTGGATACACAATGGCAAGTCTTTCATTCCAATAACAAACAACAGCGGCAACCGCAATGGAGTTACCTACGATTCCAACTCTTTAGTGCTGCCGGTCGAAGAGATACTCCCAGGTGCAAAGGTCATCGTGAAGAGGATTAACATTTTTAGCAAAAAAATGAGCGATGCAGAAATTCTTGACCTATACAAGGCAGGGAAAACTACTGCCGAAAAGAAAATGCAATAGCAAGCAAACATGTCGCATCCATAATGCCATCCAAAAGTTGGCAATCGCGCATAGATCTGTGTTTTGAGGTTCAGTGCTGTTCCAAGTGCGACAGTGCCAGTGCATAGGCACCCAGGGACACGGCGCGGGCCGCACCCAGTTTGGATATGGCCACACCTATTCTCTTATGCGGATCGTAAGGGACACTTCTGGCACTGTTAGGCACTTGGACTTGTACGGCCTTGCCCTTAATGAAAATCTGCCTCTGCTGCGGATCTTCTAGGTTAAAGATAGTCAATTCTGTTCGCGGAATAGTGCCTCTTCCTGTTACGCTATGCAGTTCGCTGTTCATTTCTGCCACCATCGCGGGGAGGAAGTACTTAGATGCGCCAGTTAGACCGCCGCCAATCACGATGATGCCGTCTATCAGCGTCGCGGCGTTCGCGGCTGCATCCCCTGCCACTTCACCAAGGCGCTGGAAGGCGTGTTTGGCCGCATCAACGTCTCCTGGCTGCCTGCCTTCTGCGATTGCGGCTATGTCAACGGGTTCGGGGACTTTTTCGATGTCCAACCCAGTTTTTTGAGCGTACGCATGGCGCACGGCGCGGATGGACACTCCTTCTTCGGCGTAGGACTGGCAATCCAGCTTGTTCCTCGTACACCATATTTCGCCAGCCGCGCTATTGTCACCAATCAGCAGTCGCCCATTTGTGACGATGCCAGCGCCAAACCCAGTGCCCAGCGTGAGGCCCAATAGGTTTTTGAATCTCTTTGGGCTGCCAGCGGACTCTAGCTCGGCGTTGATTTCGGGCAGCGCACCGCATAGGGCCTCGCCGTATGCGAATAGGTCACCGTCGTTGTTTATGAATACAGGCACGTTGAATTGCTCTTCCAGCATAGGGCCTAGGGCCACACTACCCCTAAAGCCCGGCAGGTTCTGCAAATCTCCGATTATGCCATTTGCGTAATCGGCGGGGCCAGGAAAGGCAAAGCTGATGCCTTGTATTGTGCCGCCTACGGCGTCCTTTAGGGCCTTGAAACCATCCACGATGTTCTTTAGGCAGGCGTTTAGGTCATCGCCGCGGCTCGGCAGGACCACTGGCTCCGCAGCGTCCTTTTGACTTTGGATGGCGCGGAACTCGAAGTTTGTCCCACCTGCGTCCAATGTGAGTATTATTCTTTCGTCAGTGTTGATGCTCATGCCACGGCTTTCGCAGTTCTGGATTTTTTCATTGACAGCAGCATCAGGTATGCGAAGCACAATGCAGGTACTATGAAGGCGATTGATTTTGCTCCGCCGCCCATCCAACCCATAGCCAGCGGCACTATCGCCCCGCCGCTTATGGCCATGCACATGAGGCCCGATAGTTCAGAGGCCCGCTCCGGTTTTTCCTCGACGGTGATAGAGAATAGCATCGGCCAAATATTAGCGAAGCCAAGGCCGCCGATGACCACTGCCGGAATGACTAAAGATTTGCTGCCGACCAGCATCAGCACTAGGCCGATCAGCCCCAATAGTGCTGAAATTCTGAAGAAGGCGCGGGCGCTAACTTTTAGGCTGCCTGCCACCAGCCGCCCGATGGTGAGGGAGGCAAAGAAAAGGCTTGGCCCAAATAAGGCTGCGCTTTTTTCGTCAAAGCCGTAATCTACTAGTGCTGGCTTTAGGAATGTCGCCATGCAGACTTCCGCGCCGACATAAAGAAAAATACCAAGCACTGCGAGCGCGAATGTAGGAACACCGAGCAGCGCAAGGCTATTGCCGATTGATGGCGGAACGTCCGCCTTTGTTTCGTTCACTTTGAGCGTTGAAACCATTATGAACGCTAAGGCCATCAGCGCAAAGAAAATAGGGAAGGCACCCCTCCAACCCATTGCGGCAAAAAACATTATGGATGTCACTGCGGTTACAAGGTAAGCGCTGGCTGTGGAGCCTAGGCCCTTTATCCCTTGGGCCATCGCCAAATTGCGGCTATAGGTGCCTTGGGCGCACACGTCCCTCATTATTGGGTTTCCTGCCACTTGAAGGAAGGTGGTTCCGACGCCCAACAGAAAAATGGCCGCCAACAGCAGGCCAAAAGCCGGGACTGTGAACGCAGGAACCGCCGTTGCTGCGGCGCAGAGGGCCAAGCCCAGCAGCAATAGTTTTTTCTTTCCTATCCTTGCTGCAAGCACTCCGCCCGGGACACTGCAAACCGCAAAGGCAATATAAACAAAGAAAGGCATCCAAGCAGCCACCCTTGGGTCGCTGGACACTTGGCTGGACAACGGACCCATCGCGTCAGCGACCCCCATGAGCAGGAACACTAGATAAATGGGCAGGGTTTTCATAAACATGTTAGGCCTCCTACTTACAATTCTATCTGTTTAGCATGAAAAAACACATTAATTCCAATAGCTCGGGTTCCATGACCCATCACTGTAATCCAAGCGCGCCGCCCCGGTCGCCCCCCAAACCCCCGGGCCACGCTTCGCACGGCCTCTTCGATGGTCGGGCTGATGCTAGGGAGATGGCCTTGATGGGTGCTAGTAAGGTTTGGCAAGCACCTTAAAATGTTAGGTTAGCATCTGGCAGGAGGCGGAAAATACAAAAAATTTTGGCACGGCGTGTTCGTGAATTATCTAAATCACGGTACAATACTACATGTTATTTTTTTGTTGAGGAGAAAACATGCGCTGCCTTAAACTAGCTGCCCTAAGGTTTGCCACACTGACGTCTTTGCTTTCCATCGGGGCTTTTGTCACGGCCCAAGACATCATCCCGCTGCCGCAAAAAATTCAAAAGGCCGAAGGGCAATTTGAGTTGACCCCATCCATCGGGATAGGCGCGGGTTCAGGGGCTTCGCGGATTGCCGAGAAGCTTAGGGACTATCTGCGTCCCGCCACCAACTTTTTGCTTCCAATCTCCCCCAAAGGGGCCATACAGCTCTCCTTGGATTCTTCTCTAAAGCACTTGGGCGATGAGGGCTATGCACTAAAATCAAGCAGGGGCGGCGTTGAGATAAGGGCGTTCAAGGAGGCGGGGCTTTTTTATGGCATCCAGACACTCAGGCAGCTGCTTCCACCCGAGATTTTCAGGTCCTCGAAAATAGAAGGCGTCAAGTGGACAGTCCCTTCCGTGACCATAGAAGATGCGCCAAGGTTTGTGTGGCGCGGTAGCCATGTTGACGAGTGCAGGCATTTTATGGGTAAGGACGCAATCAAAAAACATTTGGATTTGTTGGCACTGCACAAAATCAACACTTTCCATTGGCACCTGACAGACGACCAAGGCTGGCGCATAGAGATCAAAAAATACCCCAAGCTGACGGGAGTAGGGGCTTGGAGGGAGACAACGATGATCCCCCCATACCGCAATAAGCCCGAACAACGCCGCTACGATGGCATCCCGCATGGGGGCTTCCACACACAAGAAGACATAAAGGAAATTGTCAACTATGCCGCCGAAAGGTTTATAACTGTCGTGCCAGAGATAGAAGTGCCTGGACACGCGAGGGCGGCCCTTGCGGCATACCCCCAGTTGGGGAACTTCCCTGAGCAAAATGTAACTGTCGCCTCTATTTGGGGAGTCCACCGCGAAGTGTTCAACGTAAGCGATGAGACGATACAGTTCTTCAAGGACGTGCTTGACGAAGTGCTTGCACTGTTCCCCTCCAAGTTTATCCACATGGGCGGCGACGAATGTCCAAAATACGAGTGGGCCAGAAGCGAAAAAGCATTGGCTAGGATGAAGCAGATTAAGCTAGTTCCGGCAGATGCCACCTTGGATACTATCCAAAATTATGTGGACGCAAACGGCAAAAAAGCAGAGCACCCTGCACTGCATGGCCTCCAAAGCTGGTTCGTGAAGCAATTTGACACGTACTTGGCATCAAAAGGCCGCCGCCTCATAGGGTGGGACGAAATATTGGAGGGCGGCCTGGCCCCCGGCGCTACAGTGATGAGCTGGAGGGGCGAAGATGGCGGTATCGCAGCGGCCAATGCTGGCCACGATGTAGTGATGGCATCAAATGGCTACCTGTACTTGGACTACTACCAAGAGAGGCAGAATGCGCCCAATTTCCGCGAGCCTTGGACGATAGGTGGCTACATCCCTCTGGAGAAGACTTATAGCTTTGAGCCTATACCGGATAAAATTGCCCCCGACAAGGCAAAACACGTGCTGGGAGCCCAGGGCCAGCTGTGGGCCGAGTACATAGCTTCCCCCAAGAGGCTCGAATACATGGCTTGGCCAAGACTTGCGGCCCTCTCCGAAGTGGTTTGGAGCCATAAAGAGGCTAGGGAATATAAAGGTTTTGAGTCTAGGCTAAAAACACATCTGCGGCGGCTGGACGCGATTGGGGTCAACTATCGTCCGCTCACCGGCCCTGCGTGGCCCTATCCTGAGTTTCGCAATTAATTCGACAGTTTCCGCCAATTGCATAACGCTTTCAACTTTTAGGAACTTCTTGAATCTAACTTTTGTATGGCCCTGCATAGTCTTGGCCAAAATCAAGCTAAACTAAGTATTCGGTCATCCGTAACCGCATATACAAGATTTGGTTCTTCAATTGTTTAGGAGACAAGATGTTCCAGACCCGCATGATCCCCACTTTGGCATTCTGCCTTTGTGCCACCAGTTCGATAGGATTTGCCCAGGCGCAAAAAAGCCCGAAGAAGCTATCTTTGCAGGATGCCATACAGGCCGCGCTACAAAACAACCTTTCGCTTGAAATGCAGCGCACCACTTGGCGGGGTTCCTTGGCGGCGGGGACCAAGAGCGCGGAGGCGGCCTTTGAGTGGACCCTTGGTGCCAGCGCGTCTGGCGGCTGGTCGAGGTCAGGTTCCTCAACATATACAACCCTGCCTATGGGCGGCGATGAAGTTGCCAATGTGCTACAGGAAGTTTCCAGCACGAGCAATACCCGCAATGTCAATTTGACCTTGTCAAAGCCATTCCAGTGGGGTGGGACGGCCAGTTTTAGTTACAGTCCAAGATATTCTGGTTCCAGCCAAGAAACCACGTTCACACTGCTGGACCCGCCTTATATGGTGCTTCCCGGCAGGACTTCGAACCAGTTAAGGCCCTATAGCGGGTCGTGGAGTTTTGGCTACACGCAGGATCTGCTCAAGAACTTTGGCCGCAAGTCAGCCACCGCAGACTTGATCATCGCCAAGCGCGGCTTGGATTCCGCCGATGCCAATTTCCGAAATCAGCTGCAGGCCCAAGTTGCCGATGCGGAAAGGGTCTATTGGGCTTTGGCACTCGCGCAGATGAACCTGTCCATAGCCCAGCAAAGCCTAGAGCTGTCGCAGCGCCAATTGAGGGAAAACAAGATTCGCATGGAAAATGGCGTGATAGCCCCAATTGATGTGACAAACTCCGAGGCCGAGGTGGCCAGGCAGGAAGTGACCATCATCAACGCCGAGACAAGCCTAAAAGACGCAAAGGAAAATTTTTTCAGGGCCATATACGCAACCACCAACGTCCCCGATGACATCGAGCTAACTGACACGCCGACAGTCTCCCAGCTAACACTAGACGAACAGACTGCCATCGAAACGGCACTCAGCAACAGGGCCGAAATCCGCACAAAGCGCATTGCGCTGGAAGACGCAAAACTGAGGGCAGAATTGGCGCGTGCAAACTTAAAGCCGACGCTGAGGGCCCAGGTGAACTATAATGGATCGGCCGAGTCCGCCGCCGAATTGAGTCCCATAAATAGCGACCTTTGGTCATTCCGTTACCCAGGTTTCAATGCCAGCCTCAATTTTTCCCTGCCTTTGTTCAACAAGGCCGCCAAGGCCCAAGAAATCAACGCAATGACAAGCCGCCGCCGGGCAGAACTCGACTTGAAGGATCAAGAGTTAGCCATAACCTTGGAAGTTAGGCAGGCACTGCGAGGACTTCAGTCCGCCGAAAAAAGCATAGTGGCCGCCGAAAAAAGCCTCATATACTCACAGGCAGCATTCGACGCGGCGCAGATGAGGTACCTAGAGGGGCTTGGCACTCAGTTGGACGTGCTGACCAGGCAGAGAGATTTAGACAACGCCAAGACGCAAAACGCAAACGCAAAAATACAATACGCAAACGCGCAGACGGCCCTGAGGCGGGCAATGGGTACACTACTGGAATATAGGAACATCAAAGTAAAATAGATTTTCCAAAAGAGTCGGCTAGCGCAGCCTGCCATTACTACAAGTATGACCTTGCACCTATGAACTGGCGGGACCAAGTCTGCGAGTTCAGGCTATCCCTGCGTATTACTTGGCCGGAGCTGGGGGCGTGGATGAAAGTCCCATTTTCAATGTAGATTGCGACGTGCGTGATGTTTTTGCCCTTGCTGCCAGAGAAAAAAAGCAAGTCGCCGCCCCTGAGCCTGTCCCTAGATACGTTGCTGCCCTTTGCGTACTGGTCTCTGGACGAGCGCGGTATTGATAGGCCGTTTAATTTATAGACTGCCTGCGTCAGGCCGCTGCAGTCGAAGCCGGTGCTTGCCGAAGTGCCGCCCCAAAGGTACGGCACGCCCAAGTAACTTTCTGCCGTAGATACCAAGGCCCCCCTGATGCCCGTCTCTGCCCTAGAGTCGCCAATCCTGTAACCCGGCAAGGTGTCGGGCGCAATCAAGTAGTAGGCCTCAAGGACTCTTCTGGCTTTCAGAGCTTCGGCCCTTTCCCTTGCCGAATCCCTGCTTGCAAAATTGCCAAACCTCACCTTGTACAGTCTGTCGGAATCCCTAAAATATGTTGAGTCAAGTCCTTGGCGGTTCAGGTTGTCGGACAGCCGCGCTGCGTTTTCGACTCGGGAAAAGGCCCCGGCTTGAATGGCCCAGCCAAGGCGCACGGCGGGAGTTCGTTTTGGGGGCCTGGCTTGCTTAGACGGTGCTGGCCTCCTGCGGTCTGGGGGTTGGTCCGGCGGTACACAGGCCCAAGCCAGCAGCAGAACTGCAATGGGGACAAGATGGGTTTTGAGCAGATTGGCAAAACGAGGGGATTGGCTCATGAACAACCATCAACGATGAAAGCTGATTTTATAAAGTGCTTGGCCATCACTTGACGAGTTCGACACAAATATAAAAATACGTGCCGCGCTGCAATCTTTCTGTCACTTGGAAAAAATTGAGGTCAAATTTTTCTGTTTTGCCTGGCTTGACGATGCCTATTTTGTTTCCGCCGGTGGCGACTCCGATCAAGTTGTCGTTCGCGTCAAAAACGGCGACGGCGAAGCCAGGGTTTTTTGGCTGGCTCGATGTGTTTTCGATCTCCACTTGCGCACGGGTGCCAAATTGCGCTCCTTTTAGGAACCCCTTTGCGATTTCTCTCTTGTTAAAAAAAATGGTTTTGACTCGCAGTTCATCCACGGACATATCCAATGGGATGATCCTGTCCCAGTGGTAGTTGAATTTTGCGCTACCAAAGCTCAGCGGGGCTTGCTGCCCGGGGTTTTGCGCCGGCCAGGGCGGTTCTGCGATGGGTTCATGGCAAGCCAACAGAAGCGGCAATAGCAAATTGAACATGTTTGGATCCTCCGAAAAGCTATAAATTACATAAAGAAGTGCATAGAAATTGCGACTAGTTCCGGCCAAAGAGGCCGTTGAAGAGTCCCCTCTTGCCTCCTTGGGCGGACGGCGGGGGCGGAGCTTCGAATCGAACTTTTTCTGCGCGAACTTTTTCAAATATTGGCCTCAGAGTCGGCACAAGGGAGGCCACTATCCAATTTTCGCTGAATTGGCGCGCAATGTAATGGTTCTCCAGCAGTCGCCTGTCTTCGACCATGGTGGCGACTTCCTCAATCGTCAGGTTCTCAATCAAATCATCACCTATCCTGACTTTGATTTTGGCACCCTCATTGGTTGCAGGTGGAGCAGGCTCGACTGGTGGTTCATTGGTTTGGGGCGCGGGCATTTTTTCAAACTGAGGCGCAGCCTTTACAGAGAGTTCGGCTTCATCAGGAGGGGCATTTTCTTCAAGGCTGTCCAAGATGTAGCCCGGTCCTGAACCTGCCAGTGCGGAGAGGCCTTCTCCAGTAGGGGTCGCGATTGGCACAATCCCTGGTCGGGCTTCATCCTCCAGCTCTGCTGACTTAGGCTCTGACATGCTAGGTATCGGCGTCGCAAGGATTTCTTGCTGAGAAAGCGATGCAGTGTCGTCAGCCAACGCCTGCTCTTCTGAAAAACTTTGTTCTTGCTTTAATGCTGTTTGGGATGCGTCATGGTCTTCAAGTGCTGACCCATCGTCATCTTCGCCCAATGAGACGGAAATGTTGCCAATCGCCTCCTCATTAGCGAATGGCGTTGTGAGATTAGGGAAATCGCCTACGTTCAATTCCAAATCTTCTGTTTCTAGTTTCTCGGAGGTGGATATCTGAACTGGGGGATCAATTCCAGCCTCGCCTAAGGGACCAGGCTGGGCCGCACTTTGGGGTTCGGGTACTTCAGCATCCTGCCCAAGCGCAGCAATGGGTACATCAGAATATTCATCGGGACATTCAATGGTTATTGGGGTTATTGGGAGTCCGCTGAGGGCATCTTCGTCAATTTGCTCAACCTCAATTTGAATGGGGTCATGGGATTTGTCGCCATTTCCGGTGCCATTGGTCTCGGCCTCACTGGCCGATGGCTCTTCGCCAGCCTCAAGGGGTATGGCAGAGATGTCGCTCTGGCGACCTGCGTCCACGCCTAGAGTGTCAGGTAAACCAGTTTCGCCGTCTTGGGCGGAAAGGGCCGCACCTGCATCGAAAATTAGGTCCGAATTTTCAATTTCGATCCCCATTTCTCCCATCACCGATACCGCCTTGCTGGGCGCATCGTCGTTGGCTTTTTGGATCGGCAGAAAATCGCCAATGGAATCGGCTTGACTCTCGATTGGCTCCGGAAGGTTCGGTGCGGGTGGCTGGCCGCCATAGTCCATAGCTTCCAGCTCGGGGCCGCTGGCTTGAATAGCGAGTTCTTCCATCGGATTTTCGCCTAAGGCATCATTGAGGGCCTGCTCAGTCGGCCCCGATGAATCCGAAGCTATGTGTTCGACGTCCGCGAGTTCGGTCATTTGCATGTCGGCGGGAGAGGGCGCATTTGACTCTGTGGCAATGATTGGGGGCTGGGCGGATGGTGCTGTCCCTAGAGTCGTGCCAAGAAGTTCCAGAACCGCGCCTTCGATGTCAAATTCTGCATGGCAGCAGTAACAGAGAGCGCGCTTGATGCCAAGTGCCACTCTTTCCCGTCGCAGGTTGTACTTTGTCGAACATTGTGGACACAGGATGGTTAATGGCATGGCGGACTCCAGCATTTCCTCGGCAACTCGTCACCCCCCCATTACTTCGCCCAGCATGAATATGGGCATGTACATTGAAATCACGATGAAGCCGATGATCACGGCAAGAATGACTATCATAATCGGCTCCATTAGGGCAGTCAATGATGCCACGGCATTGTCAACTTCATCGTCATAAAATTCGGCCACTTTCGCCAGCATGGCGTCAAGGGCACCCGTAGCTTCGCCGACGCCAACCATCTGGACGACCATTGGTGGAAACACTTTTGTTTCGGCCAGCGGAGCTGCAATGGTGTGTCCTTGTTCAACAGAGTCGCGGCACTTCAGCACCGCGTTTTGGATCACTTGGTTCCCAGCGGTCCTAGCCGTGATGTCCATCCCCTCTAAAATTGGCACCCCGGAGCTGACAAGAGTCCCCAGCGTGCGGCAGAATCTCGCAATAGTCACTTTCCTAATTATGTCGCCAAATATCGGGAGCTTTAGGTAAATCGAATCAATTTGCAATTTTCCAGCAGCGGTTTTGTAGTACTGCCTGTACAGGAGAACAATCACGACAATGGCGGCAAGCACAATGTAGCTGTAATGCAGCAGGACATGTGAAACCTTGATGCATATCAGCGTTGGAACGGGCAAGCTGCTGCCAAGGCCTTCATACACTTCAGAAAAGACTGGAATAACTTTGACCATGATTATATACACAACGATGATGGCAATTGTTAGCACCGCAGTTGGGTACGCCATCGCGCTCCTCACCTTCCCCGCCAATTTTACAGTTTTTTCGATGTATCCCGAAAGCCGTTGCAATATTACGTCCAGAATGCCGCCCACCTCGCCGGCACCAACCATGTTGACATAGAGGTCATTGAAAGCCTTAGGGTGCTTTGCCATGGCTGCCTGCAGGGCCGCCCCCTGCTCTACGTCTAGGCGCACTTCGTTGATGACGCTCTTAAAATTGTTGTCGACCTGTTGCTCGGCCAATATTTCCAAGCACTGGACCAAAGGCAGCCCAGCATCTATCATGACGCTGAATTGCCTAGTGAAAATAGCAAGAATCTTAGGCTTCACCTTGCCGAGCCTGCCCCACGTTTTCGCAGCCTGTGCCTGAATAGAGGCCACTTTGATCCCGTTGCGCTGCAAAAGACTTCCAGCGGCACTCTTGCTGTCGGCAACAATGATGCCTTCCTGCTGGTCGCCGAGGTGATTTTTCCCTTTCCAGGCAAATGCGGGCATTAAGACCTCTCGCAATGGTTACAGATTAGAATACCTTATGTTCGGTTAAGAATACCTGATGTTTGGATTGCGCCCACCCATCATCGGCGAGACGGGGGTGGAACTCCCCAAGGGCTTCCCCATGCGCGATGTACCCACCCCCCTGTTGATTAGTTCCATCAGCTCGTCTTGGTTGCTGGAAAAGGACATTGCCGTATCTTGGTTGATTTCGCCCTTCAGAACGAGTTCCGACAGGCTCTGGTTCAAAGTCTGCATTGCGTGTTTTCCTTGGCCGGCCTGCATCGCGCCATAAATTTGGTGAATTTTGTCCTCGCGGATCAAATTCCTGATGGCCGGAGTGGGTACCAAGATTTCCATGGCTACCATGCGGCCCTTGCCAGATGCTTTTGGGACTAAGTTTTGGCAGATGATGCCTTCAAGCACCAATGAGAGTTGGGCGCGTATCTGTTGCTGCTGGTGGGCTGGGAAGATGTCTATTATTCGGTTTATCGTCTGGACAGCTGAATTGGTGTGGAGCGTAGCAAATGCCAAGTGTCCTGTCTCCGCTATCGTGAGTGCCGATTCAACGGTTTCGAGATCGCGCATTTCGCCTATCATTACTACGTCCGGGTCTTGCCGGAGTGCTGACCGGAGGGCTTTTTTAAAGCTTGAAGTATCTGAATGTACTTCGCGCTGGTTCACTAGACTTTTTTTGTGCTGGTGTACGTATTCCACGGGGTCTTCGATAGTCAGAATATGGCAGTATTCGCTGCTGTTGATTTTGTCAATCATGGCAGCCAGCGTAGTGGACTTCCCGCTGCCAGTAACACCCGTTACAAGTACAAGGCCGCGGGGTCTGCCACACAAGGACTGGACTACCTGCGGCAGCCCAAGTTCGTCCATAGTGCGGATCTTCTCGGGGATGGACCTAAAAGTTCCGGCGGTCGAACTGCGCTGGTTATAGACATTTGCGCGGAAGCGAGAAACGCCGTTGATGCTGAATGAAAAATCCACTTCCATGTCAGATTCGAATCTCAGTTTTTGCATGTCCGTCATCACGCCGTAACAGAGCCAGCGCGACTGCGCCGCGTTTAACGGTGGCAATTTTAATGGGACGAGGCTGCCGTCTATCCTGACGAGCGGTGCGCTGTCGGTTGTTATGTGTAAATCTGTCCCGCCAAACTCTACCATAGCCTTTAGCAGTTGTTGGATTGGGACGATGTAATTTGCGGATGCTTCAGACACGGTTCTTCGATGCCTCAAAGGTTATAAAACGGTTTCACGGATAACTTCTTCGATGGTGGTGACGCCGTCCAGCACCTTGCGGCAACCCGAGCGTCTGAGGGTGATCATCCCATCCCGGATGCCCTGCTCCCTAAGTTCAATGGCTGACGCCCCAGTGAGGATCATGTCTCTTATGACTTCGGAAACCTCCAAGGCTTCATATAAGCCGACCCTCCCTTTGTAGCCCCTGCCGTTGCAGGCGTCGCAGCCCTTCCCTCTCATTGCGTTGATCCCTTTGCTGATTTCGCTTTCCGTGAACCCAATTCGCAGGAGCGATACTGGAGGCGGCTTGAATGGGTCCGGTGCTTTGCACTTGGGGCAGATCCTTCGCACTAGCCGCTGGGCGCAGATGATGTTGACCGACGTGGCCACCAAAAATGGCTCTATGCCCATATTCATCAACCTGCTAATTGTAGAAGGCGCGTCGTTTGTGTGAAGCGTGGAAAAGACCAAGTGTCCAGTAAGCGATGCCTTGATGGCAATCTCGGCTGTTTCAAAGTCGCGGATCTCGCCGACCAATATGATGTTTGGGTCTTGGCGCAGGAATGAGCGCAGAGCCGTGGCAAAGTTCAGGCCTATCTGGTCTTTCATTTGGACTTGGTTTATGCCCGCAAAGTTGAACTCAATAGGGTCCTCGGCGGTTATTATGTTCACGTCTTCTTTGTTGAGGCTGGCTATGGAACTATACAGTGTATTGGTTTTTCCCGAGCCGGTGGGGCCGGTGGCCAAGACCATGCCGTACGGCTTGGCTATCTGGCGGTTCCACATTTCAAGGCTTTCGGCCTCAAAGCCCAGTTTGGTCAAGTCCAGCATCAGATGTTCGCTGTCCAGCAGCCTCAAGACGACCTTTTCTCCGAATAGTGTCGGGAGTACCGACACACGATAGTCAACGACTTTCGTTGATCCTGCCATATTGACCCTGAGCTTGATGCGCCCATCCTGGGGCAGGCGCTTCTCGGCTATATTTAGCTTTGCGAGAATTTTTACGCGGCTGATGATGGAGTCCTTCAGCTTTACGTTTGGCTTCATGACTTCTTGCAGCAGTCCGTCAATTCGGTAGCGAATGCGCATGAACTTTTCGTAGGGTTCGATGTGTATGTCCGACGCATCTCTGCGTATGGCATCGATCAAGACCATATTGACCAATTTGACTATCGGGGCGTCCTCGCCCCCCTTTGCCAAAGATTCCACATTGACGTTTTGCTCATCTTCCAGCTCGTGGAATTCGCTTTCCACGTCCGCGAGTTCTTCTTCCATCGCTTTTAGGTCGATGGCATCGTTGGAAAGGCCGGACAGGCTGCTCGATGCCAAAGAATCGGTTGCTGGCTCTCTGAGCTGGACTTCCGACGCTCCGCCATAATAACACTCTATCGCCCTGAGGATGCTTATCTCGGCTGCGATCACCAAATCCACGTTGTACCCAGTTTGGAACCGGATGTCATCCACCGCAAAAATATCCGTTGGGTCGGCAATGGCTATTGTCAGTACATTCCCCGCTTTGTGGAGTGGTAGGACTTTGTACCTAGTCGCAAGCTCTGCGGGGATCAGCGAAATCACTGATGCATCAATCGGCGGCCACTGTTTCAAATCGGCCGAGGGGATGCCAAACTGCAAGCCTAGAAAGCTGATAATATCCTGCTCAGAGCAAAAGCCAAGCCTAGCAATGACAGTGCCTATCCGGCCGCCGGTGATTTTTTGAGTCTTCAGCGCCTCATCCAACTGAGATTGAGAGATCAAGTGTGACTTGACTAACATGTCGCCTAACCTGATTGCCAACCAGACCCCCTTTAGGATTCAATGAATTGTAACATTTCGATGGCTATAGCAGTTAAATTTTTCATAGTTTAATTGAACGTGAATTTGGTGTTTGCTGCGGCTGCGGCATCGCAATCGTTCCAGGCCCGCAGATAAGCGAATGATACAAGCGCAAATTACTATAAATTTGGAAATGGCACCGCAAGGTTTATGGGCCTGCTAGGCATCTAATACTAAATTGCGTTCAAATTGCATTTGAACGCTCACGCCAAAGTTTTTGAAAAACTGGGAAACCCAGTTGTTTCAAAAATATCTTGGTATCCGATTTGTATCGGATACCAAGGATACCCTTTTGATCATTGCGGAAGTGCCATCTTCCCCTAGCTTTTCAGCTGTTTGTAAATTTCAGCTTCATTCTGCGGGCATCGGTTCCCGCCGCCTTATACCAAGTTGCGTTCATCTGAACGCAACTTGGTATAAGGCGAGGGCTATTTTTCTTAAGACCGAGTCAAAGGCCACATTCCTAGAGAGTGTTCGCATGGACTCTAGGGCGCATCTGAGTCCATCCTTCACGTTGATCGGCTTTTGCGCTAAGGAACCGAGCCTTGGGCGCCACCGCATAAGCCTACCCTGCAAACCATTTTTGGTGCGGGCTAGTTCGCCGAGGACTACCAGCAGTTGTTCTAGGGCGAGGACGGCCTGCTGGCTTTGGGACAATTCGCTGGCTTTGTCGGGCAAAAGACAGTCGGACGCTTCATTTAGCGGAATCCCTTCTAGTAGAGATACCCAAGCGTCAATTTGGGAGCAGGCTTTTTCAAACGCTTCCCTTCGCAAGTATTTCAGAGTCCCATTGGAGATGGCGGCCCATTCGTCCAATTCTTGCTCATCCCAGCCGTTGTCGAGTGCCGCCATGCGGGTTTCGTCCAAACTCAATGGCGCGAACGAAATCCTTTCGAGCCGGCTCAGGATGGTTGGCATCACAGAGTCGGGCCTGTGGGTCAGCAGAATGAAAAATGTGCCAGGGGGCGGCTCCTCTAAGGGCTTCAAGAGAATGTTCGCGCTTGATTTGCCAAGCCGATGGGCATCTTCAATGACCACCCACCTGTGGCACCCGTGGGGCGGGGTCCGAAACGCCCATTGGATGACACCTCCCTCCACCAGTGCATCCTCTCGAATGGCGTCCACTTTTATCAAGCCGGCCTTGCCTTCTGGTGCTATCCTCAGCAAATTTGGAAATTCATTTAGTAGCGGGTCTTCCTTGAACATCCTGCATCCCTCGCACTTGCCGCAAGCCGACTTGGAAAAGCATATCTCACGCTGGGCAAGTTCAAGGGCCACGCGGCGTTTACCTATCCCGTCTAAGCCCGAAAAAAGCAGGCTCCCTGACAGCTTGTTTGATACGAGACGGGAGAGAAGGCGGCTTCGGATGTCTGAGTGGCCGCGCAGTGACTCATCGAACATCGGCTACTCTCTGAAGATCGGGTTCTGACAAGTGCTGGGCCAGTTTCTGGGACACGATGGCCCAAACATCGTCGGCAACTGCTTCTTGGCTGGCTTCGCCGTTGATTATGTGGACGCGGCTCGGCTCTTGGTGAGCAATCTTGAGAAATTCCTCCCTCACCCTTTTGTGAAAAACCAAGGACTCGGCATCGAATCTCGTTTCGGAAAAGCCGCTCCTTGATTTGTTGCGAACCGCCGCTCGACTCAATGTCTTTTCAGGATCGGCATCAAACAAGAGGGTCAGGTTTGGCCTCAAACCATCCAAGACTATTTGCCCCAGCGCGGACATGGTGCTAGGGGAAACACCTTGGACCCCTTGGTATGCCCGAGTGGAATCCTCGAATCGGTCCAGCACGACCACTTTGCCGTCCCTCAAAGCGGGCCGCACCACGGTTTCAACGTGTTGGGTGCGATCGGCGGAAAACAGGAGCAGCTCGGCCAAAGGGTTCCATTTTTCGCCTGATGGATGTTGGGTGAGAAGCAAGGCACGCAGATCGGCGCACAAGTTGGTGCCCCCTGGCTCCCTGGAGCAAACATGCGGGACATCTAGGCTAGACAACCTAGACTGAATAAAGCGCATCTGTGTGGACTTGCCAGAGCCCTCGATGCCTTCCAATGTGATGAGCAGCCCTCCCAAAAAGCTCTCCAAATGCGGCCTTTTTGCCAAGTCGATGGACATTTTCGCAAAGGCCACAAGTAGGCCCCACAAAACACAAGTGTACCGTCCGCCGGCTCATTTGGAATGTTTTTTTCGGATAGGAATTATTCAACTTGCTTTATAATTTTTTATGCAGGACAGGTTATTTAGGTTTTTCCGGGAGAGCGCACATGGGAGTTTTGTTGCAGGCTTTTTATTGGGGATGCCCAGAGAGAGCAGGCCGCGAGTTTGAATGGTGGGACTATGTAAAAGAGCAGATTCCTGAGCTTGCGCAAGCTGGGTTCACCGCGCTCTGGCTGCCGCCGCCAAGCAAGGCATCCACGCAAAAAGCCATGGGATATGAGCCTTTTGACCATTTCGACCTTGGCGAGTTTGACCAAAGAGGCGGAGTCCCAACTTGGTTCGGGACCCGAAAAGCACTAGAAGAGCTGATCCACCAAGCACACGGAAACGACATGCAGGTATATGTTGATCTAGCGATCAACAATGCCAGTGGCGGTGAGCCGGAGATCAACGATTTTTCCGGCCAGACAGGAAACACCTACTTTGAACCCGCAAGCAAAAAATTCCCGAGAAATTGGCAGTGCTTTCACCCTAGCCCTTATGAGTACTGGGAAGGGGCGCAGGACGCAGGCAAGCTCATGTACTGCCACAAGAATCCTATTGTGTACGAACACTTAATAGAATTTACCCGCTGGCTTGTGGAGGATATTGGGTTCGATGGATTCTGCTTTGATTTGGTGGACGGCTATGGAACTTGGATGGCCAAGGTTATACTCGGCCAGCAGTACAGACGGGGCGACAAATTCATAAAACCATTCGGCATGGCGCACGGGCGTGGACCGAGCTACGACACAGAGCTTTGGCTTAGCGAATTCAATAGGCAGTCTGAAAATCCGCTCTCCGTGTTTGACGTGTCGCTGCGGTTCCGTCTCAAGTCACTCTGCGATGTCTATGGCACGCTCATTCCGTCTATTTTTGGGCCGGGTACCCTTTTCCATGGAAGTCCATATTCCTGCATCACCTTCATAGACAGCCATAAATTCAGGGACGACGCGAACCCGCCGATTTTCCACGACAAGATGCTCGCCTACGCATTCATTCTGACGCACACTGGCTACCCGTGCGTTTTTTGGGAGGACTATTTTGAACACAATTTGGCCCTCCCCAACCAAGTGAGCGGCATACACGCGCTAGTGAAGTGCCATGAGCAATATGCCCACGGGCCTATGATAACGCACCACATTGGCACGGATCTCTATGTTATGGAAAGGCTAGGGATAGATGGAAAACTTGGCCTGATACTGGTTATGAACAACCGCGGCGATCGCTGGCAGGGCATCTGGGTACACACATCCAAGCCGAATACGCGCTTTATTCCTGTGGCTTGGCGGGGCAAGCACGACCTAAACCCGCCAGCCGAAACATGGACGCACAAAGAAGGGCACGGAAACTTCTGGGCCCCCCCGAGAGGCTACACCGTATATACGCCGCAATAGGGCCGACAGTTGAATTCGCCCCGCCCCGCTTTACCAGCATTTTTCTTTTTTCTTTTTAACGCCTTACCATTATCTTTTTTGGAGCGATACCATGGAACTATCCGCCCTGTTTCAGGAACACGTCAATGTTAGACAGAGGGCCGCTGAAGCCGCCCTACATGCTTTGAAATATGACGCATTGGTGATCAGCTCTGGAAGAGCGTACACGCATTTTGCGGACGACCAAGACGCACCTTTCCGCAGGACTCCGCATTTTTCGCACTGGACTCCGATGGCCGGGCCGCACCATCTGCTTGCGGTCAGACAGGGCAGCAAGCCAAAATTGGTGCGCTATTCCCCTGATGACTATTGGTACGAACAGACTCCACTGGGAGCCCCCTTTTGGTCTGGTGCGTTTGAAATCCAAGAAGCCGCTTCCATTGAGTCTGCATGGGAGGCGATAAAGCTTTCTGGGCGCGTTGCATACATCGGCAACGAGGTGGACTTGGCCGAAAAGGCCGGGTTCATGCCAAACCCAGCGGACTTGACCGCAAGGTTGGACTGGGACAGGGCCTATAAAGATGCGTACGAGATAAACTGCGTTGAAGAGGCCACTGTGCTGGGACTCAGGGCTCACGAAGCTGGCAGAGTGGCTTTCTTGGAAGGCGCGTCCGAACTTGAAATCCACCATGCGTACGTGATGAGCCTTGGCTGCCTTGACCACGAAGTTGCATTCAGCAGCATAGTAGCCATGAACGAAAAGGGTGCCACGCTGCACTACGAAAACAAGCGCACGCTGCGAAATGGCAAAACCTTGGTGCTGGACTGCGGGGCAAACGTGCGCGGGTATGGCTCCGACATCACTCGCACATTCGTTAGCCAGGCTTGCGACTATAGATTCAAATTTCTTCTCGCAGGGATGGAAAAGCTGGAACGCGAGCTGGCGGATGCCGCCCGCCCGGGCCTCCCTTTTGGCAAGCTGCACCATTCGGCCCACCAAAAAATTGGTGCGCTCCTCTGCCAGGCAGGCATACTCAAAGCTGACCCAGAGGAGGCAGTCAAAAAGGGATGGACGAGGCCATTTTTCCCGCATGGCCTTGGCCACCACTTAGGGATCCAGATCCACGATGTCGGCGGTAGGCTGGCGTCTTCAGACGGCAAGCTCCAGCCTCCGCCGACTGAGCACCCGGCTCTCAGAAACACCCGGACTCTGGAGAAGGGCCATCTAGTGACAATAGAACCCGGGCTGTATTTCATACCCATGCTGCTCAAGCCGCACCGCGAGGGTCCAGAATCCAAGGCATTTGACTGGAAACTGATAGACGAACTCACGCCGCTGGGGGGCATCAGAGTCGAAGACAACGTGCTGATAACCGACGGCGGCCCAAGGAACATCACTAGAGTGATGGAGGCCGAGCTAGGGATCGGATAGCCAGCCGATGGTCGCTTTTAGGCGTTGCTCATCGGGCCGCCGACCAGCCTGAATTCACCATTCTGCCACAGCATCATCTGACCCTCGTGCGCCCAAGGGATGGACATCCCTTTGTCGGCTTCTTTCAAACAATGAAAGTGGCCGACAATGAAAAAATCTGCGCTTTCTGCGTCAATGGCTCTTTGAAATTCGACCATCGGGAAGCTGGTTTTGTTCTTTTGGTTAGTTGTCAGTAGCTTCTTTTCCAGCCACGAACACAGCTTGGCCCCAATTACCGGGGGAGTGACCTTTGCAAACACCCATACTGGCATACTGCGGCTGAACAGGTTCCAAAACCTGTACTTCCAGTCCTTTGTGTTGATTAGGTCTCCATGCTCAAAAATAAATGGCTCCGTTGACAGGCGGCCTTTCGTCCCCTCTCCGATGAAGTCAAATTTGTCGGCGATGCCATCCAAAAAATATTCTCGGTTTCCAAGCCACAGGCCGACCCAGTGGCCAGTCCTCCTTCGCTCCGAGACCCACCAGAGGAAGTTTCTTTGGGCATCGGTCTCAAAGCCTTTGATGCCCAGCCATATATCGAACACGTCCCCCAAAAACAACCAGTCAGCGTCCGGCTGCGCAAAGGTGGCTTCATGCAGCCCGGCCAGGTCTGACCCCCAGTGGGGATCGGCTACCACCAGCAGCGGCCGCAATGCATCTGGCCTAGCGTTATTCCCAACCCTCCAGCCATGGCTGGCTGCCCTGCTCCCAAAAAGCATTGGCAAGCTTCCAATGACCAGCCCAATGATAATTCCAGCAATGCGCGGCAGCCAATAGTCGGCAAAATGGCCGCTCGTCTGCATTTCAAACAATGCCGCCGCAGACAAAAACAGCGACATGATTCCGAATATTGCGAAATGTCTTTTGTACAAGGGCCATTTATTTGTGGAGGCCCTCCAGGCCAAATCCGCCAGAAACGAAACGGCGGCGAACACGATAGCGACGATCAGCCAATCTATGCTTGGATGCAGCCCTTCACCGCCCTGCTGGTCACTGAGACGGTCGGCCAGCAACGCGTACGCGAATATGGAACTTGGCGGAAGCCATACCAGCCAGCGATCCATGCGTCAGTCACTCCTTGCAGATGCTTTCATGTCCTATCAATTGCGGCGCAGAAACGACATGCTAGTCTCCAAAGCAGATCCCAACATCGCGCCCAGTTTGCACGATCTCGCAGTCAAGCGGCACTGCCCTCATCCGCCCAGCGACCTCGAGAAGCGGGACATATTGGACTGTTGGGTGTTCCAGCGCGACCATGACCCCAGAATAGCCTTCGTCCAATGCGCGAACTGCAGCTGCGCCGAACCTCAGTGCCGCCAAGCGATCGAAAGTAGTCGGACTCCCGCCGCGCAGAAGATGGCCCAGCACCACCGTCCTGCACTCTTTGCCTGTTAGTTCTTGCAGCTCATGCGCCACGCGGTCTCCGATGCCTCCCAGTCGCTCTAGGTGGCCAATTTCTGCCGATGCAACGACAGCCAAATCTCCACCCTTTGGCTTTGCGCCCTCCGCGACAACGACAAGGGAATAGTGGCGCCCATCGTTTTCACGTTGGATGACCTTATCGGCCACTTTTTTTAGGTCGAAGGGAATTTCGGGGATCAGGATGGCGTGTGCGCCACCACTGATGCCGCAGTGCAGGGCTATCCAGCCGGCATAGCGGCCCATGACCTCGACCACAATCACTCGCTGGTGGCTTTCTGCCGTGCTATGCAGCCGGTCTAAGCTCTCTGTCGCGAATGACACAGCTGTGTCGAATCCGAACGTAGTCTGCGTCTTGTCCAAGTCGTTGTCAATCGTCTTTGGAACTCCCACGACGCGCAACCCTTTTTTGCACAGCGCATCTGCTATTGTCAGGCTGCCATCGCCGCCGATAGAGACTAGCGCGTCTATCTCTTTTTTGGCGAAAAATTCGATGATCTCATCTGTGCGATCAATTTCTTTTGTCGTTCCGTCTGGCATTTGAAGGGGGAAATGAAGTGGGTTGCCCTTGTTGGTGGTACCAAGCATAGTCCCGCCAAGGTGGGTTATGCCCCTCACGTTTTCCCTAGTAAGGCGGATCACGCCGCCGCCGGCGAAGCGCTCACTGAAAAAGATGCCGTTGAAGCCCTCCTTTATGCCATAGCATTCCCACCCCCTGTTGGTGGCTGAAATTACCACGGCGCGGATGACTGCGTTGAGTCCAGGAGCGTCGCCCCCGCCAGTGCAGATGGCGATGCGCTTAATATTATTTTTGAGCATTTGGCATTCCTTTCATCAAATACACGATTTAGCATAATACAAAACCAATGGCGAATTACAAGGTTTCAATCAAAATTTCTGAATTTCTGAGCGCGGCCCAGATGTTGCTATTCAGCAACTTGTCACAGCCCCCCCCGACCTACAAGCAGCGCGGTGCTAGGTCCTTGTGATTCTGCAATGATGCTTAGGGCGTGTCGTCAATAGATTTGATTTTTCCCGCCAAGCGATGTAGACTCCTTGTATAACCAAGGAGAAACCATGAAACAGGCACACAGGCGGCACGACATCTCAGACAAGACATGGGCGCTCATA
>Ga0268262_10002455_pt1 | contig 21406 bp, 17 predicted proteins | sample TergutNc150P3_FD_190354 | JGI IMG/M metagenome (GOLD analysis project Ga0268262, IMG submission 190354) | Nasutitermes corniger P3 segment gut microbial community from laboratory colony in Florida, USA - Nc150 P3 (SPAdes) (version 2) | ecosystem: Host-associated > Arthropoda: Insects >... | reverse complement strand
ATGAATGGGTAAGGCAATATAACTATGAGCGGACGCACAGCGGTAAATACTGTTATGGGAAAACACCGTTTCAGACGTTTAAGGATTCCATTCCGTTAGCCAAAGAAAAACTTTTTGGCTATGATGTATCTGACGGACTGTCGGCATGAATCTTCATGTGTCAGATCAAGTTTTGGCGATCACACCTAAATGTTACATCTTGGACAGCCCCGAGTCCCGTAAGACATAATTGGCGAATTGCTGGACAATTAACCTCAATAAAACCTATACTTAAAATGATCGTATGAAATACAAATTTATCAAATATATGTTGATTTTAGCGTGTCTTGGAATAATTTTTGTTTTATCCGTATCATGCACCAATTCCAAGCCTGAAATTACTTACGGATTTATGCAGTTAGTATTGTATCAGGAAGATACGGGGCCGAAAGAACATTTTTCATTTTTTATAATTCCGTCAGATGACGACGGACTGGATAATCTTGATGAATTGTACCTTTATCACGACAGGGAACAGCTTCGCTGGCAGATAAAAAGCGACGAATGGATTAGTTACACGCATGACGGAAAAAACTGGATAGGCACGCGAAGCATTTCCGTCAGGGAAGGAAGCCTTCCGCGCGGCGTATACCGGGCGGTATTGGTAAACAAGGGCGGTGAAATTACTGAACGCAATTTTACATATGACGGCATTGTCCGCTATCCGTTTCCTGAAATTGTAATTAACGAAGGTCAATATACTGTAAAATCGCAGTGGCCGTCTAACAGTCTTGTTTGTTATGACAGTACCGGAAATTACATAACCACAGCGGATTTGCCGTCTCTTTCAGGCGATGTATCTCAGTTAAAACTTCCTTCAAGCGTCAGGTCCGCAGCTCTTTGGGCTGAAGATACTTTAAATTCCTGCAGCGCTTTTACAAATGTAGTCCCTGTAAATTAATGATAAAATCTTATGTCCTGCGATTAGGGCATTATACGGCCGCCCAGAAAAAAGCCTATGAAAAATTATCCGGCGAATATTTAATTCCGTTTTTGGAAGAAAATCTTGATTATGAAAGAGTATTCGGCAATAAGAACGGCGTAACTCTTGAAATAGGATTTGGCTCAGGCCTTGCGACTGCCGCAATTGCTTCTGAAAATCCTGATAAAAATTATCTTGGAATTGAGGTGCACCGTCCGGGTATCGGGCGGCTGTTATGGGAAATAGAGAATCGCCGTGTTCATAATATAAAAATAATTGAATATGACGCGGTACAGGTTTTGGAGAAAATGATTCCGTCGCTTTCACTTGACGCTGTTCATGTGTTTTTCCCCGATCCGTGGCCCAAGAAAAAACACCGCAGGCGCCGCCTTATTCAGCGTCCTTTTACGGAAAAACTGACAAGCAGCCTAAAACATGGCGGCTATTTGTACATGGTTACAGATAATGAAGATTACGCTCTTCACGCTCTTGAAGAACTAAACGCCTGTAGTATTTTGAAAAATAACTATGAGGGCTTTGCCGCTCCTCAAAGCTGGAGACCAAAAACCAAATTTGAACAAAAAGGCCTTGAAAAGCATCATACGATTAGAGAACTTTTATTTTCCCGAAAAATATGAAAAAATTGACTTGATCGGGAACCCGGTTGGTTCCCTCACAAGTCTTGCATTTTTTCGGGCTTAAGCCCTGCAAAAATGCTTTTATAAGGAAGTTGTTCAGAAACTGAAGTTTCCGAACAACTCTGATATGTTCGGGAGATTGACGTGCTGCTTACGGTTGATATCGGAACTTCAAGTTTAAAATCCGCTCTTTGGGACTATGAAGGGAACCGTCTTGCCTTTGTTACTTTTCCCCTGTCTGTAAATATCAGCGATGAACAGAAATGTGAAGTAATATGCGTCCAATGGCTTTACGCTTTTAAAAACTGCTGCGATAAACTTGGAAATCTCGCTGATGTAAGCGTAATTGTTATCAGCGGTAACGGTCCTACGCTTGTGCCTGTTTTGGAAGGACACCTGCCGGAAAACGAGTTATTCCCCGCTGCGGAAAACGCGCGTCTTTGGCTTGACAGAAGGGCTGTGAAATATCAGGCGCAGGTTTCTGATATAATGGGCGGTTTTGTTGACGCAGGTTTTTTTCTGCCTAAGATTTTAAGTATAAAAAACGATGAAAACGAATTGTACCGTAAGGTGAAATATTTTTTAGGCTGCCCCGAATACCTTGCATACACTCTTACAGGAGAGGCGAAGACTGTTTTTCCCTCAGACGGATTTGACCGCTGGTTTTGGGATAACGGCGTTCTTGAAAAGCTGGAATTGGATGCGGAAAAGATGCCTTTATTTATCCGTCCCGGTGAACCGTTCGGGACAGTATTACCGAAGCTGGCTTCATTTTTCGGTATAAAAAGTAATATTCCCGTAATTTCAGGCGGGCCTGATTTTTTTGCTTCTATTTTAGGCGCTGGAGTAACGGAACCGTCTCAAGCTTGCGACCGTACAGGTTCTTCTGAGGGAATCAATCTCTGCATAAATAAAAAAGTAAATGATGAGCGGCTGATGTCGTACGGTCATCCTGTTAAGCCCTACTGGAATCTTTCAGGGATTATTAACACAACCGGTAAGGCGGTAGAATGGGCAAGCGGTATTCTGGGACTTTCCGGTATTGAAGATTTTTTTTCGCTTGCGGGAGATAGCGGTGCTGGAAGCGGCGGACTTGTTTTTTTGCCCTATCTTGCCGGCGAGCGCGCTCCCCTGTGGAATCCTTCTGTACGCGGCCTTTGGCGCGGCTTAAGCATTAATTCATCAAGGGGCGACTTTGCCAATTCGATACTTGAAGGCATCGGCTTTGCAATCAAGGACGTTATTACGGTAATGGAAGAATCAGGGGAAAAGGTCAAACAATTGCGCGTAACAGGAAGAATGGCGGGAAATGCTTTCTTTAACCGGATAAAGGCCGACATTACAGGAATTGAAATACTGGAGCCTGTTCAAAAAGAAGGAGAACTTCTCGGTCTTGCCGTAATCGGCTCCTGTTTCCTCGGCAAATATTTATCATTTAGCGAGGCGTCCTCCGCAATGGTTCATATTGATAAACATTACGAGCCTAATCCAAAAAATGCAGGTTTATATAACGAGCTTTTTGAAAAGTACGTGAAAAGCAGAAACTTACTTTCTTGACATTTATTAAAATTTTCTGTATTGTTTTTATTTATTATGAAAAAATTATGCGCCGTTTTTTTGCTTGTATTTATATTGTTTATCATTGGTTGTGAAAAAAAACCTGTGCCCGCAAATAAAAATCTTTCCGTCCTTGTTTTTATTACCGGCGTTATTGCGGGAAGTCCCACTTATGAATTAATGGCGGATGGAGCAAATGAATTTGCGCGTCTTCATCAAAATGTAAATATTAAGATTTATGAAGCCGGAATGAATCAGGCCGAATGGGAACATCAGCTTGGAGAAATAATTTCAAGCGGCGAATATGATATAGTGATTGGGTCAAATCCGTCTCTTCCTGAGATTTGCGCTAATGTCGCAAAAATGTTTCCGCAGCAGAAGTTTATAATTACGGACGCGCAGTACGAGGGAAATCCTCAAATCAGGACGTACCTTTACAATCAATACGAACAGTCCCTTATGCTCGGATACCTTGCAGGGCTTATAACGGTTAGCGCAATGCCGAATGCCAATAGCCAAAAACGTATTGGTTTTATTGCCGCGCAGGAATATCCGTTGTTAACGAAACAAATGGTACCCGGTTTTCTTGAAGGAGCCCGTCTTGTAGATCCGGCAATTGAAATTGACCGCCGTATAGTCGGCAATTGGGGAGACGCGAATAAGGCGGCGGAACTTGCCGGAGCCATGATGGATGCGGGAGTTGACGTGTTTACGGCGATTGCAGGCGGCGCGGCGCAGGGTATGATAAAGACAGCGGCTGAAAGGGGAGCGTATATTGTATGGTATAACATTAACGCTTATAACCAGGCTCCCGGCGTAATTGTGGGCTGCGGCATAATGGAACAGAAAAAACTTATAATGGAAATATTGGATGATGTTCTTTCAAATAAAATACAGTATGGAATTTCGCAAACGCTTGGCGTAAAAGAAGGTTATATAAAATTTTTACTGGATGATCCGGGTTACAGGGACAGTATTCCGTCTGATATTCGGGAAAAATATGAAAAATTTTTGAATGACTTCAGCGCCGGTCTTATAAACTACACTATTCCGTCCCTTTGAAAAAATGGCAGATAACACTTGTTATACGGTAAGTTTAAGGGATATCTGCAAACAGTACCCAGGAAAAGAAAAGAAAGCCAACAGCAAAATCAGCCTTAATTTAAAGAAAGGGGAAATCCTTTGTATTGCAGGAGAAAACGGAGCCGGTAAAACTACTTTAATGAAGATTCTTTACGGTCTTGAAGCGCCTGATTCCGGTGAAATCTTAATAAACGAAAAAAAAGAAACAATAAACTCTCCTCTTGCCGCAAAAAGGCTTGGAATAGGAATGGTTCATCAGCATTTTATGCTTTTTCCCGAATTCACAGTTGCGCAAAATATTGTTATGGGAATAGAGCCTCATAAATTTAAAATATTTTATGATAAAAAGAAAGCGGAAGAAATATCTGATAAAATAATAAAGAAAAATGATTTTCAGATATCGACAGGGCAAAAAGTAAGGGATTTAACTCTTGGGCAGATGCAGCAGGTTGAAATTTGCCGTATCCTTCATGCCAATGCGCAAATAATAATCCTTGACGAACCTACATCCGTACTGACAGAGCAGGAAATTGAATCGTTATTTAAAACGTTAAGGGATATCGCATCGGAGGGAAGATCGATTATCTTAATAACGCACAAGATTAACGAAATAGAAAAAATTGCGGACCGTATTGCCGTATTGCGAAAAGGAGAGTTGGTCGGTATAAGGGAAATTTCACAAACAGACAAATATGAAATTACCCGCATGATTATGGGTGAAGATGTTCCTATATTGGAAAATACCAAAAAAGAAGGAAAAGCAAGCGAGCCGGTGCTTGTATTTGACAATGTTACCGTAAAAAGGAAGAATCAAAAACATCCGCTGCTTAATAAGGTTTCTTTTACGGTAAACTCAGGCGAAATTCTTGGATTTACCGGCGTTAGGGGAAACGGACTTGGGGTAATAGAGGCCGTTCTTGGCGGCTTTCTGCATCCGCAGGAAGGTAAAATTTTCCACAGGGGAAAGGATATTACTGCGTATAATATCAGGAAACTGCGTAAACAGGGACTTGCCTATGTTCCTGCTGACAGAATGCGTGTTGCAAGCGCAGAAGATGCAACAATCGAAGAAAATATAATAATTACACACCTTCAAGATTTTATAAAAGGCATATTTTTTGACAAAAAAGCAATAGGCGGATATTTCAGTGAACTTGCGCAAAAGTTCAACATAAAAGGAATACGTCCAAAAGAAAAATGTTCAGTTCTTTCAGGAGGCAATTTACAAAAATTAATTTTAGCGCGCGAAATAAATTGCATTAATGATTATATTGTTTTTTCGGAGCCTTCATGGGGACTGGATGTCGCTTCAAGCAGTTTTATCAGGAAGGAAATACTGTTGCTTCGCGAAAAAAACGCCGCAATTGTCCTTGTTTCCACAAATCTTGATGAAACGCTTGAACTCGCGGATCGTATAATTGTTATGTACAGAGGGACAATTGCAGGTATTTTTGAAAATACAAAGAATAATGTAGTCAGGGAAAAAATCGGCAGTTGTATGCAGGGACTCATGAGAGAAGAAATATGAAAGAAATGTTGCAGGCAGGCGGTCCGCCTGAGAAAGAAGACAGACGGCTTGAAGAAATTTTACGTTCTGTGTCATTGTCTTTTGGCGTTTTTTTTATCCCTGTTGTTGCGCTTATTGTGCTTGTTCTACTTATTTTTATTTTAAGTGAAACTCCTGTTAAAACGCTTTATTTTTTCTTTATCGGACCGTTCAGAAATGTGTACAGTTTCGGCAATATGCTGAATGCCGCGATACCCCTTGTTTTAGGGGCGTTAGGCGTAACTGTTGCAATGAAAACCGGAAGCTTTAATCTTGGCGGAGAAGGACAGGTTTATTTTGGAGCCTTTACCGCCGCCGCCGCCGCTTTGTATCTTTCAAAATATGATTTCTTTCAGGTTGGCATAATTACAGGGATCATAACTGTATCAGCAGGCGTTATCGCTTCCGGTTTGTTAGCGGCAATAAGCGGTTTTTGCAAAGCAAGGTGGAATACAAACGAACTTATTACGTCATTTTTGGTGTCGAGCGCTGTTATTCCTATTGTAAATTATTTTGTAACAGGACCGTTTCTTGATCCGGGAACATCGCTTTTATCGACAAAAAAAATACCTCTGTATCTGCGTCTGCCGTTAATATTAAAGCCTTCCAATTTAAACGGAAGCGTTTTTGTTGCAATTCTTGCAGTATTGTTTGTTTCTCTTTTTCTGTCAAAAACAAAGTCAGGGTATGAATTCAGAATGGCGGGCAAGAACGAAATATTTGCACGTTACGGCGGAATTAACACAAAATTGAATACTGTGATTTCAATGACAATGAGCGGCGGCTTTCACGGACTTGCGGGAGCAATGCTTGTTTTCGGAACATATCATGCGGTAATAAAGGAATTTTCGGCAGGTATCGGCTGGAACAGCCTTGCAGTCGCTCTTATTGCAGGTTTTTTGCCTTCGTTGATAATACCCGCGTCTCTTTTCTTCGCATGGATCGTAGCGGGAGCGAGAATTGCGATGCAGAATACGGGCATTACCTTTGAAACATCTTCAATAGTACAGTCGGTAATTTTCTTTCTTTCTACCAGTTTAGTAGTCAGGAATATTTTAAGCCGTAAAGGGAAAAGATAAAATGGAAATTATTCCTGTTTTAAAAAGCGCCGTTACAATAATGATACCGATACTTTTTGCCGCAGTAGGAGGTCTTTTTCCGGCGCTCACGGGAACTCTGAACATTGCGCTTGAGGGACTTCTTCTTGCGGGAGCTTTTTCATCTTTAGCCGTTTTTCACTTTACAGGTAATATTGCGCTGTCTGTTACCGCTGCGATTATTACGGCAATGTCGTTATCCGCAATACATGCTTTCGCTTCATTTAAACTGCGCGCAAATGTTTTTATAACAGGTCTTGCCGTAAATCTTTTTACAAGCGGGCTTTGCACTGTTTTTTCAGAAAAACTATTCAGTACAAGAGGCGTAGTTGTTTTTCAAAATAATGCAAAAATACCTTCCGATTTTATCAACTGGTATTTGCTTTTCCTAATAATTTTACTGTTAGTTTCATGGCTGGCTGTTAATAAAACTCCCTTTGGCTTCAGACTGCGTTCATGCGAAAATAACAGTGAAGCCTTGCTCTCTCTGGGAATTGATCCTCAATTTTACAGGATAACGGCGCTCTTAATTTCAGGGTTTACCTGTGGAATTGGCGGTTCCTTCCTAAGCTTGAATATAGGGGCGTTTGTTCCCGGAATGTCGGCAGGAAAGGGCTGGATTGCGCTTGTAGTGGTTTTCCTAGGGTGGCGAAAACCTCAGGGAATACTTGCCGCAGCCCTTGTTTTTGGCATTGCAGAGTCAATTTCCAACCATGCACAGGGTATCTGGAGCATACCGGCAGACTTTATTTTAGCTTTCCCGTACATATGCACATTGTCAGTTTTAATAATTGTATCTGTAATACTTAAAACCCGCCATAATTTCAAAATATAACCCATTGAAATAATCGATTTCTTCTGATAAAATGACCAAAAACTTAATTAAGTAGAGTTTTTTCATCAAAATGTGAGGTTATTTCAATGCCGGGTATTGGTCAAATACATCGAACTGAATATGAAATAGAAGACGACCGAAACCGTTCAAATTCTGTTATAATAGCCGAAGCGCCCGGCAGAATTCATTTTTTGGGTGAAGAAGAATCCGGTTATTTTCTTTCTGCTGCAATAGATCGCCATATTGAATTAGCTGTAAGCTTTAGAAAAGACAATTCTTTTCGTTTTTATGCTTATGATCTTGATGAAAGGAAGAGAAGTACCTTTGTAAATTTGAAATACAAGCGTGAAGACAGATGGGCAAATTACCTGAAAACCGCAATTTTCCTTTTTCACAACCTTGGATACCCGATGAAGGGCATAAATATTTCTTTTTGCGGCAATATTCCCCAGAATATCGGACTTGCCTCTTCAATTGCTATAGAAACTGCCGCAGCGGCGGCGCTAAAAAGCCTTTTTAAGGCTCAAATAAGCGATACGGAACTGGCTGAGAAACTGCAAGAGGCACATTCAGCGCTTTTTAATCACTATGTCTCTCTTGTTGATTACCAAACCTGTATTTTTGCGCGCAAAGATCAATTTTTGCTATTGGATAATTCATCCGGCGAAGTAAAAAAAATAAAATCCCCGTTTTCGCGCTTCAATTTTCTGCTTGTAGACTCGCGTGTTCCCCGTTTTGGAGCGGAAAGCGAGCTTGCCTCCCGACGCGCCGATTCTTTAAAGGGACTTGAGTTTCTTTCGCAAAAATTGGACGGCGCAAGTTTCAGGGATATTGCATCTACAGACGTGCTTGAATCATTGGGAGATTTTCCTGAACAGATACGGCGCAGAAGTATGCATATTGTAGAGGAAATACACAGGGTAAATGATGCGGTTGACGCATTACAGAGGTACGATCTAGCCTCGCTTGCCAAAATTATTTTCCATTCGCACGAATCATTAAGGGACCTTTATGAAATAACGTGCCCTGAAGTTGACTGGCTTGTTAAAAGAGCGCAGGAACTGGAAGGAGCCGCAGGTTCAAGAATGACAGGACTTGGGTTCGGAGGCTGTATATATACAATTATCCGCCGTGAAATGGCGGAGGAATATAAAAAACGGCTTGAGGAATATGAGCGTATCTTCGGGTTTCGTCCTGTTATTTATGATATTAAACTTGCAGCAGGAGTAAGAATTGTTCCGGAACGCAGGAGGGTTAATGCGGATACTGCTCACTAATGACGACGGGATTACCTCTCCGGGAATACTTCTGCTGGCAAAAGCCCTGCGCGGGGACGGGCACAGGGTTTTTTGTGTAGCTCCCGATGTTAACCGTTCCGGAAGCTCACATTCTATCTTTTTTTTATCTGGTCCGTGCAAGTTGACAGAGATTGAAAAGGACACATGGTCGTGTTCGGGAACTCCTGTAGACTGTATTATAATTTCTCTTTTGGGCGGAATTCCTGAACTCTGTATCTCAACCGAAGATAATGACCAAAACAGAAAAAATACGCCGGACATTGTTCTTGCAGGGATTAATAAAGGAGCGAATTTAGGCACGGATATTATCTATTCGGGTACTGCGGCAGCGGCTCGGCAGGGTAGTTTGTATGGAATTCCGTCTATTGCTCTGTCCTTGGTCGAAAATGGCAGCCCTTGGCAATGGGAAACCGTAGTTACTTATATTACGGAGAATCTGTCTGCTATAATGGGTTACTGGAAGGCAGGCTCCTTTGTAAATGTAAATTTCCCGAATATCGAAAAAAAACCATCCGCCCTTGTTCCTGTTTTTCATTCTATACGGTATTATAATGATCATATAGTTACATTTACGGCTGACGATGACTGTAAATACTGTTTTGCGAAACCTGGGAAACCGGATAATATTCCTGAGCCAGGTTCCGACTGGGCTGAAGTTTTAAAAAACAACGCCGCAATAAGCGTTGTAAAGTCAGAGCCGGCTGTCTTACAGAATACGGGTTAAATTTTTTGAGGGGAGGATTAAACCGGTATGACACAGCAAAGCGGAATTGACGAATCTGAAACCAGCGGTGAAAATGAATACCGTCCTGATATTAAAATTCAAGACGGGGTAAATTTATACCGCATGAAAGACTGGGAAAAAGCCCTTAAGGAATTTTTATCAACAGATACTTCAAATTTTAACGATGAAGAAAAGATGGAACTCGCTTATTATCTTGGATTGTGTTATACAAAACTCAAGAAATACGAAGAAGCTCTTCCTTATCTTGAACAGGTTGTTGTTTCAGGAAATGAAATACTCCGTGTTTTTCAATGCCGTATAACGCTTGCATATATTTATATTTTATCAAGGCGTGTTAAATTGGCTGAGTATGAGTTAACAAAGCTTCAAAACAGCGGTATGGAATCGCCTTTGATCTACAATACGCTTGCCTATACAGCATGGGCTCAGAAACAGAATAAAAACGCGATAGAATTATATGAAAAAACACTGGAAATCGATTCTGATAATGCAACCGCAATGAACAGTATGGGCTATATACTTGCCGATACGGGTCTTGACGTTATGCGCGCATTAAGACTTTGCAGAAAGGCTGTAGATACAAGACCGCAAAACGCCGCTTACCTTGATTCGCTTGGCTGGGCTTATTATAAAAGCGGTGAAGTTTTGGAAGCAAGAACGTGGCTTAGAAGGGCTCTTGATATTGCTCCCAATGAAAAAGAAATTCAAAGGCATTTTAAAATTGTTACAGGAGAGCCTCTTTGAGAAAAGGTTTTTTCTTATGTTTATTTTTTCTAGTGTCTTTTTTCATTTTTGGCCAGAATGATGACGTAATACGCGAATTAATTACAGGCGGAACGGGAGCGGCCGCTCTTAGCGCTTATGAAGAGTTCAGGCTTGGAGTTCACGCCTATAACCGTTTTGCATATAACGAAGCGATACTTGCTTTTGAACGTTCTCTTTCCTTTAGACCGGGTGTATCAATTATACTTGACTGGCTTGGCAAGGCATATTACCGTTCAGGTTTTGAAGATACTGCGCTCAGGCAATGGAGATCTGCAATGGATATTTACGGCAGAAACTCAGGTGCCGGAATGCTTCTTGGTTCGCGTATTGAAACTATAGCAAACAGGCGCTTTCTTCTGCCGGTTGCAAATGACGGAGTGCGTTATGTGGAAGCAGGACGTTATCCGGGAAAATACGGTGAAATTGTTCTTTACCGTCAGCCGTCATCAGTTCTGCCGAATAAGGACGGCTCTGTCTGGGTAATCGCCTACGGCAGCAACGAGATAGTAAAAGTTGATGTAAACGGAATGGTCAAGGATCGAAAGAGGGGACCTCTTAACGGATTTGACAGACCGTATGATATGGCGCGCGGTATTGACGGAAGACTTTATCTTTCGGAGTACCGCGGCGGCAGGGTAAGCGTCCTTAACAATAACGGGGACTGGCTTTTCTATATCGGTTCAAAGGGTATAAAAGACGGTCAGCTTGTCGGTCCTCAGAATCTTACAATTGATGAAGACGGCTATCTTTATGTAGTTGATTACGGAAACGGCCGCATTTGTAAATATGATCCTGACGGAGTTTTTATCGTTTCGTTTGGCGCAAGAAGCGCGTTTTTTCCCGGAATACTTTCTCCTACTGGAATAGCGGCGGTAAACGGCAAAGTCTATGTTGCAGATAACGCGAGAAAAGCGATTTTTATGTTTGACATTAACGGCAGCTATATCGGCAGACTTGCCGCTGAAGGACTTATGGGACCTGAGTCCATAAGATTTCTTTCAGACGGTACGCTTCTAGTGGTTGATACCAACAGGATTCTGCAGATTGATGTTGATTCCGCTATTGTCCGCGAATTGGGGCTTATCGGCGGTGAGAAGACCCGCATTATAGGCGCTGACATGGACAGTAACGGCAATGTGCTTGCGGCTAACTTTAACGCGGGAGAAGTATCCGTAATGTCCCGCTTTGACGATATTGCTTCGGGTTTTTTTGTTCAAATACGTAATGTTAACGCGAATAGATTCCCGGCTGTTACTGTGGAATTAACTGTAGAAGACAGGCTGCGCCGTCCTATACAGGGGCTTGATAATAATAATTTCCTGCTTACCGAAGGAGGTAAGGCTGTAGGCGATCAGCTCTTGCTTACTCCGGGTTACAAGTACCAGGGCGCGGATATTTCCCTGTTGATAGAACGATCTCCGGCGACTGCCGGTCTGCGCGATGATTTTGCGGCCGCTTCCCGCGACATAATCCGCGCTTTGCAGGAAATGGGTAATTCAAAAATTGTATCCGTAATTTCGGCAAGCGCGGAGCCGATACGCGAACGGCACGAGCCTTCCCTTGAAAACGCAGTCAGGGGAACAGCTTCTTCTTACAGTCCGCGCTGGCGTTTTGATACGTCCCTGCGTCTTTCCGCGACAGACCTTTTAAGCGCCGCTCCAAAACGTTCTGTTGTTTACATCGGCGGCGGAGACATTGGAGAACTTGCGTTTGAAAAGTACAGTCTTTCTGAAATGGCAAGTTATCTTGCCAATAACGGTATAGCATTTAACGCAATTATTGTAGGACAGGGTCAAATAACAGATGTGGTTGAATATTTATGCAGACAAACAGGCGGCAGGGCTATGCGCCTGTACCGTCCAAGAGGCATCGGAGAGCTTATAAAGAGCATAGCGGAAACTCCGTGCGGACTTTACAGTTTTACATATACTTCGCGCCTTCAGTCTGATTTTGGCATGGCATGGCTTCCTGTTGAAGCGGAAGTTTATCTGCTGGAAAGATCAGGGCGCGACAATACCGGATATTTTTCGCCGCTTAATTAGAGTTTGATAATTTCGCAGTTTGCCAGCGCTTCGTCAATCAATGGCGCAAGTGTCAGTTTTTCGTATAACGCATTCGCCTGTTCGGGATCGCCGTACAGCACAGGATGAGCGGGGCTGAAAAGCGTACAGCAGTCAACAAAGGGTTGTATTGAAATTTCATAAGTGCCGATACGCCGCGCTTCCCTGATAATGTTCTCCTTGTTCATGCCGATAAGCGGGCGAAGAACAGGAAGTTTTATTCTGCTCTGCGTGCATGTTAGATTTTCTATTGTCTGGCTTGCTACCTGCGAAAGGCTTTCTCCTGTTATAAGACATTTGCTTTTTATTTTTAAAGCGGCTTTTTCCGCCGTTTCCATCATTGCCATTCGCAGAAGAACGGTAAGCCACTGTGAATCTGCGCTTTCTTTTATCCGCATTTGAATCTGCGTAAAGTTTAAAATAAAAAGGCGGATGCCCGGACAGTAGGAGGAGACAATTTCGGCAAGGCGGACAGCTTTTTGTTTTGCTTCATTTGAAGTATAGGGATACGCATGAAAATGTACAGCGTCAATGTTCATTCCGCGCGCCGCCATTAAGAAACCGGCGACAGGAGAGTCAATTCCTCCCGATAAAAGCAAAACCCCTCTTCCTGCTGAACCGACAGGAAGACCTCCAAGTCCTTTTGCGCTTCCGGCGTATATATACGCCTTCTCTCTGATCTCTATACGTATTACATCCTGAGGATTGTGAATATCAACTGTTAAACCGTTTACCGCGTTTAATACGGCTTCCCCTGCGCGGCAGCACAGGTCGTAAGAATTAAGCGGGAAACTTTTATCTGTTCTTCGCGCTTCAATTTTAAATGTTTTTATTCCGCGCTCTTTTATTTTTTTTCCTTCTTCGATGCAGCATGCAAGAACGGAGTCTACCGTCTTTTCGCAGGTTGTGGTTTTTGCCCAGCCTGAAATTCCAATAAGGCGTGAGAGAATATTTTCTACAATTTCTGATTGTTCATCTTGAGCCTCAATGTAATAACGGCCTGCGGCAGGACGAAACTTTGCTTTTATATTTGCGCAGGAAATCATGCGCATAATGTTGCGCTTTAGGATGTTTTCAAAACTACTGCGGTTTTCTCCCTTTAAGGTTAATTCGGCAGGTTTTAAAAGCCATGTGCTTACAGGAATTTTAATACCTCTCTGATTGCGTCTAACAAAAGGTCAATATCTTCGTCTGTGGTTGTAAAGCCCTGTGAAATGCGTATCCCTTCTATTCTTAAATTTTCTTCGATACCCATTGCTGCAAGAACCGGACGTTCAGGCGATGAAGATGAACAGGCGGAACCTGTAGAAACCGCAAAACCAAGATCGTCAAGAGCGCGCGCCATAACTTCGCCCGGGATACCTTTAAAGCCAACCTGTAAAATATATGGAGAAAATCTGCCGGTAATATCGCCTTGCGCGCTTAAATGCGTACACTGTTGTGAACGCTGCAATGGAATTATCGTACAGCGTTCAATAGCAGAAAGGGAAGTGAGCAATTTATTCCACCGTACTTTTGCATTTTCGTAATTTTCGTTTAACACCTGCGAAGCTGCATATTTTTCCATACAATTTGCCAGAGCGACAGCGCCTTGTATATTTTCTGTCCCGCCCCTTATTCCGTTCTCCTGTCCGCCTCCCTTGTAAAAAACTTCGGTCTTGCCCTGACCTGCAGAATGACGCAGATATAAAAGGCCGATCCCGCGAGGTCCCCCGATCTTGTGGGCGCTTATTGAAGCGGAATCAATTCCCCATCCTGAAATATCAAGCGGAACTTTTCCCGCAGCCTGAACAATGTCGCAGTGAAAGTGAACAGGAGGAGTTTGTTTGCGAATAATGTCCATAAGAGAGGCTATATCGGTAACGGAACCTGTTTCATTGTTTACCGCCATAATAGAAACAAACCGGACATCTTTGTATTTATCAAGCGCTTTTGACAAAGTTTCAGGAGTTACCCTGCCTTCCGAATCAACCGCAATAACGCCTGTTGGTTTTCCCAATTTATCCAAGGTGTCCATTGCTTCCCTGACGGAAGAATGTTCGGCGGCGGAAGCAATGATCCTTCCCTGTCCTCTTCGCATTAAAGTAGAGAAAAGCACAATACTGTTGGATTCCGTGCCGCCAGAAGTAAAATAAACAGTATTAGCAGGAACATTCAAAACAGCCGCGCATCTTTGGCGGGCATCTTCAAGTGCAAGTTTAGCGGCGCGGCCTTCGCTGTGTAATGACGACGGATTCCCGTAAAGACCTGGCTCAGGCGGGATTAGGGCAATATCGGGCGCTGAGGCTGCCCAATCAAAATAACGGCGTTTTTCTTCAGAAACTTTTGTAATCATGTGATATGTTGATTAAAAATCAATATAAATATATAAAAAATATTGATAGTATTCAACATAAGGGAGTAATTTTATGCTTGTACTCAAATTTGGCGGTTCTTCTGTCGGGAGCCATGACGGGATTAAACAAGTTATCGGCATTTTGAAAAACAGCGAACATTCGGGAAAAGTTCCGGTTGTGGTAGTTTCCGCTTTTTCAAGAGTGACAGATACCCTTATAGAAATGTCCCGTTCGGCCTGCAAGGGCGAACCTTATGCGCAATCTTTAAATGCTCTCTTGGAACGTCATATTGAGTGCGCCGATAAATTTTTAAAAGGCAATGAAAAAAAAGAAGCGATAAAAGCAATAAAGAAAAACATTGCCGAACTTTCGCAGGTTCTTGACGGAATTTCCCTGTTGGGAGAATTGTCGCAGCGAAGCATGGATTTGGCAATGAGTTTCGGCGAAAGGCTTTCCGCAAGCCTTATTGCTGAAATTTTTTCAGCTAATGGAATGGAAGCCGAATTTTTGGACGCGCGGGACCTTGTAAAGACAAATGACGATTACGGGAAGGCGCAAATACTTAAAAAAGAAACCGAAGAAAATATACAGGGCTTTTTAAAAAAGAGCAAGAAACCAATACATGTTGTAACCGGATTTATCGGCTCTACTATGGACGGACACACTACAACTGTAGGCAGGGACGGCTCCGATTTAACAGCGGCTGTTTTTGCCGCCGCCGCCGGAGTAAAAAAACTTGAAATCTGGACTGATGTTGACGGTATCCTTACAGCCGATCCTGCTCAGGTAAAGAACGCTTTCAGAATAGATGAAATATCCTATACGGAGGCGCTTGAAATTTCCCACTTTGGCGCAAGGGTAATATTTCCGTCTTCGATCAAACCTGCTTTGGAAAAAGGCATTTCCATAATAATACGTAATACTTTTAATCCTGATTGTCCGGGAACAAGAATAACTAAAAATGCGCCGGAAGGGAAATATCCTGTAAGGGGAATTAGTTCGATAAACAACGCCGCTCTTGTAAGCATACAGGGGTCGGGCATGGCCGGCGTTGCTGGTTTTTCAGCCCGCGTTTTCGGCGCGCTTGCGCGCAAGAAGATCAACGTTATGCTGATTACGCAGAGTTCCAGCGAATATTCAATCTGTTTTGCAATACTGCCCGAAGACGCGCAGCCGGCGGAATCGGTATTAAAGGAAGAATTTGCAAATGAGATTCGAAACGGCCTTATAGAGAATCCTGTTGTGGAAAAAGACCTTTCGATTATTGCGGCGGTAGGTTCCGCAATGAAGAGCACTTCCGGCATTTCAGGCAGGGTTTTTCACGCTCTTGGCCGCAACGGGGTAAACATAGTTGCTATTGCGCAGGGGGCTACGGAAACAAATATTTCGGCAGTTGTGTCAAAGAATGACGAGGCAAAGGCGTTAAACGCAATTCATGACGCTTTCTTCTTTCCTCAAACGCGCTCTGTAAACCTTTTTCTTGTCGGCACAGGAAACATCGGAGGAACCTTGCTGGATCAAATTGCGGAAACAAAAGAAAAACTTGACAGGAACATGATAAAAATAAATCTTATCGGAACTGCTAATTACGACAGAATGATCTTTTCGCAGGAAGGGCTTGATCCCAAAAAAGCAAAAAATCTGGTAAATGAAGGAGGAAAGGGAACCGTCCCCTTTGTCATTTCTGATTTTATCGAAAAGATGATTTCGTATAACCTCCCCAATAGCTGTTTTTGCGATTGTACGGCAAGCGATGATATTGCGGCATCCTACGGTAAGATTCTTTCAAATTCAATACCTGTTGTTACGCCGAATAAAAAAGCGAATTCCGGCAAACTTGACTATTATAAAAAACTAATTTCATATTCAAGAGAAAGAGGCATTCCGTATTTATATGAAACAACGGTAGGAGCAGGTCTTCCGGTAATTTCGACAATACGCGATCTTTATCTTTCAGGCGATAAAATTGTCAGGATAGAAGCCGTTCCGTCAGGGACTTTAAGTTTCATTTTTAACAATTTTGACGGTTCAAAGCCGTTCTCTGCTCTTGTTCGTGAAGCGAAGGCAAAGGGCTACACAGAGCCGGATCCAAGGGACGACCTGAACGCGATGGACGCGGCGCGTAAGGCCCTGATCCTTGCAAGGGAGATAGGGCTTCCCCTTGAATTTTCCGACGTAAAAATTGAGCCGATTCTTCCGCCTGCCTGCTTAAAGGCAAAAGACGTTGATACCTTTTTCCAAGAACTTGAAAAAGCGGATGATTATTTTGAAAAACGCCGCGCGCAGGAAGCCGCAAATGGCAAAAAACTGCGCTACGTTGCGGTTGTTGAAAACGGAAAAGCAGGACTTTCACTTCGCGGCGAAGGGAGCGGCAGTCCCTTTCTGTCTCTTGTAGACAGCGACAACATTGTTGTTATTACCACAGAACGTTATTCAAAACTCCCGATGGTTATAAAGGGACCCGGCGCAGGCGCGCAGGTAACGGCAGGCGGAATTTTCGCCGATATTGTCCGCACGGCGCGGACTATTGTTTAAAAAAGGAGGCTTAATATGCCATTAGCGGAAGTGGTAAAAAACGCGCTTTCGTCTTCTTCAATGATTCGGAAAATGTTTGAAGAGGGAATTGAACTGAAAAAGCGGCACGGAGCCGACAAGGTTTTCGATTTTTCGCTGGGAAATCCCGATATAGATCCCCCGCCCGCTTTCCATGACATTTTTGTAAAACTTGCAACAGAAGACGAAAAAGGCTCGCACGGATATATGCCTAACGCGGGTTATCCCTATGTAAGGGACGCCTTGTCAAAAAAAATCGCAAGAGAGCAGAATGTCAATATAGACGGTTCGTGTGTAATAATGGCGGCTGGTGCGGCCGGAGGACTCAATACGGTTTTTAAGGCAATTTGCAATCCGGGAGACGAAATTATTGTAAGCCGTCCGTTTTTTATGGAGTACCGCGCCTATGCCGCAAATGCAGGGGCAAAACTTGTAGAAACAGACACGCTGGAAAACTTTGATTTGGACATACAGGCTGTAAAGGCGGCTCTTTGCGAAAAAACAGCAGCCGTGTTAATCAATTCGCCTAACAATCCGACAGGGAAAATTTATTCGGCCTCCGTACTGGAAAGTCTTGCGAAAGCGCTTACGGAACACGGAAAGAAAACAGGAAGGTTTCCGTACCTTGTTTCAGACGAACCTTACCGTGAAATTGCATATAATGCCGTTGTTCCTCCGGTATTAAGCTGTTACAGTGAATCAATCGTAGTAAGTTCCTATTCAAAGAACCTTTCACTGCCGGGGGAACGTATCGGTTATATTGCCGTAAATCCAGCAATTTCAGGCAGGGACGACCTTGTAAACGGCCTGATTTACTGCTCAAGGGTACTCGGGTTTGTCAACGCGCCTGCCCTGATGCAAAGAATAGTAGCCCGCCTTACTGAAGAGAGCGTTGACGTTTCAATCTACGCTGGAAGACGCGCCGCTTTTATGAAAGCGCTGGACGAGGCGGGCATTAAATACGCGCTTCCTGAAGGGGCGTTTTATTTTTTCTGTAAAGTTCCCGTAAAGAAAAACGGAGAACAGGGTACGGACAGCGAATTTGCCGAACACCTGAAAAAATATCTGATTTTGGGAGTGTCCGGTTCAAGTTTCGGAAAATCAGGCTGGCTGCGCTTTGCCTTCTGCGTGGATGAGAAGATCATCACAGCGTCCGCGCAGGCTTTCAAAACGGCAATGGAAAACTGGTAGCATTAATTCAGTTTTAATTCAACGGAAGTATCTTTGTCGAGTTCAAAAACCGCCGTTTTTCCCATGCAGGAAACTTCATACGTTCCCTTAAAACCTTCAAGCTGAACGTAGCCGTTCGCGTCGCTGCGCGCCGTTGTTTCCGTGCGCCATTCATTTTCTATTTTTGCACGTAATGCCTTGAACGCAGGTTTTTCACTGTTGTCGGTGCGCAGGAAACCTGCCGGCGCATGAAGCCATGCGTTGTCTCCGCCCGACCATGAGGTTACCGCTTCTACCTGCGGATGAGCGAACAGAATCTCATACATATCAATAATTTCCTTTGCCTGCCGTTCCTCTCCTTCGGGAGTGGTAGGCCATGTATCAACCTGCCAGTCGTTGAGGTCTACAATATGCGCAGGCATAATTTCGCCTGATATAATTGTATTTTCCGTAAAATGGAGCGGCAGACCGAAACGGGAAAAACGCGAAAGAACGTCGTGAACTTTTTCCGCTCCCCAATACCCCTGATGCTGGTGCGACTGAATGCCGATAACGTCTATGGGAATACCCGCCTGTAAACATTTGTCTATCAGTATTTCGTAATCTTCGGAAATATCAAAATCATTCAGTAACAGTACCGAGTTTGGGTTTGCCCGCTTTGCCGCGCTGAAAACTTCCTTAACAAGGGGTATTTGCCCGTATTCTTTGCATATTCGCGTAACGGCGTTGTCGTATTTGTCAAAAACCGGCATAATGACAACTTCGTTGATTACATCCCACGTGTCGATAAGCCCCGCAAACGCCGAAACGTCCCGTTCTATCCTCCCGATTACTTTTTTCAGTATTTGCTCATTTGAATAATTCATAAGCCATGGAGCGCAGACTGTGTGCCAGCAAAGAGGATGCCCCTTTGTTTTTATGCCGCGCTGTTTATAATAATTGGCTGCGGCTTTAAGGCGCTTTTCGTCAGGCTTGCCCTCCTCAGGTTCATAACGGCCGATATAGAAGGGCAGGGTAGCGTAGTTGTTAACGGAGAAAAGTTTGTCGAGCCTTGTCCGTATAAAGGTGGCTGTTTTTTCGTCTATAGGATTGCCGTCAGGCTTTCCTCCGACAAGTCCCAGCGCTTCAAAACCGCCGCACCCGAAAAGAAATTTATGTTTTTTCTGGCTTATCTTTAATTCCTGATTTGAAGCAGGAAGTCCGTTTTCTGCTAACAGCCTAAGGCTAACGGCGGCTTTCCTATGTTTTAAGTTTGTTTCCATAGTGATTCTATGATATTTGTTCCCGCAGTATAAATCAACTCGTCGACGGTTTTGACTTGTAAGCGAAAAACCATTGACAGTTTGCGAGCGCAGGGGGTAGAATAACAAACTTGCCAGTTTAAATATGCCAATAAATGGAAATGGTAATTTTGAAACGACAGTTGGTTTTACGTCTAATAGTATTACTAATACAACCAAAGTAATAATGCCAATAATTTGTAAGGAGTTAATTATGATTACATGGTTTCAATCAAGGATGTTATTGTTAATTTTTATTCAATTATTTATTAATGTTACGTCTGCGGTTTTTACTCAGGAAATTCAACATCCAACAATAGATCCTAGAAATCCATATCCAAATATGGAGATTTTTAATTATGGCGACAGCCATGCTTATGTATTTAAAAATAATGCGTCTGACAAATTGCTAATCAACATTGACGGCAGTGGTTGGGATTCTGTACTTGGAATTAAGAGTGAGGGAATGTGGACGAATGTCCATTTGGGAGCGCATTTACTTCAATATTTTGGAGATAAATATACCATTTTGATACCTGAAAAACTCAAACGGCAGCCAGGGTTAATCTATTATACAGATATGGAAGACAGGGCAAACTATACGGCAGACAAGTTGCTGAACTGTTATTCCGAAAGCATTAATGGTTATCTGTCAGAATATTCATTTGCATCAATTACTATAGTAGGGGCATTTGAAGGCTCATATTTAGTTCCACTACTGTATGAGAGGCTAATAAATAAAGAAAAAGTAAAAAGCATTGTTTCTATTTTCTGCGGCGGTCTTTCACTATATGAATCTTATAGTATATTAAACAGGCTTGAAACTATACCAATAGCGTACAGGCAGATGTACCGATATTTTTTAGACGTATATAGACCAGGCAATTACCGCCCGGATTCTTATTTAGAAAATGTTTATGAGCTTACCTATCGATGGTATAACAGCTTTATAGACATAAGACCGTTTGATTATTATAAACACATTAATATTCCTGTTTTGTTCATTGCCGGATACTTAGGAAGTAATGTGCCGGATGATTCATTCCGCTATTTACGGGAAAATCTGCCCGAAAAGCCATTTGACTATATTTATAAAAATCCTGCTGCTATAATGACAAATTCTGATTTTCTCAATATAATTGACGATATTGTAAAATGGCTTAATAAAACTAATCAATGAGCTTTTACGGAGACTATGCCATGATATGAAGAAACTTAGAAAGTTTCAAATATTTCAATATACCATTCATTTATGGCATTGGTGATTAGGTATAAAATTCTGTGTGTACAAAAACGCCCGACATGGTTAATTCTACAGAATAATAATAAATTTTATTACACTTACCCTCCTGAAATCGAGCCTGTCTTAAAAATTGTGTAAATGGCCATAAAGTGGTAGAAATACCGAAGGAGATAATATGGTCATGGCACGAAAGAAGGAAAAGAAAGAAAAGGATATTATCGACCAACTGCTTGATAATA